>Ga0302046_10000231_pt1 | contig 58486 bp, 64 predicted proteins | sample RVTome_11_FD_200261 | JGI IMG/M metagenome (GOLD analysis project Ga0302046, IMG submission 200261) | Soil microbial communities from uranium-contaminated site in the Upper Colorado River Basin, Wyoming, United States - RVT147D111 (version 2) ... | reverse complement strand
ATCAAACGTCGCATCATCGGTCCCGTCTCTGCTTGTGTCCTGGATTCATCGTCAAACCAGGACCCCGTGAAAAAGGGGACAGGATACTTTTTCCTTCTTGACGTATGTCAACCATATCGGATTCCCGTTTCCACGGGAATGACGGACGAGTCCTGTTACGGACTTTTTACGAGGCCATCAAACCTGACCCCCTTTTTATTACCTTCCAAAGGAAGATTTTTTAGCGGGAAATTTCGAATGTGAAATTGGAAAGGCGGTTATGGTTCCAATCGAAGAAATCGAAAGAATAATTGCCAAAGGTCACAGGCCAGCTCTTAAACCAAAAACAGCGGGTTCCTTAGAACTCTCTTTTTAACCTCAAAAAGGGTTGTTTAAGCCGGATTTGGGAACCATTTTTTAATTCTCATATAATTATTTCAATCCCTTACCTTGGTCCAACCCCGGCCATCCAGCAATAAAAAATTAATAACTGGTTGTTAAAATTAAAATCATGCAGTATATATGTATAGGGTCAATTAAATTTAAAGCTCAAGATAAACATGCCAACCCCAACTACATCAAAATTTCCAAAACCAAAATCTTGGGATGAGTTTGAAGATATTGTCACAGATATAATGAAAAATTTATGGCAAGACCCATATATTAAGCGGAATGGTAGGCAGGGACAAAAACAAAATGGTGTGGATATTTACGGGTCTTCAAAAATTGGAGCGAGGGGTTACCATGGAGCCCAATGCAAAAATACAGATTCTTTAAAATTTGAAGAAATTGAAAGAGAAGTTTTAGAAGCGGAACATTTTACCCCTCCTCTTATTTCGTATTTGATCGCAACAACAGCATCAAGAGATACAAAACTTGAGGAAAGAGTCCGGGTTCTTTCACTTCAAAGGATTAATAATGGAAAATTTGAGGTAAATTTATTTTTTTGGGAGGATTTGTGCTTAGAACTCTCAGGTAATCGGTCTTTACTGGAAAAATATTTTCCTGGTTGGGTTGATAGTTCTACCTCAGAAGACTCTATCATGCAAATTATAGAAGAATCCAGCCCCTCGGATTGGATCTACATTGACCAAGCTCGGTCATACACATATAAAAAAGACGTTCAAATAAATATTAAACTCACATGGGATAACAACCCTAATCAATTTGGAGAATCTTGGGCCAGGAGATTTCCTGATCCATCAGCTTATGCGGTCAAATTCACAATTTATCATGGAACCTCTCCCATAAAAGAAATTTATACAGTCTCAATTGATGGGAGCAGGTGTTATATTCCATATCCAAAATCCATGGATTGTCTTACAATTACTCCATGGAATTACAATTTTGGGAAAATTGTCAATATTGCTAATGGTGAATTTCAAAAAGAATATGATTCCTATGTTAGAAGAGCCGGTATTACAGTGGAAGAATAAAATTTTCCTTCTCACTTTTTAAAAACCCTATACATTTTCCATTGCTATTATGAATATATCGGAATTGGAACCAAGGGTAACTGCTCCTTTAAAAAAACTTTTTCCAACCCTTGATGAAACCCAAATATGGTCTGCATATAGAGATTTTTTAAATATTTATTGCCTGATAAAAGAATGTGAAAAAAACCTTGGAAAAGGAGATGTTTTCGATCTAAAAAATAATAATGCGCCACATTCAGAAATAGAACTCCATTTAATATATAAAAGTTTTATCGAATCTTTATTGAAAGCCCTTTTCATGTTTGGCGACATTCTAATCAAAGTTACTGTAACCCAGTTATTTGGAAAATGGGATCGGGAAAATTTTCTAAAATTACATTTTCCTCCCTTCCTAATTCCACAACATGTTCTTCTTCCTGTCCATTGCATTACAGTTTACAGAAACAAACTCATTGTTCACCATGATGTCCGACGCATGCAGGGGTTTTTTACTTCAAATGGTAAATTCCATATATCTCCCTTACCTCAAGGAATAAGTGCCCCAGAAGAGGAGACCGCAAAGGTTGAATACCTCTGTAGAAAATATGGAAAATTTATTGGTGGGCTTGAATCAGAGCCAAATTATTTCAATCGTCTTAATTTATTATTTAAGCACATACCTTTGGTGGTTAATGGAGAAGGAAATCCCGACAGAACTGATATTGATCGAATAGCTGAAAAAGGCGGTTGTAAATCTTTGACCGACGAAGAAGTTTTAGCTGGATGCGACTGTTTTTTATTTGCTTTAGCGGAGGTGCCTGTCAGGAATTGATTGGTATGCATTTAACGTTGCCTTTTTTGATAGGGGTCGGACCAAGCTAACAATCTGAAACTAAATGTTAAACCTCCAAAATACAGGCGTTTTTGATTCTTAGAACCCCTTTTCCACCCCTAAAAAGATTGTTATAGAAGGAAGGAAATATAATGCCGGTTGGCCCCGGATACAGAAGAATTCCTTACAACGTACTTTTTAACCCCAAAAAGATCCGTTTAAGCCCATTTTTTGGGGCCATTTTTTAATCCTTATATAAATATTTCAATCCTTGTACCTTGGTCCGACCCCGGCCGCTTTACTTCCGCTTCCGTCAAATATCACGGTGGCATCATCCAAGTGAGGCTTTGCATTTTCAAAAACCAAGTGACTGACGTATTTATAAAAAGATCCTTGGTATCGGAACCCTCCCTCCGTGTCAATACACACTATCACTCACTACAACAAGCCTGCATGATGGAGAAATTCCTCTATGACGATACGACACCCATGTCGAACCCGTTCTATATCACTTTTTTGCGCTGTGAAGTATCGGCCATGTGCAGAAGAATTTCCTATTTCACGAAGTTGAGGCAAAACAGACTTCGCATTACGAGACAAAGTCATGCATGGCTCTGCTAAAGCGACGCCAATGAGATCGGATAAGTAAAAATAGTTACCATTTTTATCCTTTATCTTCTGCGATAACCCCTTGTGTTCAAAAGCCTCTATGATAACGATTTCTAAAATACGACGCATCATTACTGCGCAACCGTCATACCAGTCTGCTCCAAAGCAACCATTCATTTGACGCCCGATTGTCATTAAGTACCCTCGCCTCGTCCGTGTAAGGATAGCAAGTGGAAATATGGAGTCGTGCCCCACATCCGTTGCAGGTTGGGTTGGGTTGCGCCATGTAGTTCTAAGCGAAACAACAAGTTCTTGTGCAATTTGCGCCCTTTTCTTTTGATCTGTATTTGGCGAGAAAATCGCCTCGATCATTTCCGCCATTGCAGAAACGTCACCAGGAGATTGGGTTGAAAGATCTCTAAATGCGTTAATACCCTCCGCACGGAGCTCCACAAATTTATTCGAGTAAAAGTTGTCTGATGTAAGCTTTTGCCTATGTTTTCGTGCCTTCCTTGAGACTTCCATGGCCCGCTGCACAAGTTGCTCTAATAGATATGGTGGTGTCAACTTCGTTTCTGCTTTTGCCTTACGGGTCATCGTATTACCACACCGAGTAGACGAACGTTTGCTTATTCCCTTTGATCTTTGTTCTGCTTCGTCTTAACTTGCGATGATGAGTTAATTTTTGAAGAGGACCACTAAGACTTGTTAAAGCTATGTGATGGCCACGGTTTTCTAATTCCGCTTTAACTTGGGCCATCGTCTTTGGTTTCTTAAAAAATCCATCCGCCACCATTTCCTCTATATATGCTCGTGGCCCAGATCTGGTCGCCTTCACTTTTTTTCGAGAAGACGGCGCACCATGACCAGTTGCCCTCTTGAGAGGAATGGCTCCCGATTGCAGAGCAAGCAAATCATCCAAGATCTTCTGGAATGCAACCCGCTTAAGTTCAGGGTCGTTTACTCCAGAAACAGCCTTTTCGGCCTTCGCGACGATTTCTGGATAATTTCGATCGGCTTTCATTACCTACCTCCGTTTCTGTGGCCCAGAAGCGGCCCGATTATCTAATTGTGTGTAATTTAAGTCGAGTTCTAAGGATGTAAACACCAGTTTCCCACAAAATGCTCGCGCGAGGATTGATTGGCGGAGGCGTTCGGCGCGCTGGAGGTTGGCTATTACCTCTTTTTCTAGGTCTTCCACCATGCTCAATCGGCGTTCCACCTCTTCTACTATCTCATTTTGTTCTGCCCAGGGTGGAAGTAGGATTGGAAGAGAACAGACTTTGTTCACGCTTAGTGTATACAAGCCAGAAGTCGAACTGGCTACCCGCTCAACAAAATGTCGCCCCGGTAGCGACAGCAGCCAAAACAAAATCCATTTCCCGATGTCAACGTTTACAAGACGGATTTTAATGATGTGGTTCTGGTGAACACACGGATCGATTGAGCCATCCCAAATTGCAAGTCTCCCAATCTGATCTTTGCTTCCATTACCTTCAACGATTAGCAAATCACCTCGCTGTAAAAGGAGTTTGTCCAACTCGCCGTCATAGACCCCAATTCGCTCAATCTGATCGAGGCGGAGCTCGTTTGCATAAACGTTGGCGACCCGAAGGTAAGGAAGTTTTTTGGGTAATTTGGTTCGTTTAGGGTTTTTGGTCAGCCCGCCGAAAATCAGCCCAATCTGTTCAAGCCGTGCCCACATCCAACCTTCCAGTAGCGGTGGGAGAATACTCGTATCTGGCACAGCGGGCTCTTTGTATTTTCCTTTACCTTTCCATCGCTCTCTCCGTTCGGCAAGGATGCGCTCCAACAACTTGCTGGCGGGTTCGACATCAGGATACTTTTTGCGCCATTGTTCGGTGAGTTTGCCTTGGACGGCGGCTTTGAGGACGGCGGCTTTGTAGCGTTTGAGGTTGGATTTGGCGTGCTTGAGGCTGGCAACGGCTTTGTCCAATCGGGAGAATTGTTTTTCGATTTCCGCGACGATGCGGGTTTGTTGGTCGAGGGGGGCAAGAGGAATTTTAATTTGAGCAAGTTTCTTACCATTTACGTTGGGTTGTCCAATACCAGATTGGCTTTTGCTAATTTGACGCCAATAGTCGGAGGACCTAAAAAAGTACGAGATATATTTTGGTTCTATATCCGGTTTTAAGCGAACACGAATTAAATAAGAAGCAAAAACAGATTCTGGAATTGAACCGGTTATCAAATAGCTCTTTCCGACCGTTGCGCCTGTTCTGGCAAAAACAAGATCTCCTTCTCTTAAAAGATATTTTTCTTTTTCTTTGTCATCAATAATGCAAAACGGTACTTGGTTCCATTCAACGGTATCGTTTTGAATGTCTGTAATTCGCAAAAAGCTCGGTCCAATTTTCTCGGTCTGAGCCTTTTCCGTGTAACCATATTGAATAGCAGAAGCTAACTCACCTAATGGAGTTATAATCCAATCGTGTGGGATGGAAAAATTCATGCTGCTAACGTCTCATTCAATTCGTTGATTCGGTGAACACAATGTGTCTCGTAGGGGATCAAAATTTTGAACCCCTACACGGATGGGGTCACGTTTTGTAGGGGCGGTTCGTGAACCGCCCCTACAATTCGGGTTTGAGAAATCAAACCCCTACCGTATTCGGATTCTCGGTGTCCTCGGCCCATTTCATGGGATTTTCGAGAATGTATTGACGGATTTTGTTGAGATCCTCCTCGTTACGGATGATGTGTTCGTAATAATTTCGTTGCCAAACCGGAACACCCGCAGAGGCACGCATTTGATTGATTCGTTTGGTCGAAACGGTTTTGAATGCCCCGATTAAACGGCCCAAGGGTTTTTGTTTGACCGGACCCGTAGGGGCGGTTCGCGAACCGCCCCTACCGTCGGCGGTGATGGCGATGATCCCATGCAAATGGTTAGGCATCACGATCCATTCATCCATATTCGCATGCGCGTATTGTTCGGACAACCATTGCCAACATTCCGCAACGATTTGACCATAGGCGTTCAACCGCATTTTCCCGTCCGTCACATCACCGAACCAACATTCTCTGTTCTGTGTGCACAGCGTTATAAAATAGGAACCCGGCTGTGAATAGTCATATTCCTTGATTCGAATAGAACGACGATGATGGATTTCAGGATTATATCTCATGCTGCTAACGTCTCGTTCAGTTCCTCGATCACTCTTTGATAATCCTTCCCAAATACTTGATGCGCTCTGCCAATTCCCCCTTGCTGCATGAAGGGCGCGAAGTCGAAATCATCGGTTCCGATGCTGAGGTTCGCGGCGATGTGGTCACGGATCATTTCGAGCCATTTGATCTGTTCTGGGGTGAAAGGCTCTGGATTCCCTCTTTCGCGGGAATGACGAATCGTTTGTGCCAGCCAGGTGTTAAAGTTGGCATTCACACGCTCGGGAAATGGAATCAGTTCATTATCTTGATGCATTGCAAACCGAACGAGGGATACCAAGTCCGTTAAAATCCTTTTTTTGCCTGCTCCCCGGACTTTGGATTGTTCCAAAGCCGCATAGGCGTTCCAGAGTTGTGATTCGTTCCAAAGATAAGGGGGTTTTTCGATGGCATCGGCCAGTTCTTTGACGGCTTCGAAGGTAAGGCGCTGTTTGTAGGGTTTGGAGTAGAGAATTTGTATCGCCGTGATTTCGTCTTTATTGTCTTTGATAAATTTCTTGAAGGACCCGACGATGCCTCTTGCCCGCTCCAAAGCGGTGGCATCGAATCCCGCTTCGATGACCTGATCCTGGCTTACATGATCGATGGTTTGCTCGGCTTTCTTTTTGATTTCTATTAAGCAGTTTCGAAGATCCGGGCTATAGAGGGGCTTGACGGCTTCCTGGATCAATTTTTCAGCGGCCTGTTGGATTTGTTGTTCACTGGGTTCTTTCGTATCGTTATCAATTTGGGCTTTTTCCAAATGCCGGTCCGGATTTACGGCATCCACAAGAGACCTGGAAAGATCTTTAATACTTAGGTCGCCTGAAATTCTGACGATTTCCGATTGGTCCTCCTGGCTGATGGTTCGCTCCATGCGGGCGAGACGGCTTGCAATACTCGTAAGAATTTCCGGTTCGGTATTTCCCAAGCTGACCGCCTGAAGAAGTTTTTCAAATGAAACGGAGGGTTTTTTCTCCATGGGACGGGAATCGGTTTTATCCCCCTCACATACACCTACTGCGTCAATGATAATATAATGATCTTTTGTAGCCGCATCCGGTGTGACCGCTTGCAAATCGTTACTGTTAATCACACGAACGCCTCGGCCCTTTTTCTGCTCAAAGGCGTTCCTCGATTTTACATCACGCATGAACATTACGACTTCAACCGGCTTGATGTCTGTTCCGGTACCGATCAATTCTACGGTTACGGCAATCCGGGGAAGATAGCTGTTACGAAATTCCGCAATCAGCTCATCGGAGGTTTTTCCCGTCGTCCGGTAGGTGATCTTCTGTGCAAAATCATTTCCTTTGCCGAACTCCTCGCGTAAAATCTTTACGATGTCTTCGGCATGGCTGTCATCTTTGGCAAAGATGAGGGTTTTGGGAACATGTGTGCGGCCGGGGAAGATCTCCGTGAAGAGCTTGTCCCGGTAGGTTTGAATCACCTTTCGGATTTGGTCCACGGCCACGACGTCACGGTCCAATTGGTTGGAGCCATAAGTTAGGGGCTCATCCAGTTGTTCCCAGCGAACGGCACGGGTTTCCCGATCGCGCTTGTCCACATAATATCCTGCCTCGACGGTTCCGCCACCTTGTGTGATCTCCGTTTTGATACTATAGACATCGTAATTGACGTTTACCCCATCGGCCACCGCCTGTTCATGGTTATACTCCATGACCAGGTTTTGACGGAAAAACCCGAAGGTTTGTTTATCCGGCGTGGCGGTCAGGCCGATGAGATAGGCATCGAAATATTCCACAACCTGTCGCCAAAGGTTGTAAATGGACCGGTGGCATTCATCGATGATGATGACGTCGAATGTTTCGATGGGAATGGCAGGATTATATTCAATGGGAACCGGTTCTTTAAAGACTTTTTCCAAGCCCTCCAGCGATTGTTCATCGTCCTCTTCGGTTAAAGGCCGGCCTTTCAACATGGAATAGAGGCGTTGGATGGTGCTGATGCAAACTCTTGCCGCCTGGTCCAAAGTGTTGCTCGTTAAAGGTTGGACGATGAATTCTTCATGGAATTTAAAGTTGTTGTAAGGGGAGACAAATTGCTGGAACTCCTTGAGGGTCTGCTTTCCCAGATTGGCCCGATCAACCAAAAACAAGATCCGTTTTGCATCGGCGAATTTAATCAAGCGATAGGCAATATTGATGGCAGTAAAGGTTTTTCCGGACCCTGTGGCCATTTGAATCAAAGCGCGGAGACGGTTTTCTTTGAGAGAGTGTTCAAGATTTTGGATGGCTGTAATCTGGGCGGACCAAAGCCCTTCCTTCCTCAGTTCCTGCATATTGAGGCAAATACGATCATGGAAGGTTTTTCCACGTTTTCCATACTCAGGGGCCACCTCTGCAGCCATGTCGCTGGGGACGTTACCCAATCCAGCATCCTCAAGCCATGTGATCAGGGTTTCAGGTTTGTGAAAGGAAAATACTGGGCGAGAGTGTGGATCAGGGTCCAGGCCATTGGTAAATTGGGTTTCTTCTCCGGTGCTTTCGTATAAGAAAGGAAGGGGGCGGGTATAGGCGGGGAGGTTTGCAGGAAGACCTTTGCTATATTTTCCGGATTGAACCTCTACACCCGTGAGCGTATGTCCGATCTTTTTCGCCTCCACCACCCCGGCCGCCTTTCCATCCAGGTAGAGGAGATAATCCGCTTCGCCGAATCCTTTTTTCAATGAAAAATGGCGAACCGCTATCCCACGGGAGGAGATCAAATGGACCTTATCCGGGTCCTGAACGGACCAGCCGGCTTTCGTGAGGGATTGATCTATTTCTTGGCGGGCTTTATCTTCCGGATCCAAAACGGTCTCTCAATCGAAGAAGTTTGAAAACGAAAAACCAATGAATGAAAAGTATATTGAAATCCTTGGTTTATCTCAAGAATAATGTTTAGGGGGTTTCATTGAAAAATCGTTGGAGGTTGGAGGGGGAAGGTTGAAGGTAGGTCCATACAGGGCAAGGGTCAAGTCAAAGTCATTCTGTGGTTGAAGCCTTTGAAGTATTAGAGGTTCCTGCAAAATCCAGTTCGTCATTCCCGAATGGTTTTATCGGGAATCCAGGATTCAAAAAATCAACATCTTCTGGATTCCCGCTCCCCGCTTAAACCATACGGGGACAAGCTTCGCGGGAATGACGGGAAGGGGGCCTGGATTTCCGCTTTCCCCTGCCTGCAAGTGCCCGCCGGACAGACGGGTAATGACGAAATTTACCCACTCACTTCCACGATGAGCCAGAAATTAAATCCTGGATTCCTGCCTGCCGGACAGGCGGGCCCGATAAAATCACACGGGAATGACGGCATTACAAAAAAAGATCAATTAGAAAAACGAAACAAACCAGAAAAACAAGTTGAACCAGACAAACAAGACAAACCAAATAGGCAAGAGGAGGGAAGGGGGGAATGTAGGAAGATAAAAAAACTCCGCTAACCCATTCATGGCTGTTAGCGGAGTTTTTTTAGAAGAAACAGGATATGGAAAAATACCGTTGGTTGCGGGGGATGGATTTGAACCACCGACCTTCGGGTTATGAGCCCGACGAGCTACCAGACTGCTCCACCCCGCGCTATGGATGCTAACACTGACCTATTTTTGGTGTCAAGCTTTTTCTGAAGGATTGCCTTTAAAAAGAATAACATATGTTCAATTTGCGTTTCCTATTTTGCAAGGGAACCTACCCCTACCCCGGAAATTAGATATTTCAAATCTTCATCATCAAAGGTAATCCCTAACCCCCCAAAAGGAGTGCTTAATTCCGGGTTCATCAGATTGTCCCACCCGCCTTGAATGAACACATATTTAAAAAAACTATAGCTCAAGGTTGTTTTCAATCTGGGATTGGGCATTTGGGGATCCTCGCTGTCTACATCCCAAAGATCGAGACTTACCCGTAATCGCTTATCAAAGAGTTGATAATCCGCACCCCCACCAAATGTATTTTCCATCAACCCTAACCTGAGGTCTACTCCATAAAACCTTTTACCGAAAAGAAGATTGAATTTAATTTTGTTGGATACTTCTAAATTGGTGATTGTGGTTGTCACACCACCTACAGTGGTCACGTTGGTGGTTTCCCTGAATCTTCCCCGGGGATCATCTGTAACTTCTAAAAGATAGAATTTATCCTCGCTGGGTTGAAGTTTAAGTGAGAAATATCCTTTGTTCTTTTTTTCTGAAAACTGGTATTCATGGCGGAATCCAATGACGGTTTTGAATCGTTCGAAACGTTGGACGGCATTTCCGAGTCCTTCCAATGTGGTGTTCAGGTTTTCGTAGGCCTTATCGTCGGAAAATAGTTTGCCAATGGTGCCTTCCCCCTCCTCAACTCGCTTGGTGATTTTTTTAAGGTTTTCTAAACTTTTTTCAAGATTGTCATATACCCCTTCTTCCGTAAGGAGTTTCCCGAGGGTTCCCTCTCCCTTCTCCAATCGCGCGACCACTTTGTTGAGACTTTCAACCAGTTTTGGGGTTTCTTCCTTAACAAAGGAGGAGAACTCCTCAAAATTATCCATTGTTTTTGAAAATGCCTCTTTGTTTTCTTTGAGTGTGAGGTTTAGGGTTTTGCTTAATTCCCGTATGTTGGCCACAATGTCCTTGAGTGACTCTTTACCCGGTTTGTTTCCGAGCACTTCCCGGAAGGTGGAGGTTACCATTTTGATATCCTCAGCAATAGCACTGAATTGTTCGATCAGTTTGTCTAAATCGGCTGCTTTTGCACTCTGCTCCATTTGATCCTGGTCTTGGAGGAATTCTGCTTCTTCCCCTGGGATAATCTCCAAATATTTCTCCCCTAACAGCCCCTCAGCCCGGAGAACCGCTTTTGCCCCGCGCCGGATTTGTATTTCGGGTTTTATTCTTATAAGGACTCGGGCCTTTCCATCGGAAAGATTGATTTGTTCTACCTTTCCGACTTCTACACCCGCAATCCTAACGGGGGATTTAATATCCAATCCTGCGGCGGAATCCAATAAGGCCTTGATTTCATACCCCTCGGGTTTTCCCCATTTAAAATTACCAATGGTGAAGGTCATGTAGGTGAGGAAGATGATGCCTAATATGACCGCTAGTCCAACTTTTGCTTCCGTGGTGAATTTTCCCACTCGGGCACTAACCCCCTAGAAAGGTTTTAGTTTGCTGTAATCGGTCCAATTGCGCTTCCGGTGACAAATTGATGAACAATTGGGTTTTTGCTCTCCCTTATTTCCTCTGGAGTTCCAGTTTCCTCGATCTTTCCCAAATAGAGCATGGCGATCCGATCTGCAATTTTATAGGCACTGACCATATCATGGGTAATGGCAATGGAGGTGATTTTCAGTTGCTCTTTGAGTTTAATAATGAGTTCATTGATGACATCGGCCATGATTGGGTCCAACCCGGTGGTGGGTTCGTCATATAGTAAAATTCGGGGTTCTGCCGCAATGGCCCGGGCAAGACCGACCCGTTTTTTCATTCCCCCCGAGAGTTCTGAAGGCATTAAGTTCTCAACGTCCTTTAAACCCACCATGGCGAGTTTCTCCTTGGCAATGGTTTTGATCTCGGTATCGTTCAGAGTCCCGTGCTGCTTGAGACTAAATCCTACGTTTTCCCAAACCATCAGGGAATCGAATAATGCGGCATATTGAAAAAGCATTCCAAATTTTCTTCGGAGGGTGTTAAGGCGTTTATCGTCCAACCGGGAGACATCTTCCCCTTCAACTATTATTTTTCCTTTGTCCGGGGTGAGGAGGCCGATGATGTGTTTTAAAAGTACACTTTTACCCGAACCACTTCCCCCGATGATGACCATGGTTTCCCCTTCGCGGATGTCCAGGTTGGCACCCTGAAGGACAGGTTTATGGTTAAAGGATTTATAAACCTCCTGAACTTGGATCATCTGCAACGGTGGTTTACCCCCTAAAAAAGAATGGCAGTCAGGAAATAGTCAGAGATTAATATCAGCATGGAGGAAATGACGACTGCGCCAGTGGTGGCTCGGCCCACCCCCTCAGCCCCTCCTTCGGTGTTAAACCCTTTGTAACAGCTAATGGTAGAAATAATCAGCCCAAACACCAGGGCCTTGAGGATCCCTCCATAGATATCCCCCAATTCCAGGAAGTCAGTGGTGCGCCGAAGGTAGATGGTGGGATTGACATCCAAGACCTGAACGGAGACAAAATACCCTCCCGTGATCCCGATAAGGTCTGAAAAAATCGTTAAAACGGGAAGCATGATTATGGCAGAAATAACTCTGGGAACAATTAGGTATTTGATTGGATTCACGGCCATGGTGGTAAGGGCATCTACCTGTTCGGTGACTTTCATGGTTCCTAATTCCGCGGCCATGGATGCCCCGGCCCGTCCGGCAACAATTAGGCCCGTTAAAACAGGTCCCAGTTCCCGTGTCATGGAGAGGGCCACCACAGTTCCCACCAAACTCTCGGCGTTAAACCGCCTAAATCCATTGTAACTTTGAAGGGCCAAGACCATTCCGGTGGAGATGGCCGTAATTAAAACCACCGGGATGGAATTTACCCCGATATTCTCCATCTGCTTGATGATCAAACGTAAATTTAAAGGAGGGATAAAGCTTAGGCGGAGGGAATCCCAAAAAAGTCTTGAGATTCGACCGATTTCTTCAAAGAAAAAAGAGGTTTGGGCTCCAAGGAGCTCAAGCCAGTGCATGATGTCCTTTACTCATTCCGGTTCCAGACCCCGAAAAGTTGGCTTGAATTGTTCTCTTGCAATGGATTATGATTTCTTCTAACCAATAGGGGTTTCCCAAGGTAAGATATATTTTAGGAAAACATTAGACACCATTTATGGATTGAATTCAATGAAAAGTTAAAATCCCAGAGGGAGTAAGTGATTGAAAAGGGGAGAGAAGTGGGGTTTAATACCCCGTTGACAAAGGGTTCGGGTTGGTGCTAAATTAAACTCAGTTTTCCCGTCGTGTTTCCCTCATCAGGTTGACAAAACGAATCAGTTCGAATATCCATAACTATATTAGAATTTTGGTCTTTTTTTTTAATCATTGGCTCCTTAATTTGAGATAGAACCCATAAGGCCTCAAGAGGATAGCGTATGTTCACCCAAATGAAAGTCCGAGGTTTGATGTTTGATCCCTACAACAATGCTTATATTGTCATTTTAAGGGATGAGGAAAATGTAGAGGTTTTGCCCATTTGGGTAGGAAAATCAGAGGCAAATGCCATTAGTTTGGCCCTTGAAGGTGTTTTTTCACCCCGCCCTATGACCCATGATCTCATCAAAAATATCCTAGATTCCTTGAATGCCAAGGTGATCAGTATTGTTGTGACGGATCTAAAGGAAAGCACCTATTTTGCCAAAATTCACCTCATGTTTAATGATTCAGAATTTTCAATAGATTCAAGGCCTAGTGACGCAATTGCGCTTGCTTTAAGGGCGGATGTCCCCATATTTGCCACGGAGGAGGTGATTAAGAAACACAGTTCCGAAGACCTTGACCGTTGGCTTGACAACCTCCGGCCTGAGGATTTTGGAAAATACGATGCTTAGGGTAGTATTTTAATTGATGAAAACACCATCCAAACCCTGAAGCCTGGAGATGCAAGTATATTTAAATGAAAATGTTTTTGTTGGGTTGGTTCTGTCCTCAGTGGAGGTCTATAAGAAGGAATGCTTTGGCCTTTTGCTGGGATACCGGACCCCTGAAAAATTTATTGTCGAACACGCCATTCCATACCAGAGCGTTCGGCGGGGCCATAATTGGACTGAACTAAGAAGCGATAAATGGAAAATTATTCAAGAAATTTTAAAAAACTTTCCCAAGCTGGATGTTATCGGAGACTTTCATTCCCATACGATGTATCGGGATATTAAGGCCCATGTTTCGTTAAGTAAAGATGATATTCACTATATGGAGGCTCATGAACTTCAAGTGGTTATAGCGGTGAATGAGAATAAAAGGACCCAAGAATGGTCTTATAATGCAGATAAAACCATTTCAGGGTCCATTGACCAATTTCATTTTAAAATCGCCGCCTATTATTTTCTCAATGGGGATAAGCAAGTCCAAAGACCTAGAATGGGAGAAATCGTCTGTCCCTTTGCCATTTGATTTCAGAGGGAGAGAGGGTTTGTGTTTGCCCATCCTTCCTGAGTGTTTTTGAATTTTTACGTTTTCTTTCAAATTGAAATAGCGGTAGACTTGTTTTGGATTAAATCGTGATACTTATTCAGAAAGAAATTTTTGAGAATGAGAGAGGAAATAATGGAAATTAAATTTAAGGTTTCAGGGGTCCTTTCTGACAAAGCTGAAGAGCAAATTGTTGTTTTAAAGGATGAGAAAAATCAGGAAACGTTTACCTTTTGGGTGGGGCCCGCGGAAGGAGATGCCATCCGCTTTGTGTTGGACCGTGTAAACCCTTCCCGTCCGATGAGTCATGACCTGCTTGGCAATTTATTAGATCAGTTTTCAATTAAGGTCTCAAAGGTGGTTATCCACGATATGAAGAATGCCACTTACTTTGCTCGTATTTACTTGACCAATAAAGTAGGAGGAGAATTAGTCATTGATTCGAGGCCCAGTGATGCCATTGCCCTTGCCTTGCGAACCCATTCACCCATTTTTGTTGATTCCGAAGTGCTAAAAAAAGGGAACCGTGACAGCATTGATGGATTGCTTGAGAAGTATAATGTGAATAAGCTTGAGGGTTAAAATATAAATTTTGAGAGGGTAAATCCCTATTGACAAGAGGGAAATAGCTTTACTATACTGAGTCTTACGTTTACAGGGGTGCCAACCGGCTGAGAGCCCTAAGAGACAAAGGGGCAACCCATCGAACCTGACCTGGATAATGCCAGCGGAGGGATGAATGAATAAAGGAGTCCCAAAAAAACCGCACCACCAGGAGGGTGCGGTTTTTTTTTGAAGAAAGATGCAATAGAAGGTTTTATCCCTTGGGGTCAACCCGAATGAGATATTCTCAAGCATAGACAAGAAAGGAGGCCCGCTATGAAAACCTTTCCAGATAAAAAGGTTGAAATTCATTTAACCAAAAAAGGCAATGGAGAAAACGGATTGCCAAAATCGGAATTAACCATTACCCCTTTTCCAGCGTCAAAAAAAGTCTATATTCAGGGCCAAAAACCCAATGTTCGAGTCCCCATGAGAGAAATCCAACTGACTCCAACCCGTTCCTCACAAGGAGGGGCTTTAGAAGAAAATCCTCCTGTTTTAACCTATGATACCTCGGGTCCATATACCGACCCTCAGGCCAACATCGATATTCGGAAAGGTTTAGAACCCATTCGGATGGAGTGGATCCAAGGGAAGGGTGATGTTGAGGTGCTTTCAGACATTTCGTCAGAATTTGGGCGCCAACGGGCAAAAGATCCCTCTTTGGATAGCATTCGTTTCCAAAAAATCCGTAAGCCCCTTCGCGCAAAAAAGGGGGGAAACGTAACCCAGATGCATTACGCCCGAAAGAGAATGATCACCCCGGAAATGGAGTTTGTTGCCATTCGGGAGAATCAAACCCGTGAGATGATCCGGGATGCCTACCGAAGTAATGGAAAAGGGGTTGCCCAACATCCTGGGAAATCTTGGGGGGCTCAAATTCCTTCGGTCATCACCCCAGAATTTGTTAGGGATGAGGTTGCTCGAGGCAGAGCCATTATTCCCGTAAATATCAATCATCCGGAAAGTGAGCCCATGATCATTGGGCGTAATTTTTTGGTGAAAATTAATGCCAATATAGGGAATTCTGCCGTGACCTCTTCCATTGAGGAAGAAGTGGAAAAGATGATTTGGGCTACCCGTTGGGGTTCGGATACGGTGATGGATTTATCCACCGGTAAAAATATCCATGAAACCCGGGAATGGATTTTACGCAATTCTCCTGTTCCGATTGGAACGGTACCCATCTACCAGGCCCTTGAAAAAGTGAATGGAGATGTAGAGGCGCTGTCTTGGGAGATTTTTAGGGACACACTGATTGAACAAGCAGAACAGGGAGTGGATTATTTTACCATCCACGCTGGGGTCTTGCTTCGATATATTCCCCTCACGGCCAAACGGCTAACAGGGATTGTGTCCAGGGGTGGATCCATTTTAGCTAAGTGGTGCCTGGTCCACCACCAGGAAAATTTTTTGTATACCCATTTTGATGAGATTTGTGAAATTATGAAGGCTTATGATGTTTCATTTAGCCTTGGTGACGGGCTCCGGCCTGGATCCATTGCAGATGCAAATGACGAGGCGCAGTTTGGAGAACTGGAAACCCTGGGTGAATTGACCCAGGTAGCTTGGAAGCATGAGGTTCAAACGATGATTGAAGGGCCCGGGCATGTTCCGATGCATCTGGTTCAAGTCAATATGGAAAAGCAGCTTAAGGAATGCCATGAGGCCCCTTTTTATACGTTGGGACCATTAACCACGGATATTGCTCCTGGCTATGACCACATTACATCGGGAATCGGCGCGGCCATGATTGGTTGGTTCGGGTGTGCCATGTTGTGTTATGTGACCCCAAAAGAACATTTGGGGTTGCCCACGCGAGAAGATGTACGAGAAGGGGCCATTACTTATAAAATTGCAGCTCATGCTGCGGATTTGGCAAAAGGCCATCCCGGCGCCCAAGCCCGGGATAATGCCCTTTCTAAAGCACGATTTGAATTCCGATGGGAGGACCAATTTAATCTTTCATTGGATCCTGAGCGGGCCAAGTCTTTCCACGATGAGACCCTTCCCGCGCAAGGTGCGAAGGTGGCCCATTTCTGTTCCATGTGCGGGCCCCATTTCTGTTCGATGAAGATCACTGAGGATGTTCGGGAATATGCTGAAAAAAAGAACCTAGATGATAAAGCGGCCATCCAAGAAGGGATGAAGGAAAAAGCCGAAGAGTTTAAAAAGGTCGGTCTGCAAATATATCAATAAACGATCGGGTAGCAACATGGCTGAAAAAAATAAAAGAAGAGAGATAGCGGGTTTGCGGGAAACTGATGTCACACGTCAAATCGCCAAAAGCTATTTTGAACAGTTCGACCGTTTGATCGAGAGTGATGTGATTGTTATTGGAGGGGGTCCCTCAGGGTTGATTTGTGCCCGGGATCTGGCCCTTTCCGGATTCCATGTGGTTCTGATTGAACAAATGGCTCACCTGGGCGGTGGCTTTTGGTCCGGAGGGTATCTAATGACCAAAGCAGCCATTGCCGCCCCCGCACAAGAAATCCTTTTAAAGTTAGGGGTGGATTGTCAGGAAAAGGCGAAAGACCTGTATATTGTAGAGGCACCCCATGCCTGTGCAAAATTAATCGGGGCGGCTTATGATGCCGGGGTTCGGGTGATGAACCTTACCAAGGTGGTTGATTTAGTGGTTCGGGGAAAAACCCCATCGGTTCAGGGGGCGGTGGTCAATTGGTGGCCGGTGGAAGCGGCTGGGCATGATACGGTTCATGTGGATCCGATTGCTTTAGAGACAAAGATAGTGGTTGATGCCACCGGTCATGATGCCGTTGCCCTTCAGTATTTATCAAAGCGTGGACTGTTTCAAGAGGTCCCTGGAAACGGAGCCATGTGGGTGGCGGAATCAGAAGAACAGGTGATGCAAAAAACCGGTGAAGTATTCCCCAATCTTTTTGTGATAGGCCTTGCGGTGGCTGCCGTTTATGGAACCCCCCGGATGGGTCCTGCATTCGGATCCATGCTTCTTTCCGGCCGAAAAGGTGCGGACCTGGTCAAAAAAAAGCTCCTTCAAAAGTAACTCCACTTATTTGGGACCATCCCAAAAAATAAAAATTTTATAGAAGTGATCGTTTAGAAATGATTGAACCGGTTAGGCCGTTTTGTCCCCTCTGTTTTTGTGAGCAGATCTTTCCCCTTTCCCCCATTGATTTAAAAATCTACTTTCGATGTGAGGTCTGTGGACTTACCTTTTTATCTCCAGAGTTTTATCTGACCCCGGAAGCACAGAGATCCCGTTATGAAACCCATCAAAACAGTCCTTTCGATTCTCGATACCGGGAGTTTCTCAGTCGAATGACTGATTTCTTGATTCCCAAGCTGTTACCCGGGTGGGTAGGGCTTGATTATGGTTGTGGGCCAGGGCCTACCCTTTCGGTTATGTTGGAAGAAAAGGGATTCCAAATGAAAATTTATGACCCCTATTTTTTCCCCCAGACCGATGTATTGACTGGGATCTATAATTTTATTACCTGCACGGAGACAGTGGAGCATTTCTTCCGGCCTGGAGATGAATTGGGCCGTTTGAACCAGCTTCTGCGAAAAGGGGGTTGGCTGGGAATAATGACCGAATTTTTAACCCCCGATCAACCTTTTCATTCATGGTGGTACCGCTTGGACCCCACCCACATTTGCTTTTGGAGTCGAGAAACAATGGTTTGGATTGCCCATCGGTTTGGATGGAACGTGGAATTTCCCAGAAAATCAGTTGCCTTGTTTCAAAAAGGGGTGTGAGCCTCCCGTTCCTGAAATTCAACTCTAAATTCCAAAAATTTGACATATTTTAAAATTCAACGCTATACTTTAACCCCGATTATAGAAATTCATCCGTTGTTCGACGGAATGGGTTTGATCCATTTTTCATTTTTTGAAGAAGATTTTTTTTTGAATCTATAGGAGGAATTTTTAAATGCCTGTCATTCGACCCTTCCCGGGTTTACGACCTAAACCAGAGTATACAAGCCAAGTGATTGCACCTCCCTATGATGTGGTGACCTCCAAAGAAGCCCGTTTTCTTGCTTCCAGTAAGCCGTGGAGTTTTCTTCATATTTCACGGCCGGAAATCGATCTTCCCCCAACAACGGATCCTTATTCTCCTGAGGTATATGCGAAAGCCAAAGAAAATTTTCAAAGGCAAATAGATCAGGGGATACTTCAAAAAGATGCAGGGGCCTATTATTACCTTTATCGGCTGATCATGGGATCCCATTCTCAAACCGGACTGGTTGCGGTTTCCTCGGTTGCAGCCTATGAAAAAAACTTGATTCGTAAACATGAATTTACCCGTCCCGATAAGGAAGATGACCGCGTTCGACAGATCGATAGCCTCAATGCACAGACAGGCCCGGTGTTTTTAACCTATAAACATTCCCATGCCATTGATGGTTTAATCGAGATGGAGACCCAGGGAATCCCCATGGTGGATGTTACGGGGGAGAATGGGGTTCGCCATCTCTTGTGGATCGTGAAGGATCGGTCTACCATTGAGAATTTGAATCGGGCTTTCGATCATGTGGCCTTTTTGTATATAGCCGATGGGCATCACCGTTCCGCAGCGGCGGGCCGGGTGGCCTCCCTGCGGCGAAAAAGAAATCCAAATCACACAGGTGAGGAGGCCTATAATTTTTTTCTTTCCGTTATTTTTCCGGACAATCAAATGAAGATTCTGGATTATAATCGGGTGGTGAAAGATTTATATGGTTTGACCCCAAATGTTTTTTTAAAAAAAATAAGAGAGGGTTTTTCTATTCAACCGGAAACCGTTCCGGTTAAACCCGCACAGTCCAAGGAATTTGGGATGTATCTTCCTGGGCAATGGTATCGCTTGGTGATTAAACCCGGAAAAATTAAAATGGGTGATCCTGTCAAACGGTTGGATGTGAGTGTGCTGGCCGACCATTTAATTTCTCCCATTTTAAGGGTATCGGATCCCCGAAGGGATAAACGGATTGATTTTGTGGGAGGAATTAGAGGCCTTCAAGAATTGCAGCGCCGTGTAGACAGCGGTGAAATGGCTGTGGCGTTTTCACTGTTTCCTACTACCCTGTCAGATCTCATGGCCGTGGCGGATGCGGGGGAGGTCATGCCTCCCAAATCAACTTGGTTTGAGCCTAAACTGGCGGATGGAATGGTTTCCCACCTTTTGGAATAATTAACTTTCTGGATGGGGGTCTTTCCATTCAGACAGCGGGGGTCATGATGCTAAAAACCGGTCTTATCTTAGCCTATGTTTTAGATGGGAAAGGGGGGGGGAGAAAAATTGGATGGGAGGAGATTAACCAGTGGAAATCCGCTGATGGGATTCTTTGGGTTCATTTGGATTATTCACAAGAGGATTCCCGACAATGGGGGACTCCGCACAGCGGGGTTTCCGAATTGGTGATGGAAACTTTGTTGGCAGAGGAGACAAGACCCAGAACAGTGGCTTTTCAAAATGGTCTTTTAATTTGCTTGAGAGGGGTTAATAATAACCCAGGGGCGGAGCCAGAAGATATGGTGTCTATCCGAATTTGGATTGATCCTATTCGGATTATTACTTCCCGAAAAAGGCGCTTACTTTCCATTCAGGATTTGTCAGAAAGCCTGGATCGAGGGGACGGACCCCGTACCCCGGGTGAGTTTCTGTTTTTCATATCCGACCGCTTGGTGGATCGAATGCACCAGGTGGTGGAAGAAATCGAGGAGAGGGTGGATCAATTGGAGGAAACGATTTTGATTTCTGAGAGTCACAAATTACGCTCCCAGCTTGCTGACATTCGGCGGGAAACCATACTGTTATGACGGTATTTGGCCCCCCAAAGGGAGGCCATGGCCCGTTTACAAATAGAACGTGTGGATTGGCTAACTGATTTAGACAAAATTCAATTAAGAGAAATTACGGATAAAGTAACCCGGTATGTTGAAGATTTGGATTCGATCAAGGACCGAGCTTCTGTCGCACATGAAGAATTGGCCAGCCGTCTCTCGGAGATTTTAAACAATAGGATGTATATTCTTTCGGTTGTGGGCGGTTTATTTCTACCTTTGGGTTTTTTAACCGGGCTGCTCGGAATCAATGTGGGAGGCATTCCATGGGCAGATAATCCCTTGGGTTTTAGCATTGTCTTACTGGGCGTATTCATCATTATTTTGGGTCAATTTTTGTTCTTTAAGATGAAAAACTGGTTTTAGTTTTTACCGGATTGATGGGAGAAAAAATGTAGCGAGATTTACCGGAGGGTGCCTAGGGTGCGAAATCAGGGTTTGATCCCTTCTAAGATTGAAAAATCTGTGGAAACAGTGACCTTTAGTATTTAGAAGTAATAAAGTTGATTCTCTTATCTTAAATCCGCCCCCTGCCCGATCAGCCTTGGGGGGAAATTTTCAATCTATTTCTTTTCAGGTGGGTTTATTGCCCAAAAGAAGTAATCACTCTGAGGAGGGTTGGGAAGGGGTTTCAATTATCCAATAAACCATTTGGGTTAAGTACACCCTTTTTCAAATCGTTTTTTGGCTTCCATGGAATCAATGGCTTTTCGGACGGCATTCCCTGCTTCTTTTAAGTTATTTACCCGCTGTAGGCTGTGAAGCAAAATGGCTCCGGTATATACCCAACTGTCCCGGGTGGGGCCCGCTTTTCCGTCCAATGCTTCTAACCCCTGTATGGCGCAGGCTTCACTCCAGTTCTCTGAACGGGTCGTCCTCTCATCTTCATTCTCAGAAACAGAACCTTGGTGTTGGGAAAAGGGAACAGATCGAATATTCGAATCAATCTCAACTTCCTTGGGATCCCATTTGAATTCCTGCGTCTCTTCTTCCTTGTTGTAAAATGTTCCCACTGCCGGAGAATTTAATGGTGGAACAATTCCTCCCTCCACTCCCCGGATCACCAGGGCGGAATCGTATCCTGCAAAGCGGGCCATTAGGGGTAAGAGGCGTTTGTAGTCCTGGTGGACGTATCCAATCACCAGGTGGTTGGTTTGTTGTGCCCGGATCGGGCCGCATAGCTTTTCTAAAGTAGATAGACAAGGACGCTTAACAATTAATCGGCGAAGTTCGACCAGACGGTGCAGGGGGGGACAAAACATTTTTTGATCGATATAAGCCCATCCAATTTGAGGGTCGGCAATGCGGGAGGCCGCTTGGCGCGATGTGAGATCAATTTTTGCCCCCGCCGCAGATAAAATTTGGTGATGGGTGATTCCAAATTTAGGTCCCATCTGATGACACCCGTGGGAGACGGTAGGAACTCCGCAAGCCGCAAGGATGGGCGGAAGGAACGGGGAAGCGGGCATATGGCGGTTAAAACCGTCATAGGGATCGGCTAGCTCAACCAGTTCCGGAATGGGTGCAGTGGAGGCCCGAGTGGCCTGCCGTAAAGCTTTTAAAATCCCTCGATTTTCCTCATCCGTTTCTCTCTTCATCCTCAAAGCGATGAGAAAAACCGCTGCTTGTACGTTAGAAACAAGCCCTTCCAATATTAACGTCATGCCATCTAGGGCTTCCTCCAGGGTCAAATCTTTGCTGAGTTCGGGCCCTGTGGCAATACGCTTGAGATAATCGGCGATCCGTTCTTCAGGAGAGGAGTTTTTTTGAATGGGCATCTTTGGTGGTTTCTCTCTAGGAATAAGAGAGATCATAACATAAAGATGAATCGGGGGGCAAAAAGGGAGAGGGGTCCTTGTGATTTTGATTCAATAGGCTATAATGAATAGGGTTGTTACGGGGTAAAAGGAGGAAGGCAATGGGTCTCAAATTTAAAAATTTTATCAATGGGAAATGGGTGCAGGCATCATCGGGTGAAGTTTTTGAAAGTGTTAACCCAGCCACGCGTGAAGTGGTGGGGGTTGTGCCTCGATCGGGTCCAGCCGATGTGGATCAAGCGGTTTCCGCCGCAAGAGAAGCTTTTCAAAAGTGGCATCTTTTTCCAGCTCCGAAAAGAGGAGAAATCCTCTATCGGGCAGGTGAGCTTTTGATCCGTCACAAAGAAGAGTTAGCGAAGCTCATGACCCGTGAAATGGGAAAAGTATTGATGGAGGCCATGGGGGATGTTCAGGAAGCCATTGATATGACCTATTTTATGGCGGGTGAGGGACGCCGGCTTTCCGGGGAAACGGTTCCTTCGGAGAATCACAACAAAGATGCAAAGTCCGTTCGGGTTTCAATTGGGGTTTTCGGGCTGATTACCCCCTGGAATTTTCCCATTGCCATCCCTTCTTGGAAAATATGTCCTGCCCTGGTATGCGGAAATACCGTGGTTTTTAAACCCTCCAGTGAAACCCCTGTTTGTGCCGCCCGATTTGTTGAAATCCTCAATGAAGCCGGTTTACCCAAGGGGGTTTTGAATTTGGTTCAGGGGACCGGACGGCAGGTTGGTGAAAATTTAGTAAAACATCCCAAAGTGGATGGGATCTCTTTTACGGGGTCTTCTAATACGGGGGAGAGCATAGAGGTGCTTTGTGCCAACCAGCATAAGCCCCTTTCAACCGAAACCGGGGGGAAGAATGTCATTATTGTGATGGATGATGCCGATCTGGACCTCGCTGTTGAAGGGGCCATATGGGGAGGGTTTGGAACCACCGGTCAGCGGTGCACGGCGGCCAGTCGTGTGGTGGTTCATGCCCCCGTTTATTCCAGGTTTTTAAAAAAATTTAAGGAAGCTGCCAAGGGTCTTAAATTGGGCGACGGGCTTCAAAAATCAACCCATGTGGGTCCGGTGGTCAATGAAGCCCAGTTTGAAAAGGTCCTTTCTTATATCGAGATAGGGAAAAAAGAAGGGGCTCAGGTGGTCTTAGGAGGAAAACCATTCAAGGCAAGAGGCGCTTTAGCCCGTGGGTTTTTTATTGAACCGACGATTTTCGGCGATGTCCATCCAAAAATGAGGATAGCCCAAGAAGAGATTTTCGGTCCAGTGGTTTCGGTGTTAAAAGCCCGAAATCTGGTAGATGGCATTAGAATTGCGAACCAGGTCGAATATGGTCTTTCATCCGCCATCTTTTCCCAGAATGTGAACCGGACAGCGGTAGCCGAAAGGGATTTGGATACCGGCTTAATTTATATTAACGCGTCGACCATTGGGGCCGAAATTCAACTTCCGTTTGGGGGAACAAAAAGAACGGGAATTGGGCCTCGAGAGGCCGGAGGACGTGGCGGGGCCCTTGATCATTTTACCAAATGGAAAGTCATTTATAGGGATTTTAGTGGAAAACTCCAACGGGCTCAGATTGATCCGGTAGGAGACGGATAATGTTTTTTATTTTTTAAAAAAAGAAAAAGAGGTGTTTAACGTGTTTTTTTCTTTTGGAGGATTTGACCCACCTCTTTCCAATCCGAAGCAGAGATCGGTCCGGTGGTTTTTATTTTGGAATCTCTTTCATTTTCTTCTCTCTTTCCGATATGAATGGAAGAGATTCCTTCATCAGAAAGTTTTTGCGCCTCTTCCCATGAATCCGTAACCAACACATCAAGCCTTTTCCAACCTTCCTGTTTCCATTTTTTTACCTTTTGAAGGACCCCTGTGGTTCCCCCCTTTACATGAATTAAAGGCGCATCCGGAAATGCAAAGGTCTCAAACCATTTTTTCTGTTGTTCAAAAACCAAAGGCACTCCTTGGGTGAAATATACAAAAGAAATCTTTTTTTCGAGTTCAGTTAGAACTTCGGCCGCGTGGGGTCTTGCCGGCGGTAAAAGGGTGTTCCCCAATCCGGGAATGGGGATCGGAGAAGTGGGTTGCTCCAACATGAGGGAGGATGTCAAAACCAAAACAATGGGGTCGGTAAGATTGAAAGCCTCTACCAAAAATTCCGCTGGAAGGGCCCGGTATCTGGAATCCACCAACTGTACCTGAATGGTATGGAGGCCCCGGGAAAGGGGTTTAATGGTTAAATTGGCTAATCCATTCCCGCCGGTCAATGTTAACCCTAGGGCTTCTCCATTTAACAAAAAGCGGATCCTTTCACCACTGACGGGCCTTGTAATAAAGGGGATTTTCTCTCCAAAGAGGTGTACCTGAATTCTGGTATTTTGGTTGGCGGGAATTATGGTATCGGAGACCTGGAACCGGGCGGTAGGGGCCCCAAGGGAAATTTCAACCCCTGGGGGGATAAAAACTATTGTAATTAAAAGTAAAATTTGTATTTGGACCCGACCGAGTAGATTTTTCTTTAAAAGAAACTGAATAAATGGATGAAAAGTTCGTCCAATTGGGCGAGACTCACAAAAAGGTATTTTTGAAAGGAGGCAACTCATGAAACCGATTTCTCTGTTAGCTGTATTAGGATTTCTTTTTCTTGTTGGTTTGCCGGCCACAGGCTCCGCTTATGATGAGGACCGACCGAGGGGCCAGGTTCACGGGTCCATTATTATTGGAAGTGAATCCCCATTCTACGCCTCTGGGCAGGTCTATGGGGTTTACCCTTTCTATGTTTTACCAGGCCTTGGTATTCAATTTCAATACGGAGATTATTCACGGCAACATCTTCACAGAGGACACCACGGGCGCCATCAACGTCCTCAGCTTCACAATGGAGGCCATCACCGCAGAGCCCATTGGCAGCAACACCCCGGGGGGCATGACCGCCATTTTGATAGGAAGGACCGTGGTCATACGAAAAAACACCAGCGGCGTTTCGGATCCCACTAGATTTTTCATTATAAATGAAACGGAAAAGGTTTCCAAGACAATTTCTTAAGAATCGTCAGGTAAGGAATTTTGGGGGGGAGATGGAAGGGGTTACCCTTCTATTTCCCTGATGGTTTCATCAAGGATCGTAAGGACGGAATGGCAATCTTGTTCTTTCACAATGAGAGAGGGGGAGAGTCTCAAGGTGTTGGATCCACATCCCAAAGTCAATAAACCCTTCTCAAAGCAAGTTTGGACCACTTGGTTTCTTTCTGCGACGGCGGGTTCTTTGGTTTGCCGATCTTTAACCAATTCAACCCCGATCATTAACCCTCTGCCTCGCACATCTCCGATGAGGGGATGATTTTCCATTAATTTCTTTAAATCCTCTAAAAGAATGCTTCCCACCCGTTCCGCATTTTGAACCAACTCTTCCTCAAGCAATTGGATGGTGGCTAGAGAAGCCTCACAGGAGATGGGATTTCCCCCGAAGGTGTTGGCGTGAGATCCGGAAACCCAATTACTAATTTTCGCTTTGGCGATCATGGCGCCTAAGGGGAGGCCCGAGGCAATGCCCTTTGCCAGGGTGATGATATCGGGAATCACTCCTTTTTCATAATCCGTGGCAAACATTCGCCCGGTCCGCCCCATTCCGGTCTGAATTTCATCGACGACTAACAAAATCCCGTAACGATGGGCTAATTCCTGAAGCCGTTTCAAATATCCCGGGGGGGGAACAATGTATCCCCCTTCGCCTTGGATGGGTTCCACAAAAATGGCGGCCACTTCCTCGGGGGGAACGGCTTTTGGAAAGAGTTCTTCCTCTATCCATTGGACACAATAGAAATTGCAACTGTCCGGCGTCAGTCCATAAACGCATCGATAACAGTAGGCGTAGGGAACTTGGGTCACCCCAGGCAAAAGGGGGGAGAACCCCTTTCGGTGTATTTGTTTGCTTCCCGAAATGGAAAGAGAGCCAAAGGTCCTCCCATGAAAACCTCCGATAAAGGATAAAAAAAGCGGACGTTGGGTATGATACCGGGCCAATTTCATAGCCGCTTCGTTGGCCTCCGTTCCTGAGTTTGTAAAAAAAACTCTTTTGTCCTGATTTCCTGGTGTAATTTCTTTGAGTTTTTCAGCCAGTTTAATTTGGGAGGGGTAATAAAAATCAGTGCCCGACATGTGTATTAATTGTTTAGCCTGTTGGATGATGGCTTCTACAATTTTTGGGTGACAATGTCCGGTGGCGTTAACTGCAATTCCTGCTGTGAAATCCAAATAGCGGTTTCCATCTATATCGGTCAACGTCATCCCCGTGGCTTCTTTTACCACCAATGGATAAGAGCGGGTATAAGAGGGGGAGACGCTTTTTTCATCTCGCTTTATCCAATGCCGGGCCTTTGGACCCGGTGGGGACTGCCCTGTTTTATTTTTTTTCCGTGGACTCATGGGACTCCTTCCTCAATAGGTTGGTAGAGTCTCTCATAACAATAAAAAAGTCCTGCTACTATTTTCCCTCCAGGAAGATTCTTTCCTGGCGTTGAATTTTTTTATAAACCACCCCAAAAATTTCCATAATGATTTTTAATGCGGCAAAACTGGTAATATCGCTGTTATCTAAAGGGGGGGAAACCTCCACCAGATCAGCCCCCACGATGGGCAGGGCGTCCAGTTGTCGAATGAGGCGAATGACATCCCGAGTGGATAAGCCCCCGGCCTCGGGAATCCCGGTCCCTGGGGCAAAGGCCGGGTCTAAAACATCGATATCAATAGATAGGTACAAATGGTCAACCCCATGGAGATGTTCCATTATTTCTTTGCCAATTTCGCGGCTTCCTCTTTCCAAGATTTCTTCGGTTGAAAAATATTTCAATTGATGCGTATCGATAAACCGTAATCCCTCGGGTTCAAAGCAGCGTGTTCCAACCAGGACCACATCTTTGGGATCCACTTTGGGTAGTTCGAGGGCTCTACGAAGAGGACAGGCATGGGAATAGCGGGATCCTTCAAAAACATCCGAAAGGTCGGTATGGGCATCAAAAAAGAGGATTCCGATCCGGCCTTGGGATAAACGGTCAAGGGTTTTAAAAATAGGAATGGAAATAGAGTGGTCTCCCCCAAGTGTCAAAACAAAGGATTGAGAAAATAAGTCTGAAAGGACTTTTTCAGCATTGGAAAAGGTGGTTTCCGGATCAAGTGAGACCGTTACGTTTCCTAAATCGTGAATGATTAGGCTTTTTAGGTTCTCACCTGTTTCCAGGGTAGGCGGAATATATTGAGAGATTTCCCGAATCCGATCGGGGCCCAGGGAGGCCCCTTTCCGATAGCAGACAGAATGGTCATATGGAATTCCAAGAATATGGATATGGGGGTTGCCTTTTTTTTCTTGGCGGTTAAGGCCTGCCCAAAATTTTTCCCTTTGATCCATGCAGCATTACCCTTGACGTTTTCCTGAACACAGTGTCTTTTTTTGAAGAACCCATTCCCTTCATTCCTGTTTTTATTGAGATGATTTTATTTTTTCCTTAATTTCGTCTATTTTTTGTTCCGCCGCCTTCCGTCCCCGGTCAATTAGCAAACGGCCTTTGTGTAAATCGATTAGCGAAATTCCTTTTGCGTCCACCTCAATGACCACATTTGCGAACTGTTTTTCCATTAAAGCATTTCTCCTTGCCATGAGTGCGACAAAATGAATGGCAATTTGAAGCATATTGTCCAAACGGGCGGTTTCCATTGCATTACAATTGACGTCCACCGCAACCACGAAAGGAGCCTTCAGAGTTTCCTTTACGGTGAGAACGGGTAATTGGCTGGTTGCTCCTCCATCCACCAGAAGGTGTCCATTGATTTCTGTTGGAGTAAAGATGACAGGAAGACTACAACTGGCTTGAACGGCCTTGGCGACCGATCCTTTGGTTAAAACCACTTTCTCACCATTTCTTAAATTGCTGGCTACCACGGCCAAGGGGATTTTGGATTGTTCAAAAACCATGTCGTTAATCATATTGCGAACAAACCGGTATATTTTTTCACTTGAAATTAACCCACGCCGTGGGATAGTGGCTTTGACCATATCCCTCCATTTCATGGTCGTGGCCATCTTTTTCATTTCCTGCAAATCCACTACGCCAGAGGCAAAAAGGGCGGCAATAATACTTCCGGCGCTGGTTCCTGCAATGGCTCCTACTCTAATCCCTTCTTGTTCCAGAACTTCCAGCACGCCGATTTGAGCCAGGCACCGAGCGGCTCCCCCGCCGAGGGCCAGACCCACAGAAAGATATGAGTTTTGGGTCCCTGTTTTTAACATTACACCTTCTCCCAAAATTGTCCAGGAGAAGCCTTTAATTTTGCGGTAGGACCCGATGGGGATTCAAGTCGCTTATGCAAAATTTTCTTACTGGGTTTGGGGTTCATTGATTTCAAACTGAATGGCGGTATGGCCAATTTTAAATTCCTGACAGAGGAGAAGATTGATTTTTTTTAGTAGATTCCTCGTCTCACTGAGATGAACATCCTGTGTGGCCACATGAGCGCTTAGAGCATACATACCCGAGGTAAGGGTCCACACATGAACGTCATGGACATCATAAACACCCTCTATTTCTTGCACGCTGTCAATTAACCCTTTAATGTTCAGTTCTTTTGGGGTGGCTTCTAAAAGAATGTGAACAGAATCATTCATTAGCCGAATGGACCAAACCAAAATGATCACACAGATCATAATACTCAATAGGGGGTCTACCTGAACCCACCCTTTGTAATATATAATGATGGCGCCTATCACCACGGCGACAGAAGAAAAGGTATCACCAATAATATGTAGAAAGGCCGATCGGACATTGAGACTTCCATTAAATGAACCACTTAGAATTACTGCGGTCAAAATATTAACCATCAGGCCCAAAAGAGCAATGAAAAACATGGGGAGGCTTTCGATGGTTTGGGGGTTGAGAAACCGATAGTAAGCATGATAGGAAATCCAGCCGGTGATTAGAAAAAGGGTTATCCCATTGAAAAGGGCCGCTAGAATTTCAAGACGATAAAAACCGAAGGTTTTTTGTTCCGTAGGAGGACGATTGGTATACACCAATGCCATCAGGCTCACTCCCAACGCCAAAAAGTGGGTCAACATATGGCCCGCATCACTCAAAAGGGCCAGACTGTTGGTCAGAAAACCTCCTACAAACTCAACGACCATGGTGACGCCGGTTAAGATACAGGCCAGGAGTAATCTCTTTTGTTCTCCCTGTCTGGAGGGATGAAGGTAGGTTAAGGGAAAGGTGTCATGTTCGTGGGGATGCCCTAAATCAGCATCGCAGTGGTGTTGATGGGGATGAAAGGTGTCCATTACCATATCATGGTGTTTAGGGATAAAGCCCCCTGGCGATGTGAGCCTTAGCAATTTTATCAATACCTTGCATCAAAGCTCCCATTCGTATACTCACTTTATTGGCCGTTGCACAGGCAAGAACCTGGTGAAAGGCTGTTGAAATTATTTCGTGGAGTTTTTTGTTAATCTCTTTTTCATTCCAGAAATAATTTTGCAAATCTTGTATCCATTCAAAATAAGAAACCGTGACGCCTCCGGCATTGGCCAGAATATCCGGAATAATAAAGACTCCTTTGTCCGTTAGAATATGATCCGCTTCTAAAGTGGTGGGGCCGTTTGCACCTTCTGCGAGAACCTTGCAGCGGATATTTTTTGCATTAAGGCCGGTGATTTGCTCGGAAAGGGCAGAGGGGATCAGAACAGTGCAATCTAAGGTTAGCAATTCTTCGTTTTTGATTCTCTCGGAATTAGGAAATCCTTCAAGCGTTTGGTGCAAGGCCTTGTATTGTATTACTTGTTCAATGTTCAAACCCTTAGGGTTATAAATTCCTCCTTTAGAATCACTCACCGAAATGACTTTTACTTCCCGTTTTTGAAGGAGCCGGGCGGCATTGGTCCCTACATTTCCAAAGCCCTGAATCACCGCAGTGGATTGAGCGGGAGAAATGTTGAGATGCTCTAAAGCTTCTAAAACCGTGTAAACAACGCCCCGTCCGGTGGCTTCTTCCCTTCCCTTAGATCCCCCAATGACAATGGGTTTCCCGGTCACTACGCCCGGAACAGCAAATCCCTTTTGCTGGCTGTAGGTATCCATCATCCAACCCATGATTTGTTCATTGGTTCCTACGTCGGGGGCAGGAATATCACGGTCCGGTCCTATCCATAAAACGATTTCAGAAGTATAACGCCGTGTTAAACGTTGAAGTTCGTTTTGGGATAATTCCTTTGGATTACAATTCACTCCCCCTTTTGCCCCTCCATAGGGAAGGCCCACAAGGGCACATTTCCAAGTCATCCACATGGCCAAGGCAGCGATTTCACCTAAGTTAACCTCCGGATGAAAACGGATTCCTCCCTTCGAAGGACCTAAGGAGCTGTCATGTTGAACTCGGTAACCCTGAAAAACATGAACGCCTCCGTGGTCCATTCTGACCGGGACACTGACCACTAAGGAGCGTTGGGGGGTTTTAAAACGTTCTCTGAGATTGGGGTCTAGTTTTAAGTGTTCAGCTGCCTCTTCAAATTGGGCAACAGCCATCCTATAGGTGGGTGTTTGGAATTCATTGAAAGGTTTTTGCATTTTTAGCTCGAAATTTGACTCTTTATAAAATTAGCCTTGGAAGGACTCAGCGTTTTTCCCGGAAAAACCTTGAAAAACCTAAGACCGTCATTCCCGCGCAAGCGGGAATCAAGAGGTTTTAAAAAAAACCTGAAAGGACTCGGGTAGAAAATTAATGGCGATTTACAGGTTTAGAAATAAAGAATTGTTTCAGTCATTTATGGCTTTTTTGGCAATCTTGAGTATACCATATAAAGGGCTAAAAACAAGGTTTGAGACCCTTCTAAAGGGGTGTACTTGGGTGCCCATGGGTTTCTTTTTTGGCAGGACTTCGGTTGACTGACTATGGAAGATAAAAGCCGGTATATTTTTTTTTCAACTTTCACCTACGAGTCCTGAAAAAAATATGACATCAGAATTGATTATTACGGAAAGAAACTAGCGGGTCCGCCACCAATTAGTGGAAAAATCTATAAATCTACTCTCTTACTGCCCTCCTGTAAATCCATGCTGACGCCATGCTTCATAGCTTATAATAGCAACCGCATTGGATAGATTTAAGGTGCGACTAGCAGGCTGCATCGGAATTCTTATGCAATTACTTGGATCTAGGCTCTGAAGCACAGGGGGTGGCAATCCCGAGGTTTCAGAACCAAAGAGCAACACATCACCGTGCTTATACTCTACTTGATTAAAGTGACGGTTTCCTTTTGTAGTACACGCAAGAATCCTACACCCAGGTATACTCTGTACAAATTGCTCGTAATCGGCATGCCTGACAACATTCGTTAAATCGTGGTAATCTAAGCCTGCCCGATGAAGCTGTTTATCCTCCAGATCAAAGCCTAGGGGCTCTATCAAGTGTAAACGGCAACCGATATTAGCGGTCAATCGAATTATATTTCCGGTATTAGGAGCAATACATGGCTCATGGAGAGCAATTTCGAACATCGACAAAGCTGAATCCTTTGGTGAATATTTGAGGGAATAATATATAGTACAGGATGCAATCTTTTATGAAATATTTTGAGGTTAGAAGTTTGAGGGACAAAAAGTCGATCACAAGCCCTGAAAAGCTTATTTACTGCGGGCTCACTAACTTCGTACTAAAATTTTCGCTTAATTCAGGCTCGCTTAAATCATTTATTATACGGTTTCTGGATAACACCATTATTGTACGGGTATCCAGAAAACCCAGCATTTTTAATTTACAATAGGAATCTATGCATTTTCGTATAGATTGTCAAATGAGAACCACAGGAAGAAAAAAAGCCCCAATTTGGATATCCAGATTGAGGCTCAATCTTACTAAATTATAAAACTTTAATTATAATTTAGAAACCTTTACCGCCTGTGGACCTTTCGGACCATCTGTGACCTCAAATTCGACTCCCTGTCCCTCATCGAGAGACTTGAAGCCATCACCCTGGATTTCTGAAAAGTGCACAAATACGTCATTACCACTCTCCTGGGAAATAAAACCATATCCCTTACTAGCGTTAAACCACTTGACATTACCTTTTGCCATCTAGTTGTTCACCTCCTTTCATCTCCTGTTGGACTGTGGAACTATTTAAGGCATAAAAAAACCGCAGGGCCTTGTTTCTCCAAAGCAACTGCGGCATGACTCTCACTCATTCCTTACAGATTTTCCCTAACAAAGCGGGAGAATTATGTCATCTTACCAAGTGGTCTGTCAAGGTATTTTCCAATAATTCATGGTCTGAAGCCTTTTACTTGGAGGTGGAATCCATTTCGTAATCATGTTACGAGGTGCGTATTTACATTTGAAATATGCACTTTTTTCACTTACCCGATAAATGCAGCTTTCAGGAAGGGAGAGTTGAAGACTCCACCTAGAAAAACCCAGGGAGGCAAAGCTCTAAATAAAAGATTATCGAGGGTGATCTACCCTGCAACCCAATCCCTTCAGTCTCGCCCCTGTGCTCCAAAAAAAAACCTTATGTCATAGGATTTAAAATCGGTGCTTCCCTAGGTTTCAGAACATCTTATTGGGATCTTGATAAATCATAAGATGTGCATACGGAGTATCTTCCCACATGATATAGGTACCCCCATTGTTTGGAAGCGTTGGAAGCTTAACTGTTTTTTTGTCAAAGGGCCAAAAAACCATCCAATGGGGTGGCTCCTCCACTGCTTTCGCTCCTGGTTCCTTCTTATTAAGAATCTTTCCATCTTTTTCAAAATGCCACCCTCCCTTAGCCATATAAGAAATTCCCGGGATCGAGTTGGTCGGTTTCGGAGCACCGCTGGACAAATCACTGACCCACTGCCAAGATGCCGGGTCGGCACAGATCGGGTCAGGCTCTGGCAGGCCAGAAAGGTCCGGTAGGCACGTAAATCCGTTGGTCCCCTTCTTGACTTCCATGAGTTTCCCATCTTCTCCGGAGACCATAATGGTTGCATCCTTTGAAATCTGGACAGGGGCAGCACTCAGGGCAAGCTTTATCAGTTCTTCCTTGGACATGCTCTTGATGCGGTTTTCGTTCTTCGTTCCTGCGAATGACAAAAGAGCAATACTTAAGGCTGATACTGCGAAACAAAGGGAAATTGTATACCGTTTCATGACCATCCTCCTATTTGAAAGTAATCTCTAAGTTTTTAGTTTGAAAAACCCGAATAGAACCGATAAACAGGGTTCGAGTTTAATTTTTCTAAAAAAAACTCCCAATGAGAAGCGGTTAAAATATCTCCATTGCTACAATTTTGTCAAGAAGTCTGCGGTGACACCGTTTTTACTGATATCTCCTATTGGTGACATTTCTGGTTTGATAAACCCTGTTATCCAATAGGGCCCCGAAAATACTAAGTGTAGATCCCAGAAAGAGTCAATCCATTGGATGAAAAGATTAGGTTTATGTTTGTTAAAAGGTAATCGGTTACCAGAAAATATGTTTTATTGAAAGGCTAGACTCAGAAATCTCGCCTTCAGGAAGTACCCCACTTTTTCCCAATATTGTTGGGTAGTGAAAGCCTTTTTTCTATACCCCTATGAGTTTTGTGGAGGTTTTTGGGCTTTAGAAATAAATTTTAGAAATTATTTTAAACTGATTGTTCAAAATGAATATGGTCTACCGAGAGGCCCAAATCGGTTAGTATGGTTCTCACCTCTTTTACCATTTTGGGTAGGCCGCAAATATAGGCTTCTTTGTCTTCTGGAAGCTTGATACACTCCATTAGTTTTTCCTGAACATACCCTACCTCTCCTTGCCAATTTTTGGGCTTGCTCACCACTGGGATGAAATGAAAATTGGGATGATGTTTTTGAAGTTCTTCAAACTCATGATGATAGAGGATTTCATTTTCATGCCTGACACCAAAAAATAGCCATACCTCCTTTTTAAAGCTTTTTTGAAAAAGAGAGAAAATCATACTTCGAATCGGGGCAATTCCTGTTCCGGTTGCAGCAAAAAGGAGGTCAGATGATCCAGGGTTTTTTAATGTAAAACGGCCATACGGCCCTTCTAATTTTATTGTTTCCCCTCCCGAAATCTCATGAAAAAATTCTGAAACCCTTCCCCCATGGGTCCGTTTCATGCAGAACTCCACATAACCGGTATTGACAGGAGAGGATGCGATCGAAAGGGGTACCCGAATTTCCCCATCTCCATTGGGAATGTAAAGATTCATAAACTGCCCTGCCTGAAAGGTAAAGTTTTTTTCTTCTGAAATTTTAAGGAAAAAATTTCTTACGGAGGGGGTCAATTCTGAAATATGATCAAAAGTGGCTTTCAAGATTTTGGCCATGGATACTTTAACTCGCGGAAAGGGGGCTCAGAAAAAACACTATACAATAGTCTTGTTTGCCCAGGCAACCCTTCCCCATTCCCCTAAAAATATGCTAGCATGATGGAAAATTTCGTTAGAAAATCATGTTGACCACATTTCCAATTCATATCAATCTCCAGAATCGGCAATGCCTGATTATTGGAGGAGGGGCAATCGCGGTTCGCCGGGCCCGCCAGCTCCTAACCGCAGGAGCAAGAATCTCTTTAGTCCATCCACGGAGGCCCGCGGCCTTGAAGGTTCCCATTCAAAATGGGTTAATCCGGTTTTATCCCCGCTCTTTTAGATCGGGGGATACCCGGGGAATGATTTTGGTGATGAATACCTTCAATTCAAAACCCAAATTTTCCCGAGCCCTTTTCAATTTGGCATTGAGGAGGGGTTTTTTACTGAATTCCCATGACCAACCCCAATTCTCAACCTTTATCATGCCTGCTCTTATACAAAGAGGGAGCCTTCAAATTGGGATTTCATCCAGCGGCATGAGTCCGTCACTTTCGAAGCGCTTAAAGGAGGATTTGGAAAAGATGTTTGATCATGAGTTTGACCAATTTTTCCAATGGGTTGCTAGCAGTAGATTGAAGATTATTAAGAACCATTCTTTTAAGAGAAACCGGTATCCCGGTATTCAGGAGCTTATTCAGGGTTTTAAAGTATCAGGGAAAATTCAGTATCCCAAAGGGTGGGAAAAAAAGGTCCTGCCCAATTTATTGAAGGGGCCCAATCATTGAGGGGAGGTGTTTTGTGGTACTTTTAGAGTTTAGTATGTCCCCGTTAACAAAGGGGGAAAGTGTCAGTTCCTATGTTTCTCGGTCGTTGGAAATCATAGATCAAAGCGGTTTGGATTACCGGTTAAATCCCATGGGTACAGTCATTGAAGGGGAATGGGAGGAGGTGTTTGCGGTGGTTCAAGCGTGTTTTGAACGGATGAGTCAAGACTGTGACCGGATTTCTACCGTGATCAAGGTGGATTATCGTAAAGGAGCGAAGGGGCGTCTCATTTCCAAAATGGAGAGTGTTGAAAAAACGCTGGGAAAAAACTTAAAAAAATAAAGCGTAAAAAAAATGTCAGGAAGTATATTAGCACCAAATTAGTTGGATGAGATACCGGTCTTTTTCAATTGAGGTGATAATTTTTTTTTATAAAAGGAGAAAACATGGAAATTCGGAATATCATTGAAATGATGGCTTTTTCAAAAGAAAAAATGAAAAAGGTTGGGCTTTTTAGCACTCCCCGGTTTTTTTGCGATCTTTATTGTTTTGAACCTGGCCAGGAACAAAAGCCACATGTCCATGATGGGGAAGATAAAGTCTATTGCGTTCTTGAAGGAGAAGGAACATTCCGAATCGGAGGTGAGGTAAAAAACCTTTCTCAAAACATGGTCACATTAGCCCCTTCCGGAATTGAGCACGGAGTCCGAAACGAGGGAAAAAGTAGGTTGGTTTTAATTGTCTTTATGTCCCCAAACAGTCATTTCCAGGAAGGAAAGGGCCATGGACATACCCATTAAGGGATTAAGAGTTGAGGAGCATCCGGTCTAGGGCTTTTTTTGCAAAACTTTTGGTGGGTTCAGGAACCCGAATTTGGTTCACCACTTGACCTTCCAATAAATTCTCCAACGCCCACAAAAGGTGAGGAGGGTCAATGCGGTACATGGTGGAACACATGCACACCGTTGGAGAAAGGAAGAAAATTTCCTTGTCAGGGCATTCTTCTTTCAAACGGTTGACCAGGTTAAGCTCTGTTCCAATGGCCCATTTTGAACCGGATGGGGCTTTTTGAACGGTTTGGATGATTACTTCGGTGGAACCGGACAGGTCCGATAGGTCAACTACCTCCTGGCGGCATTCGGGATGGGAAATGATTTTGATGTTGGGATATTTCTCACGGAATTGAAGGACATGTTGGGGAAGAAAGACCTGATGAACGCTGCAGAATCCGTACCAAAGAATAATCTTTGCCTTTAAAATAGCATCCTCTGAGTTTCCTCCCAGATCCTCATCCGGATTCCAAAGTATGATTTCCTCATCTTTAAAACCAATTTTTTTGGCTGTATTTCGGCCTAAGTGTTGATCCGGAAAAAATAGAACCTTCCCTCTTTGGTTTAAACCCCATTGCAACACTTTTTCCGAATTCGACGAAGTACAGACAATCCCCCCTTCTTGGCCACAAAACGCTTTTAAGTCCGCTGAAGAATTAATATAGGTGATTGGCGTAACTGGGGAGGGGCCTAATAGATCCGATAGGTCCTCCCATGCCACCTGAACTCTCATCACATCGGCCATATCTGCCATGGAACAGCCTGCGGAAAGGTCGGGAAGAATCACCTTTTGATGAGATTGACTTAAGATATCTGCAGTTTCAGCCATAAAATGAACCCCGCAGAAAACAATATACTCTGTTTCTTTTTGCTCTGCCCCGATGCGAGCAAGTTTTAATGAATCCCCTCTCACATCTGAGTATCGAATAACCTCATCGCGTTGGTAATGATGTCCCAAAATAAGAACTTGATTTCCCAAGCGGTGTTTGGCCTGTGAAAGGCGCTGGGCCATTTCTTCCGGGGGAAGATGGGTGTATTCCGTATTTAGATCCCGTCTTGGTAAAACACCTTGTGTCATTTGTCATCCTTACCTAGTAGATTTCACTCGGATTATACTAAAGGGCCTTGAATTCCCTTGTCAAGGATTGTTCTGTTCCCTTTTTCCATTATCCAAGGGTATAAAAGTGTTTGGGGTGGTTTTTCCTATGGATCATGGACTCCGTCCTAGGAACGGATTCCCAGTTCGGTTTTTAGATGAGCAAAATCCACTCTTTCCCGAACGAGCCTTTTTGCCCGTTCCACCTTACTGGTTGTCCGAATCCGAACTTTTCCCAACATATTTTCAAATTTCTCAACAACGGTTAATGTATCTTCCTTGACTAACAGAATTGGAACCCCAACGCTTCGGGCCTTGTCTAAAATCATATCGGGAGGCATTTGGTCTCCGGTTAAAACCAAGCAACGTGTGGACGTGTCCAGAGCGGCCAGTTGAATGTCTGCCCTGGATCCACCTGTAATGACTGCTTTATGATGAATTTTTCGAAAGTAATTTAAAGCATTTTCTACACTCATTGCCCCGATAGTAAAGGTTTCGATGGTATCTTCCATCTTTTCTTCACAACAAAGCACCGAGCCTCCTAGGATTTCATGAAGTTGTTTAATGGTCATTGAACTGAGGAGCCGATCAAAAGGACAAATTCCTAAAAGATGAATTTGATGCCTTTTTAAAAAGGTGGTGGCGGTTTCCAGTACCTCCTCGATCCTGTGGGAGGAGACACGATTTAAAACCACACCCACTAATCGATCTTTAAGAATTTCCTTCATCGAGAGGATGTCATCAAAGGTTTCCTCCTCCTTATAGGGATTGACCAAAATGACTTTTAAGTCCAACTGCTGAATGATTTGAATTCCAGATATTCCCAGAAAGGCCCCGAAGTGAAAACGCCCATTCCCGCCCACGAGTACTAAATCTTTCTCTTCTCCTACCCGTGTATAAGCTTCCTGAATTTTTTTCAATAAACCCAGCTCTTTTCCCTTTAAACCTTGAGAAATCAAATCCGGGGTGAGGACCACAGGGCAAATAGAGTCCAGGGGTTCCTCCAGACCTAAAGCTTCCTTTAAATAAAGGGCATCTCCATCCGTAAGAATGCCTTTTACCAAAGTGGGGGTTCGACCCACCGGTTTAAAATATCCAATCCGGACGCCCTCTTCGCGGAAGTGGTTGCCTAAACCTAAACATAAAATTGTTTTTCCAGAATATGGGACCGTTGACCCGATGTATAGACCTGGCATCGAAAACCCAATAAAAAAAAATGATGAAATAATCCTTCCAAGGAGAGAAAGATATTATAGGGTATTCAAGAAACTAAGTAAAGGAAAGAAATGAAAGAAATGGGCGAGGAAAAGACGGAGGTTTTATCCCTTTGGGGTGAAAGGAATAACCCTATTCCTTCCTGAATCCTTTGCTTCATACAGGGCTTTATCTGCCATATGGATGATCTCGTCCATGGATCTGGCGTCTGAAGGGAATGAAGCAACACCCCCACTGATGGAAATGCATCCCAAGGGCTGTTTTTCTTTATATAGAAAATCTTCGGTTGAAACGATTCTTCGAATATTTTCTGCATAACTCAAAGCTTGATCCTTATGGGTGTTGGGGAGCAAAACAATAAATTCTTCTCCACCGTATCGGGCAACAATCGATGTCCCGCGTGTATTCACCTGAATCAATGATGCCATTTTTTTAAGCAATTCATCCCCTGCCTGGTGACCATTTTGGTCATTGTATTTTTTAAAATGATCGATGTCGAATAAGAATATGGAGCATTCAAAATTGTAATTGATACATTTCAAGGATTCATCCATGACCCGTTCCTGAAAATACCTCCGGTTATATAATTTGGTTAAGGGGTCGATACGGGCAGTGAGTTGCGCATTATCGAGGCGCTGGGCATTTTCAAGAGATATGGCCGCCAAATCGGCTACGGTGGCCAAAAAGGTGCGGTGGTTTTGGTCGGGTTGTTTAATTCTTCCAACGCTTAAAACCCCGTGAAGCTGGTCTTTGAATCGAATAGGCGCACAAAGGTCAATGGCTAGGGGTTCAATCTTTGAACCGATTTTTCCCATGAATTGAGGATTAAATTTAAAGTCTTGTTCGGTCAATACTATATTGACCTCTCCGGTTACCCCTATTCGTCCCTCCCCCAAGGCAAAAGAGAGATGGCTAAATTTCCCTTTTTTTAACCCATAGGCCAAGGAGAGCGTTAGGCGTTTTTCATCAGGGTTGTAGAGAAAAAGGCAAATTTGCCCCGCGTTAATGAGGTCATGGGCCAAACGGACGATTGAGGAAGTGACCTCCCCCACGGTAAGATTGGAAGAGAGGCGTTTTACGGCTTCTGGAAGCGTAATGAAGAGTTGAAGATAACGTCTATTTTGCTCGCTGAGTTGTTCAATTTGCCCCTGTAAGGACCGGCGGGCATTTTTTTCTTCACTCAGACGTGAATCTACCCGTTCTTTTTCATTTAATATGATTTTTCCTTTTCGGGATCCCGCCCAAAACCCAATGAATAAAGTAATGAAAAAAATCAAGATAAAAACGAGGAAAAATGTGTTGGGGAATCCTTGGAAATTTAAATTTAGAATTCCTTCCAATTTTTGAATCGGTCCCATTATTCCGAAGGACTCCAAAAAACAACCCCTAAAAAAAACGGCTTTCCTGTTAAATCAAAATTCAAATTAATTTTTATCTCTCATCAAATTTGGAGTGATGTTTCACACCCTTAGGATTTTTCTCTTTTGGAAAATTTTAAAAAAAGGTCAATGAAATGGTCTTTCTTTCACTCTGGGGGGCTACTGGGTCTGCCCAATAAAAACCCCTGCCCCAGGGGAATCCCCAGTTTTTTTACAGTTTCTAACTCTTCTTTGGTTTCAATTCCTTCGGCTATAATTATGGCGTTCATGCTTCCCGCGAAAGAGATCATTGCTTTGGTCATTTCCTGCTTTAGGAGGTTACGGTCAATTCCACGGACCATTGAGATATCCAATTTCAAAAAGTCAGGTTGAAGTTCTACAATGGCCTCCAAACTGGAATACCCTGCCCCCGTATCATCCACCGCAATTGAAAAACCAAGGTCTGAATAATAGGCCATGGCTTCACGGAAGACGGGATAATTATTGATGGCTTCCCGTTCGGAAATTTCCATGACCACGTTGTTGGGTATCCTTTTGATGTCTTCCAGGAAATCCCGCAAATAGGCCCCTTTAAATTCAGGGTCATGAATGGTTGTCGGCAAACAATTGATAAATACCTTGGCCTTTTGATCCAGTCGAGCCGCATGAATGAGCCCCTTTCTTCGGCAGATGCGATCGAGTTCAAAAATAAGCCCAACCTCCCTCGCGATATCGAATAGAAAATAGGGATTTTCATATTCTGTTCCTTCAGGACCTCGGCTTAATGCCTCGTATCCCATGACCTTGTTGGTATTTAATTCGACAATCGGTTGAAAAACAATTTTGATTTCTTCTTTAATGATGAGTTCCTGGAGTTTCTCTTTGTTTCGGATTTCCCCCTTAAATTTTTGAAATTTGGCCATTGTTTTTGAATCTTCAATGAGCCGTTCGATTAACCGCTCTTCTTGAATCAAAGGGTTATAGATGACAATCGCGTGACCCACCGTGATATTGGGTCGTCCTTTTAAATACTGGAAGACATCTTTAAAAATCTTTTCGTTGAGGTCCTTCGTTACCCGCTCACTTAATCCTTCTAAATCCGTTGAAAAAAATTTCTTTTCATTCCTTTTTTTAGATAGAAAAATGAAGAATTGATCGCCACCAGGGTGGTTGACTGTCAAAATGTCATCTTTTCGGATACCATTGCCCTGTAAATCGATTAGTTTTTGATTCAAAAGATCAATAATATCTTGATAAATTTTCTTTCCGAACGCTTTTTCGATTCGATTCAGATGGCTTGCATCGACCATCAATAGAGCGAGGGCCTGATTTTCCAGCAATATTTCTTTTATCCTGGGTATTTCAGAATGGTAAGGGGGAATTTTGGGTTTTTGGCTTTGGTTCACAAAGTGGGTGGGGTTTTTTGAGGGATGAATACTCATAGGAATTCTCTATGGTTTTTAGTTGCTCTTTCTTTTACTTAAAAGTATCAAATTTTCTCAAATTGTCTATTTCTTTAGATGGTTAGGAAATTTGAATTTGGGGGAAAATCAATTGTGGGGGAGAAAAACGGGTTCTATTTTAAAAACAGTATGTTACGCAGATAGAAATGGGTTGATCGGGTGCCAAAGATGGGAGTGAAGAGGACACTAACCCCAAAGATTGTCAGGAACTTTTAACCGGTCAGCCGGTTTTCCTTTTCCAATGTGTTCTTCCATAATTTCTTTAACATCAGCTTGGGTTACTTTTTGATACCAAGTCCCATCGGGATAGACGATGACTATGGGGCCTAGCTGACAGGGGCCGGTACAGGTTGATCCGGTAATAAGAACCTGATCAAAAAGTTCAAGGTTCTGCATTTCCTCGTAAAACTGCATCATGACATCAGAACCTCCTTTTTCTCCACAGGACCCGCGAGGATGACCTGAAGGACGGGAGTTAGTGCAAACGATCACATGATATTTAGGTTTCGGCATCTTTCTCTTTCCTCTTCCAAATTCTATGGTTTATCAACGAAGTGCAATAAACGATAGCGGATCTGTGGGATGCCTGTCAACCCAAAATTGACTCTTCCCGGGCTTTCGTTCCCTGTAAAAAAACCCCTTCTCAAACCCCAACCAAAACTGAATGGAATGGGAAGCGGCCCCCGGGGTTTTTCGAAAAATCATTCCCCGTAAACCCTTTACCCATGGTTTTTGTGATGTTGGGAATCCAAACTCCGGAAGTCGCTTTCACCTCTTTTTAAAAGGTCTTTTTTCTTTTTCACTTGCCTGGAAAGAAGGCAAAGATCTTTTATTTTAAAATTCTCAAAGAGACCTCTTTAAGGTTTTATTTTGAAACGCCGAGGCTTCCTTCAAAAAGGATGGCCAGCCATGCCTCATCCTCTGAAATAATGGCAGGGGTGTAGGAAATCATTCCGGTACCCGGGCTTCCATTTTTGACCACCCAAAACATTTCTCCCTCGGTCCGAATGGTGTGAAATTCAGGGTTGGTAAAATTTCGCGGGGAGGGACTTAAAGCAGCCCCTGCGGGGCCATCTCCTTTTCCTTCATTTCCGTGGCATGTAAAACAGGTTCCTTTTCCAAGATAAATTTCCTTTCCCTTTGCAATATTTTCTGGTGTGGGTTGGAAAGGGTTTTTTAATGCTTTTGCCGCTACCAGTTGATCGACTGGCACTCTTGTTTTGGAAAGGTCAAATTCTTCTGCAGTGGAAATACTCAACCCGAAGGTAAGGGTTAGGGCGACTATCAAACCGCTTGATAAAAGGTGCTTCATCGAGAACCTCCTTATCTGAATGTTAATTTTTTTTTGGGAACGTGATAAGATTTCCAACCCTATTAGACGGGAGGCTTTTTATTTTATTCAAATTTTCAAAGGCTGATTTTTAGGTCAAATGGAAAAGGGGAAGTTATTCTTTTAGAAAAAAAATGGCTTCGGGTTGGAAGTCTACAGCGCGTGCTCCGAGGAGTTCCTCCAGGTAGTGGATTTTGCCTTTTTCTCCCTGGACTGGTTTTCTTGACAGTGTGGGGACGGGTGAGATATATTTGACTGTACTCTTAATTTCTAAAAAAATAAGCCGTAACTTTTTAATTTTAAAGAGAAATCCAGTTACTATATAAGGCCCTCTGAACATGTTTGAGAAATGTTTCAACCTCTTCGGTTTGTGGTGAATCTAAAAACGGCTTTTCCCTCTACGGGTCTCCTCATTGGTTCTTTTGCCATCCTTGTTTTATTAGGGTGCAGCCAGGTTGATGAAGCCCAAGAAAATGGGGAAGGCGTGCAAACAAGTGTGGCCAAAGCCACCATTGGGTACCCGGCTCCAGATTTTACCTTGTTGGATGTGGATGGGAAATCAGTCTCATTATCCGACAATAGGGGAAGGGTTCTTTTGGTCAATTTTTGGGCCACCTGGTGTACACCCTGTCGTGTGGAGATGCCCTCCATGGAAACCCTTTACCGGCAGTTTAGCCGGGAGGAATTTGAAATTCTGAGTGTCTCCAGTGATTTTGAGGGAGCGGCGGTGGTCAAACCTTTTATGAGGTCCTACCAACTGACCTTCCCGGCCCTGATTGATAATGATTTTGAGGTGAGTAATTTATACCAGGTCCGTTCCATTCCCGCGACTTATATTATTGATCAGGAAGGGGTTATTACTCATCGATATTTTGGGGCGAAGGTATGGAATGATGAGGCCTCTAAAGAAATCATTCGCAAATTGATCCAATCGGGTTAAAATGGATTATTCACCATCCATATCTTATCTCATTGCCTTTTGGGCGGGGTTTTTGTCCTTTGTTTCTCCATGCGTCCTTCCCCTGGTTCCTTCCTATATTTCCTATATAACGGGGATTTCCATCGAAGAATTGGTTTCAAGAGAAGAGAGGGATCACCATAAGTGGTTAGCCTTGAAAAACGCTACCATGTTTATTTTAGGATTTTCGATGGTCTTTATTTTTTTTGGGGCCTCCGCCACGGTGGTGGGCCAACTGTTCCTGACCTATCAGGACGTTTTAAGAAAGGTTGGGGGGGCCATTGTCATTTTATTTGGTCTTTATACCATTGGTTTTTTAAAGTTTCGTTTCTTAATGCAAGAAAAACGCTTTCATTTTCAAGAAAAACCTGCAGGGTATTTTGGGTCTCTTCTAGTGGGGGTCGCCTTTGCGGCTGGATGGACCCCCTGTGTGGGTCCGATTTTAGGGACCATTCTCTTTATGGCGAGTGATGCGGAATCAGTCAGCACTGGCGTTCAACTGTTGGCGGCTTATTCTTTGGGTTTGGGTATTCCACTTTTGGCCATTGCTTTCGGCATTCATTCCTTCCTCAACTATTTCAAACAACTGAACAAATATATGGGAACCATTTCAGCTGTAAGCGGTGTTTTTCTGATTGTCATTGGGTTAATGATTTTTACCAACTCCTTCGCTCTTTTTACCGCTTTTTTACAAAAAAACGGCATTGGATGGGATTTAACCCTTTAATCCAATTCACTTTTTTCAATCCATCGTAATTTTTCCATGACCTCGATTTGGTTTCCAGCTATGGTGATGCTCCTGGTTCTCTTTTCGGGGTGTAGCACCAAATTTCCCAATATTAAATCACCGGATCCTGCCTCTTTTTCCTTTGTCGGGCTGGTCAAAAAGGAAAGTCCTTCCGTGGTCAATATTAATACCCTCAGAGAGACCCTCGATGGGGATTTCTTTCAGGAGTCCCCTTTCCAAGATCTCAAAGAAAATATTCCTCTACCACAGGAAAAACAAAGCCTGGGCTCCGGGTTTATCATTGATCCATCAGGGTTCATTTTAACCAATTATCATGTAATTGAAGGGGCCGATCAGATTTGGGTCCGGCTTTTTAATGAGGAGGAGGTCGAGGCCCGTGTGGTGGGCCTGGATAAAACCACGGATGTGGCCCTGATCAAAATTGATTATGGGATGGATCTTTCATCTGCACGTATGGGGGATTCCGATAAATTGGAGGTAGGGGAATGGGTCGTCGCCATTGGCAATCCCTTTGGGTTAGCCCAAACGGTGACTGTTGGGATTGTGAGCGCAAAAGGCCGGGTTTTGGGATCGGGCCCATATGATAATTTTATCCAAACGGACGCCTCCATAAATCCGGGAAATAGTGGGGGTCCCCTTTTTAATAAACAGGGGGAAGTCATTGGCATCAACACAGCCATTAATACCTCCGGTTACGGAATCGGGTTTGCCATCCCCATTACCATGGTGACAAAAATCCTTTCTCATTTACAAACCAACGGGAAGGTCACCAGGGGTTGGTTGGGAATTGTCGTCCATGAGGTCGAGGTGGATCATTTTCGGTCCATGGGGGCCAGGGACCCTAAGGGAGCCCTTGTGACGGATGTCATGGAGGAGGGGCCAGCCGACCGAGGGGGAATTCAAATCGGAGATATTATACTGGAATTCGATGGTAAAACCATTTTCAAGGCGAATGAACTGCCACCCCTGGTAGCGGATACGCCGGCCCAGAAGGAAATTCAGATCAAAGTGTTGCGGGAGGGGGTGGAAAAAAAAATTAATCTACACGTTGGGAAAAAAGAAGGAGACCGTCCTTAAACCATTTCTCTTGAATAACGGTTCCAAGGGATTTATTCTAATTTTAAGTCCTCAAATTGTTCTTCAAGACTATCGATAATGGACCTGGTTTTCTTGCAGAGGTTAATGTCTCGCATCTGCTGTTCCGCCTTCATTTGAAAGAGTTCATGCGATATGTTAATAGCGGCGAGAATGGCCAGTTTGGACGGTGTGGGAACTTTGGTGTTGGCCGCGACCATTTTCATCTTCTCATCTACAAAGTCCGCAAGGACTGACATATACTGATCATCGGCCTCCCCCTTGATCGCATAGGTCTGGCCATAGATTTTTACTTCCATTTGTCCATTGGTTTTTTCTTTTCCAACGTTCATGGCATCCCTCATTTGATCAAGCTTAATTCTCCCAACAATCTTTCCACTTTTGAACGGACTTTTCTTCTTTCGTCATCCAGTTCTAGGAATTCTTTTTCACGCCGAGAAAGTTTATGATCCAACTCTCTGACCTGGCCCAGCAGTTGAGCCCGTTCCTCTTTTAATTGTTTGACGACCTCAATAATTTTCTTAACCCTTCCCTCCAGGCACTCTAAATCGTCTTGAACCATTCCATACTCCTGGGATGAGGTTGAAAGGTAGACTCGATCCACCTGATTTTATTCCTGTTTTCAAAAATGTCAAGAAATTTTCGGCCCAAGGCCCATTTTTTCTAGGATGGACTCTCTAACGGATCAAATAAACCATATGGGGCAACTCGGGAAGAACCAACCTAGCCATGGCTAATTGAACCGCATTCTCCGATCCCGGAAGCGAGAAAATCAATTTCCCTTGGAACACCCCGGCTGTGGCGCGGCTGAGCATGGCGGGGGATCCTATGGATTGAAAACTTAGAAAACGAAAAAGCTCCCCAAAACCGTCCAATTCTTTTTCTAAAATTTCCTGAACCACCTCAAAGGTTGAATCTTTTTTGGAAATGCCCGTTCCCCCTGTGATAATAACCCCTTCTGTTTCGGGGTCTTTCAGGATTTTGATAATGGTTTCTTTGATTGAAACGGGGTGATCTTTAACGATGGCATATTGGGTGACTTTGTGCCCATTTTCCTCGAGCAATTTTTTAATTAAAGCCCCGCTGGCGTCCGTTTCCGTGTTCCGGGTATCACTGACAGTCATGACAGCGCAACTGATTTGTTTGGGAGCTTTATCTTTATGGTCTAAATGGGCCATGGTTTAGATTTGGAATTGGGCTTCATACAGGAGAGAATAAAGGCCGTTTCCCAGTAATAATTGTTCGTGATTTCCTTGTTCAACCAATTTTCCCTGATCGATCACCAAAATTTTATCCACATATTTTAGGGTAGACAATCGATGTGCAATAATCAGGGTGGTCCGATTCTGGGTCAGCGCAAAAAGGGCGTCTTGAATTTTGGACTCGGTTTCAGTGTCAATATTTGAGGTGGCTTCGTCAAAAATGATAATGGGTGGATCTTTAAGCAACGCTCGGGCAATGGCAATCCGTTGTTTTTGGCCGACTGAAAGTTTTACCCCTCTTTCACCAATCCATGTGGAATAGCCCTCCGGAAGTTCTTGGATAAAATCGTGGGCGTGTGCCGCTTCCGCCGCTTCACGCACCTCTTTTTCAGATGCAGAAAGATGACCATACAGGATATTTTCGAGTACGGTTCCGTTAAAAAGGAAGGGTTCCTGGGAAACCAGGGCCATTTGATCTCTGAGGTACCCTAACCGGAATTGACGAATATCCATCCCGTCAATGGCGATCCGCCCGCGATCAATATCATAAAAACGCATCAGCAATTTTATCAATGTGCTTTTGCCTCCTCCACTGGGCCCCACAAAAGCGAGTTTTTCCCCCGGTTGAGCTTCAAAATCAATGTTTTGTATAGTGGGGGTATCTATGCGATATTGAAATGAAACCCTGGTGAATTGAATGTGTCCTTGGGCCTTCATTTTTGGAGAAATAGCGTTGGGTGGGTCATTAATTTCCGGTTGTGAATCGATGATTTCAAAAACTCTTTCTCCCGCTGCTAACGCGTGTTGTAGCATATGATTGATGGTATGGATTTGGTTTATTGGGGTATAAAAAAGAGTTAGATAGGTAAGGAAAGCCACCAACCCCCCCACTGTTAATTCCTGAGCAAGGACCTGGTGGGTCCCCACCCACAGAACCAGTAATGTCCCTAAAGATCCTAAAAGAATCATTCCGGGGGAGTAAAGGGACCACCATTTGGCCACCTCTAAATTACTCTGACAATAGGATTGGTTTTTAGTATTGAACCGCTGAATTTCATAAGGGCCTCGGTGGAAACTCATGGTTTCACGGATTCCAGAAAGGCTATCCTGTAGGAGGGCATTGAGTTGAGCGGATTTTTCCCGGATGATTTGGTAGAGCTTGTGTATTCGTTTTGTAAAAAAGAAAGCTGAGACAACAAGAATGGGAATGGGCATTAAAGCAATTAAAGCCAATTTCCAGCTCATGAAAAATAGGGCGATGGTAATCCCGCACAGTGTGAGAAGGGCCATCACCAAGTTTTCAATGCCATCTATAAAAACCCGTTCCACATTATTGACATCGTTGATGACGCGAGACATGATTTCTCCTGTGGACCGATTTTCAAAATAACGAAGGGAAAGACCTTGTAGACACCGATAAACATGGTCCCTTAAATCAAAAATAACTTTTTGTTCCAGTGTATTATTGAGCCGGATCCGGATCATGGCACATAGGTTTTTAATTAAAAACGTTCCTAGGAGAGCCATCAAAATCCACGGAAGAAGTGATTGATTCTTCCCTTGGATGACATCATCAATGGTTATTTTTATAAGCCACGGGGGAAGGAGGTCCGCCAGGGTAACCCCCACAGCAAAGAGGAGGATCAAAGCTGCCAATGTCTTATACGGTTTGAGGTATTGTGTGACTCGGATAAGAGATTTCAACAGGGTATCCTAATCATTATCTTTTGTAGGGTTTGAACCGCTTTCGTTTGGTCACACCTTTTTGAAACTGGGGACCCGATTATTTTTTTAATTTTTTGGGAAAATTTAAATGATTGACACAACTAGACCGGAAGCATTCAGGCAACCGGAATGGCTTCCTTCACCCAGAAGGTCTCAAATTCATTAAGATGTGTTAAGGTAGAAAAATCCCTCATTCGATCAATGAAAACCGTCGCATGAAGGTGGTCAATTTCATGTTGAAGAACCCGGGCTAGAAAATCATGGGCTTCCAATTGAACCTCTTTTCCAATCCGGTCTAGGGCCTTGAGTTTGATGTGTTGAGAACGTGGGACCATCCCCCGCAGGTTATCCAGGCTTAGGCAGCCTTCCCATCCTTCTACCTTTTCTTCCGACAGATAGGTAAATTCAGGATTAACTAGGACCATAAACGGAATGACATCCGCATCAGGATAGCGGTTATTTTCCTCAAAACCAAGTACTACAATTTGTTTGGAGCAGAAAACCTGAGGGGCCGCCAGACCCACGCCATCCTCAATTTTCATGGTTTCAATCATGTCATCAATCAATTTTTGTGTTTCTGGCTTTTCCAGTTCTTCTCGAGAGACCGGGTCCGCTTTCCTACGAAGAATGGGGTTGCCCAATTTTGCAATCTTTAAATTTGCCATAATGAAATTCTCCTTCACCCCTGGTGGCCTGTATATCGTTCATTTATAACATATAATTCTAGATGAGGGCAAGGGGTTCCTTCCAACAAAAATGCTATAACTCTTTGAATGAATTGTAGTCTTTGTTCTAAGGGTGGGATGGCTTAAATTTCCCCTCCTTTTAATTCCCTATTAAACCGTTAAACTTTTGAGTTTTTCTGTTCTTATTAAGAAATGAATTTATTTTTGTGGATAAAACCTTTTTGATTTGATGAATTATAAAAAAAAGATTTATTTTCAACTATTCGCTTTCTCATTGACTGGGTTGGGATTCTTTGTTATTCTTTCACCGTTTTTTTATAGAAGGTTCACCCCTTAAACAATAATTTTTAATTCACGGTGATTTTTCCATGCAAGTTTCAGAGATTGGAGAACTCAAAAAGATAGCACTCACCTTAAGGCAAGATATTGTGAAAATGACGACTGCCGCTGGATCCGGTCATCCCAGCACTTCACTCTCTGTCGTAGAAATTTTAACGGCACTATATTTTAACACGATGCGGCACGACCCCAAAAATCCCCTGTGGGATGATCGGGACCGTTTCGTTTTAAGTAAAGGGCATGGGGCGCCAGCCCTTTACTCTGCCATGGCGCGTTCGGGGTATTTCCCGCTGGAACAATTAATGACCCTTCGCCAATTTAAAAGCCCTCTCCAAGGGCATCCTGAGAGACAACGCTTGCCCGGAATTGAGGCTTCATCGGGTTCATTGGGGCAAGGTCTTTCCATCGGCATTGGAATGGCTCTAGCCGCCCGTTTGGATGGGAAAGATTTCCATACCTATGTGGTTATGGGTGATGGGGAAATGGATGAGGGCCAAATTTGGGAGGCTGCCATGTTTGCTTCTCATTACCAGTTAGATAATTTGACCGGGATCCTGGATCGAAATGGGCAACAACAGGATGGTTGGTCCAAGGATGTGATGAATACGGAACCCCTGGTGGATAAATGGGAGGCCTTTGGATGGAATGTTCTTGATATTGACGGACATGATATTCAACAGGTCTTGAATGCCTTAGGGGAGGCTAAAAGAAAAAAAGGAAAACCCACCATTTTAATTGCAAGAACGGTGAAAGGGAAGGGGGTTTCTCTTCTTGAAAATAATACGAGCTTCCATGGGGTTCCTCTCAATCCAGAGCAGATGGAAAAGGCCCTTTTGGAGTTAACCCAGGTATGAAGACTTCTCGCGTTGAAAAAAAAATGGGGGCTGCGACCCGTGACGCTTATGGTCAAGCCCTTGTTGAGGTTGGAAGGAACAACCCCAACATTGTAGTTTTGGATGGGGACGTCTCAGGTTCGACCAAGAGTAAGGCATTTGCAAAAGAGTTTCCAAAACGGTTTTTTAATTTTGGAATTGCCGAGGCGAATATGGTTTCTGCCGCTGCGGGGTTGGCCAGTTGCGGAAAGATCCCCTTTGCATCCAGTTTTGCAGCTTTTTTGGTGAATAAAAGTTTTGAACAGCTTCGAATGTCGATTGCCAACCCCTGTTTAAATGTTAAACTTTGCGGATCTCATAGCGGAATTAGCTTGGGACCGGATGGTGCCTCTCAAATGGCCATAGAAGATATCTCCTTGATATGTTCTCTTCCAAAATTCGTGGTACTGGTTCCGGCAGATGAAGTGGCCGCAAAGGCGTTGGTCCATCAAGCGGCCACCTATGATGGACCGGTTTATATTCGAACCAGCCGGTCCAGTTCCCCTTTAATCTATTCCAGTGGAGAATCCTTTATAATTGGTCAAGCAAAGGTTCTTCGGGAGGGACGGGATGTGACCGTCATCGGTACGGGATTGCTAGTGTGGGAGGCCTTGGAGGTTGCCCAAATCTATGAGGCCAAGGGGATTCATATTCGTGTCATTGATGTCCATACGGTGAAGCCCATTGATGAGGAGGCCATTATTGCCGCTGCCAGGGAGACCGGGGCCATTGTCACCGCCGAAGAGCACCTGACGGTGGGTGGGTTGGGAAGCCGAGTGGCTGAAGTCGTGGTTCGAAACCATCCCGTGCCCATGGAGTTTATCGGCGTTCACGAAACCTATGCGGAATCAGGAAAACCTCATGAGCTCTTTGAACGGTATGGATTAACCTCCAACCATATCAACCGGGCCATTGATCGGGTTTTAAAAAGAAAAAGCGGAAAATAACCTTCCTTTTTATTTCTCGCCATTATTTTACATAGATTAGTTCAACAACGGAATCGGTAGGAACCATGTGCCGGGAGAGCCCCAGCTTTTTTGGAGGGATACCCAGGGCTAACCCAATAAGTTGAGGAAGGTGTAGGATGGGAATCCCCAGGGGGGTTTGTACGCATTTTGAAGCGCGGTCCTGGTAGATATCAAGGCTCATATGGCACAAAGGGCAGGGTGTCACCAATAATTGTGCGCCTTTTTCTTTAGCTTCTTTAAGATTTTTTCCTGCCATGGCCGTGGCGATTTCCTCCCGCTCAAGAATGACAGGGAATCCACAGCAACGGGTTCGTCCATCATATTCAATGGGTTCACCCCCCAACGCAATAATCAGTTTCTCTAAAGAAACCGGGTTGGTGGGGTCATCATATCCCAGGGTGCCAGATGGCCGAAGTAAATAACAACCATAAAAGGGGGCGATTCGAATATGGGTGAGAGGAGTCTTTACCTTCTTTTTCAAATTGTCTAAGCCGAATTCCTCAATCAAAGCCCATAGAAGGTGTTTGACTTTTACATCCCCCTGGTAGGAGCCTTCCTCTTTTCCTAAACGAGAATTGACCCGGGTCATCAAAGCTTTATCTTGGCAAAGCTCCTTGTTTGCTTTTGCCATGACCCCTTGGCACGTACTGCAAATCGTTAAAAGGTTCAGGCCTAGTCGTTCCGCCTGGGCAAACGTGCGGGCGTTAATGGTTTGGGCCAGCTCTGGGTCTGCTTCACTAATCACCCCTGCACCGCAGCAGGCTGCATCGGTTAATTCGATTAGTTCGATTCCTAAGCATTCAGCGACTTCGGCCGTAGCCTGGTAGAGTTCGGGGCAGGCTCCCTTTGCCGCACACCCGGTATAATAAGCAAATTTCACTGTCTTTCCTCTCGCATTTTAAAAATTTCTTTAATTTTTAAAATGCCACGGATCGGTTTTTTAAACGGAGAAGGGGATTTTCCCTTAAATAACATTTTGAATGCCAAAGGTACCACCTTGATCAATTGTACAGGTTTGTTGAATAGCATTTTAAGCGGCATGAGGGTTTCATTTAATTTTCCCTCATGTCGAACGATGTTTGAAAAAACGGTAATATGTTTTGCGCCTAAATGATTACTCTTTCCCTTGGAAAGGGCCATTCGTCTCATTCGAATAATGGCCTCCATGGGCTGAACATCCTTTGGGCACACTTCCACACAGAAGTTGCACCTGACACAGTCCCAAATACCATTGTCGTTCATTAAATGGTCCAGTCGCTCTTCCTTTTTCTCTTCGCGAGGATCAGCCATAAAACGATAAGCCTTTGCCAAAGCGGCCGGGCCTAGAAAGCCTTCGGATACCTCCAGAGATGTACAAGCGGAAACACACGCCCCGCACAGAATACAAGAATCCACATTGTGGAATTGATTCATTTCTTTTGGGAGGATTGCCAGTTCCTTTTCCGGATAGGCAGTGCTGGAGGTGGAGGGATTTTCTAACCAGGGGGTAATGTCCCGGACTTTTTCCCAAAACGGTTGCATATCCACCGCCAGGTCTTTCAGTACGGGCATGTTTTTCATCGGTCCAACTTTCAAGGCATTGTACCGCTCCCATTCTTCATTAATTTGTGTTTTACATGCCAATTTTTCTTGCCCATTGATCACCATGGAGCAAGACCCACAAATGGCACTCCGGCAGGAGCAACGAAAAGTCAGGGTCCCATCGGTCTCTTGTTTAAGGCGGATCAGAGCGTCCAGAACCGTCATTCCCCGGTTAATATTGATTCTGTAGTCTTTAAAATAGGGATGTGTGTCGGCTTCGGGGTTAAATTTTTCAACTTCTAAAACGATTCTCAAAGGTTTGCCTTCATCCTGTTAGGACATTTTTGGTTTAAAAAAACTCTCTGGAGCCCCGAAGGCCTTCGTGATTTTGGGTTTTAGTTTCTCATTCAGGGAAATAAAAAAGATTGTTTAAAATATAACCGATACGGTGGGTGGCGTCAATAAAGGGATGGTGGTAAAAAAGTCGCTCACCTCTTTGATATTGGGGGAATTTATTTATTGCTTTTAATCAGCTCTAAGAACTCCAGGCGCGCTTTGTGATCCGTTCTGAAGGTTCCTAACATGGAACTGGTGACTGCCCTTGTGTTTTGTTTTTCAACTCCCCGCATCATCATGCAAAGGTGTTGGGCTTCCATGACAACCGCTACCCCAGAGGGAAGGATTTTCTCTTTAATTACTTCTGCAATTTGACAAGTGAGTCGTTCCTGAACTTGCAATCTCCGACTAAATACTTCCACCAGGCGTGGAAGTTTACTCAGCCCGATCACTTTTTGGTTCGGTGTATAAGCGACATGGCATTTCCCAAAGAAAGGAAGAAGATGGTGTTCACACAGGCTATAAAAATCGATATCTTTAACAATAATCATTTCATCGTATTCAATCGGAAAAAGGGCATCATTTAATATCTCATCCACATTCTGATGGTACCCATTTGTAAATGCCTTCAGGGCCTTTTCTACCCGTTCAGGTGTTTTTAATAATCCATTCCGGGAAGGGTCTTCCCCAACCATGAGAAGAAGCTTTTCAATGAGATCCCGAATACGGGTATCTTTTTCCTCAATACTCGCCTGTTCAATTTCCATGGAGTGACTCCCCCAAAAAAGAGGTTTTTCAAACAGAAAAATCATATCATGCGAAAAAAGCCCAGGTCAAACAAAAGGTTTTAGAACCGGTGGGGTTTGACAGTCTGTTTCTAAATTGGTTAGAATGCGAATTCTTAATTTTTAAAGGCCAGTTTCGTGAGAGAAATTTCCAAAGGAATATTGGAATGGTCTTGGTTTTCACAAGAAAAAGCCATTGATTTTAATGGTCACCTTTTGATGGAAAACGGAGAAGGGTGTTTAATCGATCCGCCTTCCTTTTCACTCCAAGAGCAGGAAATCCTTCAAAAAAAGAAATTTCATGCAATTTTGATTACGAATCGAGACCATGTCCGCGAGGCGGAACTTTCCCGGACCCTTTTTAAAGCTCCGGTCATGGGGCCCGAGGCCGATGCCCCTTTTGTAGATATCAAGGTGGACCAAACCTTTCGAGATGGGGACCGTCTTCCAGGGGGAATTGAGGTGATTTCTATTCATCACGGAAAATCACCCGGAGAGTCCGCTTTATGGTTTCCGGGGAGTGGGGGTGTTTTGGTCTTGGGCGATGCCCTTATTGGAAAACCCAAAGGGGAATTGAATTTACTTCCCGCTGAAAAGTTCTCCGATCGGAAAAGGGCCATTGACGGTTTGCGTGTTTTTTTAAGGTTTGATTTTGAAATGGTGTTGGTGGGGGATGGAGAATCGGTTTTAAGAAATGGGAAAAAGGCGGTTGAAAACTTTTTTGCTCGGGAAGGATTTGATGTTTAACGTTTAATGAACCGAGTCATCGGGGGGAATGAATGTTAAAAAATGAACTGTTTTTAAAAGCCTGTCGCCGAGAGGGGGTGGATCAAACCCCTGTTTGGATTATGCGGCAAGCGGGCCGGTATATGAAGGAATACAGAGAGTTGCGTAAAAAAGTGGATTTCCTGACCCTTTGCAAAACCCCCGAGCTGGCCCTGGAAGCCTCCATGTTACCCGTGGAGATTTTAAAAATTGATGCTGCTATCCTTTTTTCGGATATTTTAATTCCTGTTGAGGCCATGGGGATGGATTTGAGTTTCACCGATAGTGGTCCTGTTTTGGGGAATCCTATACAAAATGAAGAGCAGGTGGAATCTTTAACCGTTCCTTTGGTGGAAGAGAAGCTGTTTTTTGTTTTCGATGCCATCCGCCTGATTCAAAAAACCTTAGAAGGTCGCCTTCCTCTTCTTGGGTTTTCCGGAGCCCCTTATACGTTGGCAACCTATATGGTTGAGGGTCGGACGTCCTCAAACTTTTACAAAATCAAAAAATTGCTTTTTAGCCGGCCAGACCTTGTTCATACACTTTTTAAAAAACTGACCGAAACGGTTACGAGATACCTCCAATTACAAATTAGAGCCGGTGTTCAGGCTGTACAACTTTTTGATACCTGGGCGGGAACCCTCTCTCCGGAGACCTATCGGGAATTTGCCCTTCCCTATACCCAACAAATTGTTGAGAGCCTTCGCCCCGAAGGCGTTCCCATTATCCTTTATGTCAATGGTGGCGGGGGCCTTTTGGAACTCATGGCCGGGTCTGGGGTGGATGTGGTGAGCATTGATTGGCGAGTGGATATAAAGGAGGCCAAAGAAAGAATTGGCAGCCGAGTTTGTCTTCAGGGAAACCTTGATCCCTGTTTTTTATACGGTAACCCTGCGAATATCCGGCGGGAAGTGAAAAGAATTCTGGAAGGTTTTGGTCGTGGAAACGGCCATATTTTTAATTTAGGTCATGGCATTCTTCCCGATACTCCGGTAGAAAATGCGATTGCTCTGGTTGAAGCGGTTCATGAAGAAAGTCGGTGTTTTCATTAGTGTGTTTCCCACGGTTTAAGGTGTCATAATCCCATGTCCAACACTGATATGCAACCGATTGGTGTGGTGTTGCTTAACCTCGGGGGCCCTGATTCCCTGGATGCTGTTGAACCCTTTCTTGTAAACCTTTTTTTAGATCCGGATATCCTTCCCTTTCCTTTTGGTCGTTTTGCTCGGTCCTTTTTAGCCCGTACCATTGCCCGAAGACGGGCAGAAAAGGTAAAAGAATACTATCGAAAAATCGGAGGGGGTTCTCCCATTTTCCCTTTGACCCGAAAGCAAGCGGAAGGGTTGGAGAAGGAGTTAAAATCCCAGGGTAATTTTAAAGTTTTAATTGCCATGCGTTATTGGCACCCGACCACCGAAGAGGCAATTGACCAAATGGGCAGGTTGAATTTAAAAAGGGTTGTTTTGCTGCCCTTGTATCCTCAATTTTCAACGGCCACCACGGAGTCTAGTTTTAAAGAGTTTGAGAGGGTTCGGAAAGAAAAAGGGGGAGAGAATTGGGAGGTTTTAAAAATTCCTCATTGGTACGACCATCCTTTGGTCATCGATTCATTGGTGCTTCAAATTAAAAATGCCCTTCAAAATATTCCAGTGTTGGAAAACCAACCGCTTCATATTGTTTTTTCCGCTCACGGGGTTCCGCTTCGTTTAATCCAAAAAGGGGATCCCTATCAAAATCAGATTGAAGAAAACGTGAGGTTGATTGGACAATCTTTGGGCGGGTCCTATCCGATCCACCTGTGTTATCAAAGCCGCGTGGGCCCTTTAAGATGGACGGGTCCTTCCACGGATGAAATGCTGAAAGACCTTGCGGCTCATGGGGTTAAAAACCTCCTGATGATTCCGATCAGTTTTGTCTCCGACCATTCTGAAACGCTCTATGAAATGGATATTTTGTATCGGGACTTGGCGCACCAACTGGGAATCCATGGGTTTCATCGGATGCCTTCCCTTAACGATTCTCCAGCATTTATAAAAGCGCTATCTGGCATTGTGGTCGATTCTTGTCACTCGAACCGTTGGTTATGAAGGTTTCCCAGAAAACGGTTATTGTGGTGGGAGGGGGGATTTCCGGTCTTTCCATCGCTTATGGGTTAAGAAAATTGGGTCATTCTGTTCGTCTTTTGGAAAAAGAAAAAGTGCCCGGTGGGTTTGTGAAAAGTTATTTTCATGAGGGGTACCTGGTGGAAGCAGGCCCCAACAGTACCCTCGATCAGCATGAAGAGGTTCAAACACTATGTTCAGACTTAGGTTTGGATGAAAGCCGTATTCCGGGAAACCCCGTTTCCAAAAAAAGGTACCTGGTCAAAAATGGAAAGTTGATCGCTGTTCCTTTGGGTTTTGGGGCCTTTTTAAAGACGGACCTTTGGAGTATGCGCGGAAAACTCCGGCTTTTGAAAGAACCCTTCGTCAAAAAAGGGGAAGAAAAAGACGAAAGTGTCGCATCCTTTTTTGAAAGACGATTGGGCCGAGAAATGGTTGAGTATGGTATCGATCCGTTTGTTTCAGGAATATATGCAGGAGACCCTTGCCGGTTGTCTGTTCGAAGTACTTTCCCTCGATTGTTTAATTTGGAGCAGGATTATGGGAGCTTGCTGAAGGGGGTTTTGTTCAAGGGAAAGAAAAAAAGAAAAGAGACCCAAAAAGGTCTTTTTTCTTTTAAAAGCGGGATGGGTGAACTCACCCAGGGTTTATCTCATTGGTTGGGAGAATCGGTTCAATCGGGCTGGGAGGTCAAGGAGTTAGATTATCAAAATAATCCTCCCAAAATAACGGTGAAAGGGGTAACCCAAAATCGAGGGGTGGCGTGCGATGGGGATGCAGTGGTTTTGGCTACCCCCGCTTATTGGACCTCCCATTTGATCCATCCGTTATGCGTTTCACTTTCAGAACATCTGAAGGGTATTCACTATGCTCCCATAGCCATGGTTTTCTTGGGGTTTGATCGGACTGCCATTCAACATCCGTTGGATGGGTTTGGTTGTTTGATTCCCTCCCGGGAAGGCTTTGACCTTTTGGGGTCACTTTGGAATTCGACCTTATTCCCGGGCCGTGCTCCCGAAGGTTGCATTGCCACCACTAATTTTCTGGGGGGTGCGAGAAAACCCGAAATTTTGGAAGCTTCCGATGAACAATTGATCGATATCGTGATCAAGGAGTTAAACCAGTTGATTGGAGTTCAAAAAGCTCCTCAATTTTCGAAGGTGATCCGGTATCCTTATGCCATTCCACAATTTCAGTTGGGTTACACTGAAAAAATAATTCAAATTGAAAAACGTTTAGAAGATTTTCCTGGAATTTTTCTTGGAGGAAATTTCCTGAAGGGTGTTTCAGTTGCTGATTGCATTTTAAACGGGCTTCACCTTTCAAAAAAGGTTGATGCTTTTTTTGCAGTGAAGGATGGGGGTTGATGTTTTTTAAAAAAAAAGGTTTTAAAGAAGGGGGAAATGATGCCTCAGACACTTACACGTTTTAGGAAACAGTTTCCAGAGGTCTGGAAAGCCTATGCCAATCTTCGGGATACCTGCACGGACACAGGACCTTTGGATGAAAAGACGGTGGAACTCATTAAGGTGGGGATATCAGCGGCTTTGGGGCGTGAAGGGGGGCTCGTTGCCCATGTCTCCAGAGCGAGGAAGGCTGGTGCCAGCCCGGCTGAAACCTACCAGGCCATTCTTCAGGGCATGGGTTT
>Ga0302046_10000230_pt1 | contig 58508 bp, 48 predicted proteins | sample RVTome_11_FD_200261 | JGI IMG/M metagenome (GOLD analysis project Ga0302046, IMG submission 200261) | Soil microbial communities from uranium-contaminated site in the Upper Colorado River Basin, Wyoming, United States - RVT147D111 (version 2) ... | reverse complement strand
GTAGACGGTGGCGCCGTCGACCACCACCGAGGTGTTGAGCGCGCGCTTGGACAGCTCGAAGCTCCACACCGGCCTACCCGTACGCGCCTCGACGGCATAGATCCAGCCGTCGCCGTTGCCCTGGATCACCAGCCGCCGGTCGCCGACCACCGCCACCGCGGGGGTGGACTGCGAGTTCTTGTCGGCCATCGACGAGGCGGGCGAGGAGGCCCAGACCGCCTCGCCGGTGCGCTTGTCGAAGGCGTACATCCGGTGCAGCGGCCGCGACTGGTCGCCCCAGTTGGTCGAGGCGAAGGTGACGATCACCCGGTCCTCGTCGACCAGCGGCGTCTGGGTGCGGCCGCCGTAGCCCTCCATGAAGCCGTACTCCTCGATCAGCGGGCGCGACCAGACCTCGCGCCCGTCGGTGCTGTCGAGGCAGAAGATGAGCCCGCCGACGCCCTGAACGTAGAGGTAGCCGGTCTCCGGGTCGATCACCGGGTTGGGCCAGCCGACCCGGTTCCACGGCACCGTCGTGTGGTAGACCGGCCAGCGCTTCTCCCACAGCTCCTCGCCGCTGCCGGCGTCGTAGCAGGCGACCATCTCCTGACGCGAGATCCCCTCGCCCACCCGGCCGTTGGCGCACACCCGGCCGGCGAACACGACCGGCGTCGAGCGCCCGGTGAAATCGTGCCGCCAGATCAGGTTCTCGCCCTCGCTCGACCAGGTCGAGATCAGTCCGGTCTCGGGCGAAGTGCCGTCGCGGGCGGGCCCGCGCCAGTGCGGCCAGTCGGCCGCGCCGGCCGGCGGCGCTGCGGAGAAGCCGGCGCCGAGCGCCAGCAGGGCGACCGCCACCGCGGCCGGCAGCGGCCAGGCGCCTCCCCTGCGCCGGCCGCCGGCGGGGCGCAGCGATCCTCGTTCTGGGTCTTGGTAATCCATCGCGATCCTCACTCCCGGAAGGCCTGCCCGCGCCCGCCGCCGGGCGACGCCGCCCGCCGGCACTCGGCGCGGGACGAGAGAACACTCCCGTCCATCCTACTTCGCCGGCGGGGTCCGTCCAGTCACGCGGAACCGACAACAGCAACGCCGGCCCGCACCTTCCCCGCGGCCGCGTTGGTTGATACGGGCGAGGACGGGGGAGGGTTGTGGTCGGTCGCCGTCGCGCTCGCGGAACCCGCCCGCCCGTGCGCGGGTCCAAGCGGGCAGGACGCTCCCCGGAGGTGGACGATGAAGAGGAGACCCCGCCTGCAGGTCGAGTCCCCACGGCCTCGATGGCCGACCTCGCCTTCCCTGACGAGGCGCCGGCGGTCGAGATCGAACCGATCGAGTCGATCCTGGTGCGGGTCGGCGCCGGCGGCGGGCTGACCGTCGACGGCCGGCCGATGCCGGTCGGCGGCCTGCTCCCCTACCTCGAACCGATCCTCGCCGCCAACCCCGAGAAGCCTGTGATCGTCCGGACCGACCCGGCGGCACCGTACGGGGCGATGGTCGACGTCCTCGACGAGCTGCGCCTCGGCGAGCAGCGCCGCGGCCTCGGCCCGATCCGCGTCGCGATCCCGATCGAGCGCGAGGTGGTGCAGTACTGGCCGGACCGTCTCTGACCGAGCAAGCCCTTTCCTGGAATCGGCGAGGTCTTCGGCCCGGGGGACCGATCGAGGTCAACTCGCAAGCCAGCTCAGGAGAACATAGACCAGTCCGACCAGGTTGACGATGCCGAGGGTCGCGAGGACGACGCCGATCGCCTGGTTGACCCTCCACCGGCGGGTGAGTGCGCCGCCCATCGTGGGCGTGGTTCGCAGTGCCAGCTCACCGAGCTCGAGGCGCTGTGCCGCGAGCGCCATCCCCTCGCGGGCGGAGCGGTAGTAGTCAGTCTGGGTCGCGAGGATCTGAACGGACAGCCAGGAGATCGCGCAGCCGGAGAGAAACACGAGCGCGGTCAGCGGCCGAGCCCCTTCGCCCGCGATCCTCAACAGCCCCACCCCGGCGGAGAGCAGAAGCGCGATCAAACCCAGGAAGTAGCGACTGCGTTCCCAGTTCAAGCGGACCTGGTAGCGGTACTCCTCGACGTGGACCTTGTAGATCTCGAGCAGATCGAGCTCGGGCGTCGGGTCGCCGTCGTCGGCCATTTCAATGGACCCGATTCAGCCTCGATATCGACTCGTAGAAGCGGTAGACGAAGCGGAAGGTCTCGGTGAACTCCTCCGGGCGCTCGGCCAGCCCTCGCTCGACCTCGACGGTGGACCAGAAGGCGATCTCCTCGATGTGCTCGGGTTCCCCGATTCGGGGATCCGAGGCGCAAGTAGTGTAGAGGGTGACGAACTTCCGGCATCCGCGGTCCGACATCCACAAGCTCCCGTGCTTCGCCAACCCGGTCTCGAGCCCGAGCTCCTCTCGCAGGCGCCGGGTCGCCGCCTCGAGGTGCGCCTCGCCGGCGTGCAGGTAGCCCGCCACTGACGAGCCCCACTTCAGCGGGTTGCGCTTCCGGCGCCGCCCGAGACGCTGGAGGAGCAGCCGGCCCTCCGGATCGAAGACGAAAACGTGGACGACTCGAAAGCCCGCGGCCCGTGCAAAGACGGCCTCACGCGGCACGGTGCCGATCGGCCGATCCGCGCTGTCCACGGTGTCGACGAGGGCGGAAGGACTGGGTGCGGGCATCGGCCTGCTCCTCTTTTCTGGTTCCCGTCTCTCTATCCATGACGCAATGGAGGTTCCTGATTGTAGACCTGGGCCATTATACCCATAGCTCTCGAGGCGAATCCGCTCGGGAGCGTTGGATTATCCTTGTCGTACGGCAGACGATATGGGCGATTACCCCCAGTGTCACGAACAGCGAAGAGCACTCAGCCGTCGGAGTCCGGCCGGTCGACCCTCGTCGTCACCGTCGACGATCGGCATCGCCTCCAGATCCCCGCGCACCTGCTGGCTCGGGTTTCGTGGTGGCACGACTCCGGCGGCCCGGTCGAGTGCCTGGCGCTGGCCGGGGTCTTGTCGAGCCTGTTCCTGATCGCCGAGCTGCCGGAGCACTACCAGGCCGCGGCCGCGAGGGTGAGCGAGCAAGAAGGCGGGCTCGGGCGCATGGCTACGGCCAGCTCGGTCTTGGCCCGGTACTTGGCGACCTCGTGGAGATTGACGGTCGGGGCCGATGGCCGGGTGACGATGCCGGAGGAGGCGCGCAAGCTGGGCCTGGCCCCGAGCCGAGGCGAGTCGGCGGTGGTCTTTGCGCGTCCGGCCGGCATCGAGATCTGGGCGCGGGATCGCTGGCTTGAGCAGATCGAGCAGGCCGCCAGCCGGTTGGAGGGTCTGGTCGAAGCGGTGCTCGACGAGAGCTGACCGCCGGATCGGCTGGCGCAGCGCGGTTCGTCTTCGGCCGCGCCGCGGTTACGCGGAGCGAGCGCCGGCCGGTCGCTCCAGCCGCTCGGTCACCCGCAGGCGGGCGACTTCGAGGTCGCCGATGGTGACGCGGCCGAAGCACGCGTCGCGGACGGCGAGGCGGCGGATGGCGACGTAGCCGACGGCCAGGGCGCCGACGGCGAGGGCGCCGAGGGCGAAGGCGCCGATGGCGATTACGCCGGCGCCGAGGGCGCCGTGGGCGGTCGCGTCGCGAGCCAGGGCGCCGCGGGCGGCGGCGAGGTCGGTACGGCGCGGTCGGCGGAGCGGGGCGGATCGCTTCTTCGGGGGGCGGTTCACTGCGGGGTCTCCGGCCGCAGTCTACCGTCCCCGGCCGGCCGCACGTCCCTCCGGCGCGACTCTACGGCTCCGCCCCGCCCCGTGTGTAGGTCAGCCGCAGGCTGCCCGCCCAGGTCGCGCCGCCGTCGGGGGTGTACTGGTGCTCGACCGTGAAGCCGTCGGCGGTGACGTCCGAGAGGACGATGCGCTCGGTCAGCGGCTCGCCCTCGCCCGGCCGGCGGGTGCCGGTGTCGGCGTTGGAGAGGACGAGCCGGCCGTCCTCGCCCCAGTCGCCCTCGAAGACGTTGAGGTGGGAGGTGAAGTCGTCGAGCACGGCGACGCGGTAGCGCTTGGCGAAGCGGTCCCAGCTCCAGGTGACGAGCGAGCGGGTGGTGCGGCCGGCTGCGGTGACGGCGATCTCCTCCTGGAGGGCGGCGCCGCCGTGGACCGGGGTGAGCGCCGAGGTGGTCGCTTCCTGCTCCTGCCAGGGCGCGGGCGGGAAGGGCTTGTACTCGACCTCGACCTGCCAGTCGCCGGCCATCGGCGCCAGCTTCACCATGCCCTCGAGCGGCGGCATCGAGAACAGCTCCGGCGGCAGCTCGGGGTTGGGTTCGATGGTCTCGATCACCAGGCGCCGGTGGCGGATGAAGTACTCGCTCTCGACGACGTGCGGGATCATCACCCCGGCGACCGGGCGGAAGTCGTCGAACCAGGTGCGCGCCTCGGCCGGGCGGCCGAAGTCGTGGGTGGGCCCGATCTTGCCCGCTTCCAGATGCGTTTCGGCGTCGAGGAACCAGGTCTCGGTAAAGCCCTCGGCGCGCTCGACCTCGAGGCGCCAGGCGTCGGTGCCGTCGAAGTCCTCGCGCCCGGCGAGCGACACCGCGTGGCCCTTCTCGGCCCAGCCGATCAGCGGCGTGTCGAAGTCGGCCATCGCCTGCGCCGCGGCCAGCTCGGGCGGGGTCATCGGCAGCGGCCAGTCGGTGCCGGCCGGCGGCTGGCTGGCCCAGCCGGTCTCGCCGTCATACGACTCGATCACCGGCAGCCCGAGCATCGCGCTGTCGAGGCGCATCCGGTCCGGGCGCGCCCGCCAGAGCGTGAACGGCTCGGGCTCGCTGAACATGAAGAGCGTCCCGGTCGCCTTCAGCGCCCGCAGCCCGGCGAGCGCCTCGGCGCCGCCCTTGGCCTCGAGGTGGCGGGCGACGAGCTGGTCGACGGTCGGCGAGGCCTCCGGCTCCTGCGCCCCGGTCACCGACGCGAGCAGGACTACCACCCCAGCCGATCCGAGGGTATGGCGGAGCCCGCAGGAACCCCGGTTGCTGCGGATGCCCCTAACCATGACCGACCTCCACGCAAACAAGCTCCTCGTGGTCCCGCAGGTAGAGCCGGCCATCCGCGAGAGAGGGCGCCGTCCAGGTGCGGCTCTGGAAGAGCTGGATCGAGCCCAGCTCGCGGTAGGCCTCGGGCGTCGCTTCGACCAGCACCAGGCGGCCGCGGTCGCCGAGTACGAACAGCAGCTCCTCGGCGGCGATCAGCGAGCCGACACCGAGGCCGCGGTGGGCCCACTTCGGCTCGCCGGTGGCGGCGTCGAGGCAGCGCAGGGTGCCCATGTCGAAGCCGTAGATGTGGCCGTCGACGTGGACCGACGAGCTGAAGTGGTTCTTGAGCAGCCGGCTGCGCCACAGCTCGGTGACCTGCGGCTCGCCGCCGTCGCCGCGCCCGACCTCGAGCATCAGCGCGCCGACGTCGGCCGAGGCGGAGACCAGGATCCGATTCGGCGGCACGAACACCGGCATCGCGATCGCCCCCGGCGACCACGGGTGGGTCCAGTGGACGGTGCCGTCGGGCAGGAGCGAGACGATCTCGCGCCCGGAGGTGTGGACGAAGACGAGCTGGTGGACGCCGTCGACGGTCACCGCGATCGGCGACGAGTAGCCGCCCGGGGTGTCGCGCGCGCTCCAGCGCACCTCGCCGGTCGCCTTGTCGAGCGCCAGTACCCCCTTGCCCTCGCCGGCGCCGACCTCGAGGACGACCAGCTCGCCCTCGATCAGCGGCGAGGGAGCGAAGCCGCGCATCGGCACCCGCGCGCCGAGCTGCTGGGCGTCGACCGTCCAGCGCTTCTCGCCGCCTGCGACGTCGAGCGCGTGCAGCAGCCCGGTCGAGGAGAGGGCGTAGACCCGGCCGTCCGCTACCGTTGGGGTCGACCGCGGGCCGTTGCCGAACTGCTCCTCGAACAGCGGCCCGATCTCGGTGCGCCAGACCTCGTCGCCGGTGGCGGGGTCGAGTCGCGCCGCGTACTCCTTGTCACCGGCGCCGAAGAGGGCGAAGGTGCCGCCGCCGGCGACGCTGACCGCCGAGAAGCCGGCGCCGAGCGGCTTGCGCCAGGCGACGCGGGGGCCGTCGGCCGGCCAGCTCCTCGCGAGGCCTTCGCCGGTGCCCCGGCCGCTGCGCTCGGTGCCGCGGAACTGCGGCCAGTCGCGGCCGGCGTGGGGGGCGTCGTCGGCGCGGGCGGCGGCGGGCGCGCCGGCCACGGCCAGCCACGCCAGGCAGGCCAGACCGGCGAGGCGGGCCGTCCGGGCGCCGGGCCGGTGTGGGGATGGAGATCTCGGGCGTCGGGTCATCGCGGTTTCTCCAAGCGTCCGGGCGCCGGTGCGCCGCGCGCGAAGACTGCAGTCGGGCATCGGTCGCGGATCGCGCACCGGAGGAGATACGGAGCACCGCTGCCGAGGTTCCGGCCGGGGTCGCGAGCGGGCCGCGAGGGAGCGGACGGTCGAGTCCGCCCAGGCGCCGCCTCCCGTCCGCCCGCCTCGAGGCGGATGGCCCGCCCGGTGGCCTCCCGCTACGCCGCCCGCCGCCGCAGGACGCCGAACCCGAGCCCGAGCAGCAGCACCGCCAGCGCCGCCAGCCCGAGCGGCGAGACGGTCGGGATCTCGAGCACGCTGCCGCCGCCGGCGTCGACCCCCTCGCCGGCCAGCGGCACCACCAGCAGCGGCGTGTCGGGGTCGTCGCTGGCGATCTCGAGGTCGGCGCTCTTCGGCCCGACGCTCGAGGGCGTGAATTCGACCTCGATCACCTGCTGGGCCATGGGCGCGAGCGTGAACGCGCCGCCGCCCGAGACGATCGCGAAGTCGCCGGCGTCGGGGCCGGTGATCTGGGTCGAGGAGACGTTGAGGTCGGCGGTGCCGACGTTCTCGACCGTGAACGCCTGGGTCGAGCCGGCGCCCAGCGCGACCTGGCCGTAGTCGTGCGACGTTGGATCGACCGCGATGTCCGGCGTCGCGCCCGCGACCCCCTCGCCGCTCAGCGGCACGGTCAGGATCGGGGTGTCGGGGTCGTCGCTGGCGATCTCGAAGTTCGCGCTCTTGGCGCCGACGCTCGAGGGGGTGAACTCGATCTCGACGATCTGCTGGCCGCCCGGCGCGATCACGACCGCGCCGCCGCCCGAGACGATCATGAAGTCGCCGGCGTCGGGGCCGGTGATCTGGGTCGAGGAGACGTCGAGGTCGACCGTGCCGACGTTTTCGACCGTGAACGCCTGGAGCACGGTGTCGCCGACCGTCACCATCCCGAAGTCGAACGGCGACGGCGTCGCCGCGATGTTCGGCACCGGCAGGCCGAGCCGGATGATCGCCTCGACCGCGCCGCCGAGCGGCGGCGCGACCGGCGCGAGGTCGACCTCGACGTAGACGAAGCCGTCCTCGGCGAGGTCGAGACCGGGGCCGATGACGGTCGAGGCGTTGAAGTCGTCGATCGTGAAGTCGCTGATCATGTCGCCGTCGACGTCGATCTCGTCGCCGGTCGAGAGCAGCCGCACGCCGGTCGACAGGTCGGAGGCGTCGGCGGCGAAAAACAGGTGCTCGATGCCGCCGCTTACGCTCCACAGGTGGACCGCCTGGCCGGCGTCGTTGATCGACGCCGCCTGCACCGAGGCGGCCGAGGCCAGGGTCACCCCGCCGACCGTGTCGCCCTCGCGCAGCGCGATCACCGCGTTGTAGGCGATGAACTCGTCGGTGGCGATCGGTCCGCCGGTGTCGCCCGAGAAGATGTGGTCGCTGGCGTTGTTGATCGACGTGACGTCGAAGGCGGCCCAGTTCTCCCCCGGCATCCCGCCGCCGGCGGCGCTCCCCTCCTGCGCCACCACCGCGCCGTCGACGTAGACCACCGCGTCGTTGGCGGTCGAGCCGGTATCGAGCACCAGCTCCTGGATGTGGTGGAGCCCGTCGTCGGAGAACTCGTAGTCGAAGCCGATGCCGGCGGGGAAATCGATCGGAAAGCCCCCGACCATGTCGCCGGACTGGAGCACGATCTCGATCACCGGCGTCGCGGTGTCGGCGGCGCGGAAGAGGGCGCGCGCGTCGGTGCCGCCGCCGACCACGTCGGTCAACCCCCCGACCCAGACCGCGGTGCCGTCGGGGAGCATCTGCGGCCGGCTGTTGAAGCTCGAGAACATCCCGGGCACGCCGGGGATCGGATCGTCGCCGCGCAGCAGCAGGCCGTCCTGGGTCCACACCGAGTCCTCGCCGTCGACCGACGGGCTGTAGTTGAACTGGCTGGCGTCGCCCACCCCCATCGTCCCCTCGGTGCCGGTCAGGGTGTTGCCCGGCAGGGCGTCGGCGTTGAACCAGACCACCCCGGCGTCGTACCAGACGAAGTTGCCGCTGCCGCCGGCGGCCGGGGTGACCGCGCCGGTGAAGCCGACCAGCCCGTTGCCGTTGGTGAACGGCGAATTGAGGCTCGCGATCGGGTCGGTCTCGCCCGGCGGCGGCTGCCCCTCGATCGCGATCAGGTCGACCGGGACCGGCTGGGCGGCCGCCGGAGCGGCGGCGGCGAGGACGGCGAGGACGGCGAGGGCGCAGCCGAGGGCTGCCGTGAGCGGACGGCGCATCATTCGACTCCTCCTGGTGATCTCGTGACCGCCCGAACTTACCAGAGCGGTCGCTATCCGACCAGCGCGAACGTGACGTTGGCCTTGGCCACCAGCTCGCCTTCCTGGAGCACTTCGCCCTCGGCGAAGGCTAGCCGGCGGCCGCGTTTGAGCAGGCGCCCGCGCCCCTCGAGCCGGCCGGGGCGGGCGCGCGAGATCAGCGACAGGGCGATCGAGGTCGGCACCACCGGCGCCTCGACCGCGCCGCCGGCGGCGACCTCCGCGACTGTGGCGAGGACCGCGAAGTGGATGGTGCCGGGCACCACCTCGTGCTCCGGGCGGGTGTCGAGGACGACCGCGCCGCCCTCTCCCGGCGTCAACCCGAGGGTCTGGTTGAAGCTCATCGCCGAAGTGTACGCCGACTGCGGCGAGCGGGCTAAGATCCAACCCCATGGGACGCCGAGCCGCCGCCCTCGTCCTCGCCGCGCTGCTCGCCGGCTGCGCCGGCCTGCGACAGCCGCCGCCCGCTCCCGGCGCGACGCCCGAGCCGACTACGCCGCCGCCCCGGGAGCCGGTGTCCGGCGAGCCGGCCGAGCCGTCCGCGCTCCCGACTCCGGCCCCCGAAGCTCGGCCCGAGCCTACGCCGCCGCGGGCGCCCGAGCCGCCGCTGGCGCTCCGCTACGTCCACGGCGCCGAGTTCCGGGCCGCGATCGTCCAGACCTACCGCGCCGCCGCGCGCGAGCTGGAGCGGCTGGTCGAGGTGCTCGAGCCGGGCGCCTGGGCGGTGGTGCTCGACGTCGACGACACCGTGCTCTCGAACGCCCCGTTCGAGCGCGAGCTGGCCGCGGCCGACGGCGGCGCCATGACCTTCGACCGCGACCGCTGGAACGCCTGGGTGGCGCGCCGGGCGGCGAAGCCGCTCCCCGGCGCCCTCGGCTTCGTCGAGCGGGTGCGCGAGCTGGGCGGCGCGGTGGCGCTGGTGACCAACCGGGCCCACGAGCAGTGCCCGGCGACCGAGGACAACCTGCGCGCCCAGGGCGTCCCCTACGACGTCATCCTCTGCCGGCCGCCCGGCTCCGACGGCGAGAAGGAGCCGCGCTTCGACAGCCTCCGCGAAGGCACCGCCGCCGGCGGCCTGCCGGCGCTCGAGATCGTGATGTTCGTCGGCGACAACATCGGCGACTTCCCCGACCTCGACCAGAGCCTCCGCCGCGCCCCCGAGGACGCCTTCACCGACTTCGGCGCCCTCTACTTCGTCATCCCGAATCCGATGTACGGGTCCTGGGAACAGGTGACGTTCTAGGTCGCCGGAGAGAAGCTCACGCCGTCGCCGCCCGGTCCTCCTCGGCCTCCGCGCCCTGGCCCCGCGCCCGCCACGCCCGCCACGCCCACTTGCGCGCCCGCAGCCGGGCGAGGGCGCCGGTGGCGGTGGTGTAGGTGACCGGGATCAGGAGCAGGGTGACGAGGGTCGAGGCCAGGAGGCCGCCGATCACCACGCGGGCGAGGGCGGCCTGGATCTCGGCGCCGGCGCCGATGCCGATCGCCAGCGGCAGCAGGCCGAGGACGGTGGTGGTGGTGGTCATCAGGATCGGGCGCAGGCGCAGGCGGGCGGCCTCGATCACCGCGTCGACGGCGCCCATCTGGCGCTCGCGGCGCAGCAGGTTGACCGCGTCGACCAGCACGATCGCGTTGTTGACCACGATGCCGATCAGCATCACCAGCCCCATGATGCTCTGGATGTTGAGCGTGGTGCCGGTCAGCAGCAGCGCGGGCACCACGCCGATCAGCGCCATCGGCACCGCGACCATGACGATCAGCGGGTCGAGGAAGCGCTCGAACTGCGCCGCCATCAGCATGTAGACCAGGGCCAGCGCCATGACGATCGCGACCGTGAAGTCGCGCTGCGCCTCGACCTGCTCCTGGTACTGGCCGCCGTAGAGCAGGGCGAAGTCGGCGGGCAGCACGAGACCGTCGAGCGCCTCGCGGATGCGGCCGATCGCGTCGCCGAGCGCCGTGCCGCTCTCGAGCCCGGCGGTGACGTAGGTCACCCGCTGGCCGTCGACGCGGTCGATCTCCACCGGGGCGCGGCCACGGCGGCGCTCGATGACGGCCGAGAGCGGCACCATCGCCCCCCCGGGGGTGCGCAGCGCGACGTTCTCGAGGTCGTGAGAGGTCAGCCGGTCCTCGGGCGCCAGGCGGACGACGATCCGGTGCTCCTCGCCGCGGTCGCGCAGCCGAGAGGCCTCGACCCCGCCGACGTTGGCCTGCACGATGCGCGCGACCTCGCCGACGGTCAGGCCCAGCTCGGCGATCCGCGCGCGGTCGAAGATCAGGCTCTCCTCGGGCTGGCCCTCGCGGCGGCTGACCTGGACGTCGGTCAGCCCGGGCACCCGCTCCATGCGGCGGCGGATCTCGGCGGCGACGCGGTCGGCCTGGGCCAGGTCCCAGCCGCGCAGCTCCAGCTCGATCTCCTCGCCGCCGCCGCCGGCGGAGAACACCCGGCGCAGGATCCACAGCCCGGGCTGCGCCTCGACGTCGATCTCGGCGCCCGGGATCCGCCCCTCGACCGCGGTGCGCACCCGCTCGACCAGCTCCTCGCTGGTGACCGAGCGGCGGTCCTGGGGCAGCAGCTTCAGCTCGACCGCGGCGCCGCCGCCGCGGACCTCGGTCGCCACCACGTCGACCACGCCCTGCGGCAGCACGCCGGGCTCGAGCAGGTGCGCCTCCAGCTCGTCGAGGTACTGGCGGGCGACCGCGATGTTGGTGCCCTGGGCCATCTCGAGGCCGATGTCGATCTCGTCGGTCTCGGTCCCGGGCGCCAGCTCGACCGGGATCAGCGGCCACAGCGCCACCGCCGCCGCGAGCAGCAGGCCGGTGGCCGCGAACACCCGGCCGCGGTGCTGCATCGAGGCGCGCAGCCGGCCCGTGTACCAGCCCTCGAGCCGCCCCAGCCAGCCCGCGCCGCTGCGCTCGCCCCCCTTCGGCCGCAGGCGCCCGAAGCGCGCCGCCAGCACCGGCACCAGGGTCAGCGCGACCAGCAGCGAGCAGGCGAGCGCGAACACCACCACCAGCGCCAGCGCCTGGAACAGCGCGCCGCTGGTGGTGCGGGCGAACACCACCGGCAGGAAGATCACGCAGGTGGTCAGGGTCGAGGCGACGATCGCGCCGGCGACCTCGCGGGTGCCGACGCGCGCCGCCTCGAAGCGCGAGACGTCTCCCTCCTCGCGTTTGCGGACGATCGACTCGAGCACCACGATCGAGTTGTCGATGATCAGCCCGACCCCGAGCGCGAGGCCGCCGAAGGTCATCTGGTTGAGCGTCATGCCGCCGAAGTAGAGCAGCGCGAAGGTCGAGATCACCGAGATCGGGATCGCCAGCGCGACGATCGCGGTGCTCGAGCCGCTGCGCAGGAAGAAGTAGAGCACCAGCACCGCGAGCAGCGACCCCCAGATCGCCGAGCGCTGGACGCTGTCGATCGACTGGCGGATGAACTCGCTCTGGTCGAAATAGACAGTCAGGTGGAGGTCGTCGCGCTCGGCGTTGACGCGCTCGATCTCCTCGCGGATCGCCTGCGAGACCGCCACGGTGTTGGCGCCGCTCTGCTTCTGGATGCCGAAGCTCACCGCCGGCACGCCGTTGATCTCGACCAGGTAGCCGACGTCCTCGTAGCCGTCGGTGACCGTCGCCACGTCCTCGACCCGGATCGCCAGGCCGTTCGCCTCGGCGACGACGGTGCGGCCGATCTCGCCGAGCGTGCGGTACTCGCCGAGCGAGCGGATGTAGAGGTCGGAGAGCCCCTCCTTGACGTTGCCGCCGGGCAGGGTGACGTTGTCGCGCGCCAGCGCGTCGCGCACGTCGAGCGCGGTCAGGCCGGTGGCGATGAGCCGGTCGCGCTCCAGCTCGACCCGGATCTCGCGCCGGACGGCGCCGCGGATCTCGAGCGCGCCGACCCCGGGCACTTGCTCGAAGCGGCGGGTGACGTCGCGCTCGAGGATGCGGGTCAGCTCCTCGAGGTCGCGGGTCGAGGTCGCGGCGATCGACACCACCTCGACGCGGTCGAGGTCGAACTTGAGGATCTCCGGCGGTTCGATGTCCTCGGGCAGTTCCTCGCGCACCCGGTCGAGCGCGGCGCGCAGGTCGTTGGCGGCCTCGTCGACGTTGGTGCCGCGCCCGAACTCGAGCCTCACCCGGCTGCGCCCCTCCTCCGACTCCGAGGTCACACGCTCGAGGTTGGGCAGGCCCGAGACCGCGTTCTCGACGCGGTCGGTGACGAGCTGCTCGATCTCCTCGGGGCCGACGTTGGGGTAGTTGATGCGGACGCTGAGCTGGGTGTACTCGATCTCGGGCAGCAGGTCGACCGGCAGCGCCCGGAAGGAGACGATCCCGAGCACGATCAGGATCAGGAACGCCATCGCGGTGGCCACCGGGCGACGGATCGCGGTGTTGGTCAGCGCGGCCATCTCGGGCTCTCAGCCTCCGTCCCGGGTGGGTCCCGGGCCGCTGCCGCCGCGGTTCTCGCCGAGGTACTCGCTGCTCGGCGGCGGCTCGGCGCCGCTGGTCGCGGCGTAGCGCTGCTGCTCGTCGAGGAAGCGCCGCAGGAGGTCCTCGCGCTGGAGGGACTGCAGCTCGGCGACCCGCTCCCAGGTGGTGGCGCGGACGCGGGCGGTGGCGGCGTCGTCGCGGGCGAGCAGGTGCTGGCCGTTGGTGACCACCCACTCGCCGTCGGCGACGCCCGCGACCCCGACCGCGCCGCGGCCGCCGGCGAGCAGCTCGACCGGGCGGAACTCGACCGGGCGAGGAGCGGAGAGGCCGCCCTCCTCCGAGGCCGCGTCCGGCGAGGCCGAGACCACGAACACCCCCCGCACCCCGGACTCCGGGTCCTCCCACAGCGCCGCCGCCGGCACCAGCGTCGCGCGCTCGCTCTCGCCGTAGAGGACGTCGACGGTAACGAACATGCCCGGCCGCAGCCGGCCGCCGGGGTTGTCTACGTCGATCTCGCCGATCGTGCTGAAGCTCTCCTCGGCGAGGAACGGCGAGATGCGCGAGAGGCGGGCGGTCAGCGGCACGTCGAGCGCCGGCGTGGTGATGCGCACCGGCTGGCCGGCCTCGACGTGGCCGAGCATCGCCTCGGTCAGCGGCACCTCGACGATCAGCTCGCCGAGGTCGCCGAGCAGGAAGAGCACGGAGCCGGGGTCGGCGAGCATCCCGACCTCGGCGTTGCGCCGGCCGACCCGCCCGGCGACCGGAGCGCGGACCAGGGTCTTGCCGAGAGCGCTGCGCCGCTCGTCGACGGTGGCGCGCGCCTGCTCGACCCGCGCCGCCGCCTCGGCCGCGCTCGCCTCGGCGGCGTCGAGCTGCGCCTCGTCGGTCTCGAGCTGCTGGTCGCTGACCAGCTCCTCCGCTGCGAGCGCCCGGGTGCGTCGCACCCGCGCCTCCAGCTCGGCCACCCGCGCCCGCGCCCCGAGCGCCGCCGCCTCGGCGAGCCGGAGACTCGCCTCGGCCTGGCGGAGCTGCTCGCGCAGGGCGACGTCGTCGAGCTGCACCAGCGGCTGCCCGCGCTCGACCGCCTCGCCGCTGCGCACGAAGACCCCGACGATCGGCGCCGCGATCTCGGGCCGGATCGCCACCTGGTTGTCTGCCCGCACCACGCCGCTCACGCGCTCCTCGAGCGGCAGCGTGCCCGAGCGCGCCGGCAAGGCCTCGACCGGCGGTGCCTCGACCGGGCCGCCGCGCTCCGCCCTCTCCCCGCCGGCGCAGCCCGCCAGGGCGATGGCCGCGAGGAGCAAGGGAACGGTTGCGGGTCGTGCTCTCATCGCCGTCGCGCCCCTCCGCGGGAGCGCTCCCTACCGTGATTGTGACAGAGGCGTGTGACGGCGGGTCGCGCGCGCCTTCAGTCGCCCCCGCGCTCGTCGAGCCGGAGGATCACCGGCGTGGTGCGCGGCACCGGCACGAACGGCTCCTTCTCCTCCGCCGGCACCCGCGCCCGGCGCGGCATGCGCTGGAGGACGAACGCGGCGGCGAGGACGTGGACGGCGCCGAGGAGCACGAACAGCCCGGGCGGGCCGAACGCCCGGGTCGCCGCGCCGGCGGCCAGCGGTCCGGCGATCGAGCCGGCGCCGAAGACCAGTAGCAGCGCGCTCGCCGCCGGCAGCAGCTCGTGCTCGGCGATCAGGTCGTTGGCGTGGGCGACGCAGATCGAGTAGACCGGCAGGCTGAAGCCGCCGTAGGCGAAGACCAGCGCCACGGTCGCCGCGACCGGGGCGCCGGCGCCGACCGGGGTGCCGAGGTGGGGGCCGAGGCCGAGCGCCAGCGCCCAGCCGGCGCTCGCCAGCGAGGCGCCGGCGATCACCCAGCGCCGGTCGACGCGGTCGGAGAGCGAGCCGAGGGTCCACTGCATGAGCAGGGCGCCGAGCAGCCAGGCGGTCATGAACAGCGCGATCCGCCCCTCGGTCCAGCCGCTCTGCTGCCCGGACACCGGGGCCAGGCCGGTGAAGGCGCTGAGGCAGAAGCCGACCGCCGCCACCCCGACCACCCCCGAGGGCGAGGTGCGGTAGAGGTGGGCGATCCCCATCCGCGGCGTCTCGACCACGCTCGGGGTCGACACCCGGGCGAGCGAGATCGGCACCAGCGCCAGCGACATCAGGATCGAGACCGCCGCGAAGAGCACGAACTCCGCCGCCGGCGCCAGGATCAGCAGCGCCTGGCTGAGCGCCCACGAGGCCGACACCGCGGTGCCGTAAACCGCCAGCACCCGGCCGCGGAAGCGCCGGGTGGTGCTGCCGTTGAGCCAGCTCTCGATGACCAGCACCAGCCCGGCGTAGCAGAAGCCGTGGGCGGCGCGCAGCACGGTCCAGACCGCCGCCGTGGGCGCGATCGCGTGGGCCAGCGCGACCGCCGAGGTGATCGACGCCAGCGCCGAGAAGGTGCGGATGTGGCCGACGCGGGCGACCATCGCCGGGCTGTGGAGCGAGCCGAAGAGATAGCCGAAGAAGTAGGCCGACATGATGACGCCGACCGTCGTGGCGCCCATCCCCTCGAAGCCCGCGCGCACGCCGAGCAGCGTCCCCTGGAGCCCGTTGCCGAGCACCAGCAGGACGACGCTGGCGAGCAGCGCCGAGACCGGCAGCAGGACTGCGCGCAGCCCGTCGCTAGCCCGCGGCCCAGTCACAGAGGCGGTCGATCGCGGTCAGCACGCCGCCGCAGCGGGTGCGCAGGAAGGTCTCGTCCGGCTCGGCGCCCGCGGGCAGCGCGGCGACCGCTTCCAGCGCGGCGGCGCCGTCGAAGTCGACGTAGGCGAGCCGCGCGGTCAGCTCCTCGTCGGGTCGCCCGAAATCGGCGCCGGGGAGAATCGCGACTCCGGTCTCGTCGAGCAGGCGCTCGCAGAGGGTGCGGCTGTCGGCGATGCCGCGGGCGGCGAGCGCGTCGCGGTGGGCGGTGAAGTCGGGGAAGAGGTAGAACGCGCCCTCCGGGTCGGACGCGGCAATGCCGGCGGCGCGCAGGCGGCGGGCCGACCAGCCGCCGAGCGCGGCGAGCACCCGGCGCGACGCGGCGAGGTAGGAGTCGATCTCCGGGCCGCCCTCGAAGGCGCGCACCGCGGCGTACTGGATCGGGGCGGAGGTCGAGGTGAAGGTCTCGCTGGCGACCACCGCCATCGCGTCGAGCAGCCAGCCGAGCCCGTCGGGGAAGACGAACATCCCGAGCCGCCAGCCGCCGGCGCCGCACCACTTCGACAGCCCGCCGCTGACGATCGTCCCCTCGGGGTAGAAGGTGGCGATCGAGGCGTGCCGCCCCTGGTGGTGCAGCTCGCCGTAGATCTCGTCGGAGAGCAGGATCACCCGGTAGCGGCGGGCGACCTCGGCCAGCTCGGCGAGGGCGTCGGGCTCGTAGGTCAGCCCGGTCGGGTTGGACGGGTAGGTGAGGATCAGGATCCGCGGCCGGGTGGCGTCGAGCCGGCACAGCATGTCGAGCCGCTCGGCGGTCAGCCGCCAGCCGTCGGCGGCGCGGGTCGGGAGGAAGCGCACCCGGCGGCCGACGATCTCGGCCTGCGGCGCGTAGGAGACCCAGGCGGGGGTGGGGATCACCAGGTCGCCGTAGTAGACGAGCTGGAGCAGGAACATCAGCTCCTTCGACCCCGGGCCGAGCAGCACCCGCTCGGGCGAGCGGGCGACTCCGAAGGCGCGGTCGAGGTAGGCGGCGATCGCCTCGCGCAACGGCTTGACGCCGCGCACCGGCAGGTAGTCCTTCTCGGCGGCGTGCCGGCGCAGCGCCTCGACCACCGGCTCGGGCACCGGGAACGGCGACTGGCCGAGGCCGAGCTTGAATACCTCGCGGCCGGCGGCGCGCAGCTCGTTCGAGCGCTCGTTGATCGCCACCGTGGCCGACGGCGCCAGACCGCGCACGTTGAGGTTGAGGTGGACGTCGGGGCCGCCGAAGGTGACCCGCTGCGGCGCCGGCGCCTGATCTGCCACGCTGGTCTCTCCTCGTCTCACCGTCCCGAGTGTACGGGACGGCGCCCGCGGCGGCCATTCTCGTGCGGCCGGCGAAGCGGAGCCGGGCCATCTGATCGCGATCTGTTAAGGTGCCCCGCGAAGCTCCTCCAGGGTTCGTCGCTCAGAAGCTCGTGACGAGCTCTCGAGGTTCCGCTTGGCGCCGGGATCGGCGCCGGCAGACCGATTGCGTATCAGGTCGCTTCAGGCTCCCGAGAGGGAGCGACCGTCCTGAGTTCGGGGTGTCGGTGGCGGCGGGCCGGATCGGATTCGAGTCGGATCCGCACCGCCGGGGTCGGTTCTCCTCCGCAATCCAGCCCACGGCGCAGTTCGCCGGGGGGGCTTCGGAAGGGAGGATGAACCGAATCCGATGCAGGCCGCCGAATCGCAACGCTACCGCGCGATCACCCGCTCCAACCTCGACCGCTGGCCGGAAGCCCGGCTGCTCGCCCCCGAACACCGCGAGGCGGTCGACGTCGTCGGCCGCGTGCTGCCGTTCCGGACCAACCCGTACGTGATCCGCGAGCTGATCGACTGGCGGCGGGTGCCCGACGACCCGATCTTCCGGCTGGTCTTCCCGCAGCGCGAGATGCTCCATCCGGTCGACTACGAGCGGGTGCGCTCGCTGCTCGCCGAGGGCGCGTCCGGTGCCGCGCTGAGCGCCGAAGCCGAGCGCATCCGCCGCGGCCTCAATCCCCATCCGGCGGGCCAGCTCACCGACAACGTGCCGCGGCTCGACGGCCGGCCGGTCGCCGGGATCCAGCACAAGTACCGCGAGACCGTGCTCTTCTTCCCCGCCGCCGGGCAGACCTGCCACGCCTACTGCACCTACTGCTTCCGCTGGCCGCAGTTCGTCGGCCGGCCGGACCTGCGCTTCGCCGCGCGCCAGAGCGACGAGCTGGCCGCCTACCTGCGCGCCCATCCCGAGGTCACCGACGTGCTGGTCACCGGCGGTGACCCGATGATCATGAAGACCGCGCTGCTGCGCCGCGTCCTCGAGCCGCTGCTCGCGGCCGATCTCGGGCAGGTGCAATCGATCCGCATCGGCACCAAGTCGCTCGCCTACTGGCCGCAGCGCTTCGTCACCGACGCCGATGCGGACGACTGCCTGCGGCTGTTCGAGGAGGTCGCGGCCGCCGGCCGCCACGTCGCGCTGATGGCGCACGCCAGCCACCCGGCCGAGCTGGAGCCCGCGATCGCCCGCCGGGCGATCGAGCGGCTGCGCGGCGCCGGGGTCGAGATCCGCATGCAGGCGCCGGTGCTGCGCCACGTCAACGACGACCCCGAGGTCTGGGCCGAGCTGTGGCGGACCGGCGTGCGGCTGGGCATGGTGCCCTATTACATGTTCGTGGAGCGCGACACCGGCCCGCGCGGCTACTTCGAGCTGCCGCTCGCGCGCTGCCACCGGATCTTCACCCGCGCCTACCGCCGGGTCTCCGGCCTCGGCCGCACCGTCCGCGGGCCGTCGATGTCGGCGCAGCCGGGCAAGGTGCGGATCGCCGGGATCTCGACGGTCGCCGGCGAGCGCGTGTTCGTGCTCGAGATGCTCCAGGGGCGCGACCCCGACTGGGTCGGCCGCCCGTTCTTCGCCCGCTTCGACCCCGACGCCGCCTGGCTCGACGACCTCGAGCCGGCGTTCGGCGAGGAGCGGTTCTTCTTCGACGACCCGGAGCCGGCCGACGAGCCGGCCGCGCCAATGCCGGCGCTGGCGATCGTGAGCTGAGCGACGCACGGACGCCGGCGCCCGAGAAGCCGCACCCGACGCGAGAACCCCCCAAGGAGAGGAAGAAACCGCCCGCCGCGAGCGGGCGCAGCGTTTTGATTTCCAAGTTCGTAGTGGCGCTGGCGGCGTGGTGGGCGCTGGCGGCGTCGGCCGCCGCCGCGCCCACGCTCCCCGCGCCGCGCATGACCACGCCGCCCGCCGGCGGCGTCGCCGAGGCGCCCGAGGGGCACCTGCTCGCCGCCTGGGAGCCGGTCGACGCAAGCACCGACGGCGCCGGCGGTCCCGTCCGCTACCAGCTCGAGATCGGCCGCGACCCCGGCTTCGAGCGCGCCCGCATCGTCGTCGCCGGCGCCGACTCGGCGACCCTGCTCTCCGGCCTGCGCGGCGGCGATACCTGGCTGCGGGTGCGCGCCCTCCGCGGCGGCGCCGCCGGCTCGTGGTCGGAGCCCGGCACGGTGCGGGTCGACTACCCCGACCTCGGGCTGGTGCGCAACCTGTTCGCGCTCGGCGCGGCGACCGGCGTCTTCCTGCTGGCGGCGATCGTGGTCGGGGTGCGGCGCACCGCCGCACGGCGGGAGTCGAGCCGATGAGCGAAGTCAGCGCCGTCCTCGCCCCGGGCACCGGCTGGCTGCTGCTCGCGATCTTCGGGCTGGCCTGGATCGCCCTCGGCGTCTTCTGGGGCCGCAAGGCCAAGGACTTCGAGGGCTTCATGCTCGCCGGCCGCAACGTCGGCCTGGCGCTCGGCGCCGCGACCGCGATGGCCACCTGGGTGACCTCGAACACGGTGATGCTGGCGCCCAAGTTCGCGCTCCAGATGGGCGTGTGGGGGATGCTCGCCTACTCGACGGCGAGCTTCGGCCTCTTCCTGTTCGCGCCGATGGCCCGGCGCATCCGGCGGCTGATGCCGCGCGGCTTCACCAGCGGCGACTTCATCCGCCTCCGCTTCGGCAGGCCGGCGTGGGCGGTGTTTCTGCTCATCTCGTTCGTCTACTCGATGGCCTGGCTGGTGTCGATGGGGATGGCCGGCGGCATCGTGCTCGAGGCGCTGTCGGGGATCGACTATCGCTTCGGCATGTCGGTGATCCTGTTGGTGTGCGTGGTCTACACCCTGTTCGGCGGCCTCTACGCGGTGATCGGCACCGACTTCATCCAGAGCCTGATCATCCTCGCTGGCATCGTCGCGGTCGGGGCGGTGGTGCTGTCGCGGATCGACCTCGCCGCGATCCACGGCAACCTCGCCGCCGAGCAGCCGATGCTGCTCTCGGTGCTGATGCCGGTGGCGCTGCTGTCGCTGTTCAACAACATGTTCTTCGGGTTCGGCGAGGTGTTCCACAACAACGTCTGGTGGAGCCGCGCCTTTGCGATGAAGGAGGCGGTGGCGCACAAGGCGTTCGGGCTCGCAGGCCTCCTGTGGTTCCCGATCCCGATCGCCGCCGGCTTCATCGGCCTGTGCGCCGGGCCGCTCGGCATCAACGTCCCGGACCCGGACATGGTCGGGCCGCTGGTCGCCGGGCAGGTACTCGGCGGCGCCGGCGCGATCGTCATGTTCGTGGTCGTCTTCTGCTCGCTCGCCTCGTCGATCGACAGCCTGCTCGCCGCCACCGCCGACCTGCTGACCGAGGACGTCTACCGCAAGTGGCTGGCGCCGGCGAGCGACCCGGCGCGGCTGCGCAGGGTCTCCTCCTGGCTGATCGTCGGCCTCGGCGCGCTGACCTGGGCGCTGTGCATGCCACGGCTCGGTGATCTCATCCAGGTGCTCTTCCTCTCCGGCCCGCTGGTGGCGAGCGCGATCTGGCCGGTGGTCGGCGGGCTCTTCTGGCGCAAGGCCTCCGGACCGGCCGCGCTCGCCGCGATGCTCGCCGGCAGCGCCGCCGGGCTCACCGCCTACTTCACCCTCGGCTGGTTCACCGCCAGCCTGATCAGCGCCGCGGTCTCGGCCGCGGTCATGGCCTTGGGCACCGTGATGTCGAAGGCCCGTTTCGATTGGAGCGCGCTCGACGAGAGCGCGGCCGCGGGAGGGGGCTCGCGATGACGTTCTCGCAGACCGTGCTCGCCGTCCTGGTCTACGGCGCCCTCGCGGCCTCGGCCGCCGGCGGCCTGCTGCTCCTGGTGCTCCTCGCCCTCGATGTCAAGAACGAGAGGATCTGGTGACATGACCGCATCGCCCGTATCGCCCGTATCGCCCGTATCGCCCGTCTCGGCACTCAAGCCCAACCTCAACACCCGGGTGCTCGAGCCGCCCGCCGACTCGGCGTCGCTGCGGCCTGAGCCCGCGGGGCTGTTCGACCAGCCGACCCTCGACGGCCGGGCGCTCGCCCGCTTCAAGGGCTCCTCGGTGGTCTCGGTGCGCGAGCTGCGGCGCTCGAGCGTCATCGAGCTGTGCCGGCTCGCCGCGGTGCTCGAGAGCCACGAGATCACCCCCTACCGGCCGCTTGCCGGCAAGATCGTGATCACCGCCTTCTTCGAGGCCTCGACCCGCACCCGGACCTCGTTCGAGAGCGCCGTGCTGCGGCTCGGCGGCGACGTCATCTCGATCCCCGAGGCGCAGATCACCGGGGTGATGAAGGGCGAGTCGCTCGCCGACATCGGCGAGATGTTCAACGCCTACGGGGATCTGGTGGTGATGCGCCACACCGAGACCTCGGCGCCCGAGCAGATCCTGCGCAACCTGCGACTGCCGCTGATCAACGCCGGCAACGGCAGCGGCGAGCACCCGACCCAGGCGCTCGCCGACTGGTACGCGCTGCTCAAGTGGAGACCCGACCTCGCCGAGCCCGAGCTGCCGCCGGAGCGCCGGCTCCACCTCGGCATCCTCGGCACCCCGGGGAGCATGCGCTCGGTCAAGAGCTTCCTCTTGATGTCGTTGCTCTTCGAGGCGGCGATCCGGCGGGTGACCGTGATCTCGGAGATGGCCGACCCGTTCGGCGCCGACGTGCTCGACGACCTCGAGGGCGCGGGCATCGAGTACGAGGTGACCAACGACCTGAGCGACCGGCTCCACGACCTCGACGTCGTCTACATGAACTCGATCGCCTTCCTCGGCGACAGCTACAAGGCCCTCGACTCCCGCTACAAGCTCGACCGGACCAGCGACCTCAAGCCGGAGGCGGTGATCCTCCACCCGCTGGCGCGGCGCGACGAGCTGGCGACCGACCTCGACGACACCCCGCACAACCTCTACTTCTCCCAGGCCCACGGCGCGGTGTTCGTCCGCCAGGCGCTGCTGATCGCCGTCCTCGGGCGGACCGGACGCCTGCCCGAGGCGATCCAGATCCGCTCCGGCTGAGGCGAGGACGGCGCGCGATGTGCGGCATCACCGGCTTCTGGACCCCGGGCGGGCTCGACGCGCGGGCCGGCGAGTGGCTGGCGGGGATGACCTCGACCCTCGTCCACCGCGGCCCCGAGGGCGGCCACCAGCACCTCGACCCGCGGCTCGGCCTCGGCCTCGGCCACACCCGGCTGGCGCTCAACGACCTCGCCGAGACCGGCGCCCAGCCGCTCGTCAGCGAGGACGGCTCGGTGCTGCTGACGGTCAACGGCGAGTTCTACGACTTCAAGCGCCACCGGGCGCGAATGATGGCGCTCGGCGACCGCTTCCGCACGCGCTCGGACAGCGAGATCGCGATCGGCCTCTACCGCCGCTTCGGCCTCGACTTCGTCGACCACTTGCGCGGCGAGTTCGCCTTCGCGCTGTTCGACCGCGAGCGCCGCGAGCTGATCCTGGTGCGCGACCGCTTCGGCATCCGGCCGCTGTTCTTCCACCTCCGCCCCGAGCGGATCGTCTGGGGCTCGGAGGTCAAGGCGGTGCTCGCCCACCCGGAGGTGCCGAGGCGCCTCTCCCGGCGGGCGGCGCTCAACCAGATGATGCACACCATGGTCCCCGGGACCAGCGCCTTCGAGGACGTCCACGCGCTCGAGCCCGGGCACCTGATGGTGGTCCGCCAGGACGGCGACCGCCTGCGCTGGAGCCGCCGGCGCTGGTGGGACCTCGACTTCCCGGCCGAGGGCGAGCACGCGCGGCTGAGCGACGACGAGCACGTCGAGCGGATCCGCGAGGAGCTGATCCAGGCGGTGCGCCTGCGGCTGGAGGCCGACGTACCGGTCGGCTGCTACCTCTCGGGCGGGATCGACTCGTGCTCGATCCTCGGCCTCGCCTCCGGCGCCCAGCAGAGCCCGGTCAAGGCGTTCACGATCAGCTTCGACGACGACGCCTACGACGAGGCGGCGATCGCGGTCGAGATGGCCGAGAGCATGGACGCCGACCAGGAGCTGATCCGGCTCGGCGCCGACGACCTCTACGGCGACAACTACCTGCGCACCGTGTGGCACGCCGAGCGCACCTTCTACAACACCCTCGGCGTCGCCAAGTGGTGCATGAGCCGGCGCGTCCACGAGTGCGGCTACAAGACCGTGATCACCGGCGAGGGCGCCGACGAGCTGTTCGGCGGCTACCCGGCGTTCAAGCGCGACATGTATCTGCACGGCATGAACGGCGGCGACGGCGACGGTGCCCTCCGGCAGCGCTACCAGGAGGCCCTCGAGCGCTCCAACCGCCTGTTCAAGGGCGCGATCCTCGCCGAGAGCGAGCAGAGCCACCCGGCGTGGGAGGAGCTGTGCGGCTTCACCCCGTCGTGGCTGCAGCCGTGGCTGACCACGCTCGCCGAGGTCGAGCCGCTGATGGCCGCCGAGGTGCGCGAGGAGCTCGAGGGCTTCGACCCGGTGGCGGCGATCGCCGAGGCGATCGATCCCGAGGCGGTGCGCGGGCGCCACCCGCTCGACCGCGCCCAGTACACCTGGGCCAAGACCATGCTCGAGGGGCAGATCCTCAACTGGGGCGGCGACCGCGTCGACATGGCCAACTCGATGGAGTCGCGGCCGGCCTTCCTCGACCACCACCTCGCCGAGGCCGCGATGGAAGTCCCCCCGGAGCTGCGCATCCGCGGCACCACCGAGAAGTGGGTGCTGCGCGAGGCGATCCGCGGCGTCCTCCCCGAGACGCTCTACCGGCGCGAGAAGTTCGCGTTCATGGCGCCGCCGGCGCACACCGACGAGCGCAAGCGGCGGCGGCTCGACGACCTGACCGGCGAGTTCCTGAGCGCCGGGGCGATCGCCGGGGCGGGGCTGTTCGACCCCGGCGCGGTCGCCGCCTTTCTCGAGACCTGCCGCACCGACTCCGACCCGGTGGCGCTGACCCGCCGCGACAAGATCCTCAACCACCTGCTCTGCCTGCAGATCCTCCACCGCCAGTTCATCGACGGCGAGCCGCCGCCTCCGGTTCCCGGGGGCGGCTGAGGCGGCCGGGCCGACGCCCCGGGCCCGCGTCGAGAGGGAGGCGCGGACACCCACCGGTAGTCGCCGGCTTGCGCTATTCTCCGCCGGTACACCCGGGGTGCGATGCGGAGATCGGATGCAACGGCGGCGGGACGGCTGTCGGCCGGCGCGGGAGGCGCCGCGGCGGCGGTGCGGCGGCGCGCCGTTCCCGCCGCCGGAGCCTTCGCCGTCGCGCTGGCCCTGTTCGTCGCCGCGGCCCCGCCCGCGCGCGCCGACCTCCCCGACCACCCCCGAATCGCGCGCGGGCCGGCACCCTCCTGGGTAGCGCCGGCCGGGTCATTCCGGCCGTCCCCCGCGGGCGCCTCGGCGGTCGGCTACCGGCTGGTCGACGACCAGGTGCTCGCCGACGGTGACGCCAGCGCCGTGTACTTCCAGCGCGTCGTCGAGGTGGTCTCGCAGCAGGGCCTCGAGGACGCGGCGCAGTGGGAGGCGGTGTTCGATCCCGGCTCGCAGCGGCTGGTGGTCCACGAGCTGGAGATCTTCCGCGACGGCGCCTGGGCGGACCGGCTGGCCTCCAGCCGCGCCTCCGTGCTCCAGCGCGAGCCGGAGCTGAGCCGCCGGATCTACGACGAGAGCCTGACCCTGCTGCTGGTGGTCGAGGACGTCCGGGTCGGCGACCTGGTGCGCATCGCCTACACCGTCGAGGGGTTCAACCCGGTCCTCGGCGACCGCTACGCCGGCGGCTTCACGCTCGGGTGGAGCGTGCCGGTCGCCGAGCAACGGCTGCGCGTGGTCGCGCCGATCGACCGCCCGGTCCACCACCGCCTCCACGGCGCCGGGGCGCCGGAGCCGGAGCGCACCGTCGAGGGCGGGCTGGCGGCGCTGAGCTGGCACCGGTTCGACCTGCCGCCGGTCGACTACGAGGGCGACCTGCCGGAGGGCTGGATCAGCTTCCCGTTCGTCCAGCTCAGCCAGTTCGAGACCTGGGCCGAGGTCGCCCAGTGGGGCCGCGCGCTCTACCCGGCGCAGCCGCCGCCGCCCGAGCTGACCGAGACGGCGATCGAGATCGCCAGCGCCCACCCCGGCGACGCCGGGGCGCAGACGGTCGCCGCCGCCCGCTGGGTCCAGGACCGGGTGCGCTACTTCGCGATCGCCCTGGGCGAGCACTCGCACGAGCCCCACGGCCTCGCCGAGATCACCCGCCGGCGCTACGGCGACTGCAAGGACAAGGCGCGGCTGCTGGTCGGCCTGCTCGCCGCCCTCGGCATCGAGGCATGGCCGGCGCTGGTCGACTCCGACCTCGGCGAGGCGGTCGCGCGCTTCCACCCCTCGCCGTTCGCCTTCGACCACGTCGTGGTGGTCGCGCTCCCCGACGGTCCGCGCGGGCGCCGGGTCTGGATCGATCCGACGGTCGAGCTGCAGGGCGGCGGCGCCGGCGAGATCTGGCTGCCGCCATACGGCGCCGCGCTCGAGCTGCGTCCCGGCGTCGACGCGCTGAGCGCGCTGCCGGAGGAGCAGACCCGGCCCGGCGTCACCGCGATCCGCTACGACTACCGCGTCGGCGAGGCCGGCGAGCCGTTCGAGGTCGACATCGAGACCGGCCACCAGCGCGCCGGCGCCGAGCGGCTCCGCCGCACCCTGGCGTCGACCACGGCCGAAGAGCTGCAGGACCTCTACGTCGAGTTCTACACCGACGGCGAGCGCACGGTCGAGCCGCTGGCGCCGCTCGAGATCGCCGACGACCGCGACGCCAACCGGCTGGCAATCACCGAGCGCTACCGGGTGGTCGGCTGCTGGCGGCGCGCCGGGACCGCGCTCGACTGCGAGCTGCTGCCCCTGACCCTGAACACCGAGCTGCTCGAGCCGGCGACCGCCGCGCGCAGCCACCCGCTGCGCCTGCCGCGCGACCTCCACACCCGCGAGACGGTGTCGATCCAGACCGCTACGCCGTGGGACTTCGCGCCGGTCGAGGAGGCCGAGCGCAACCCGTGGTTCGAGTTCTCGGTGTCGTCGACCCCGAGCGAGCGCAGCATCGAGCTCATCTACGAGCTGAAGACCCGGGCGCGCATGGTCGAGCCCGAGCACCTCGCCCGCTACGCCCGCGCGCTGCGGGCGATGAACGGCTCGACCGGCTACCACCTCGAGATCGAGCAGCCGCTCGAGCGTGCGCCGGGGACCGCGGAGGAGGACCCGCTCGAGCCGCTCTACATGGCGATCGGCTGCGCCGTGCTCGCCCTCCCGCCGCTCGGGCTGGCGGCGGCGGTCGTGGCGGTGGTCGTCGTCGTGCGCCGGCAGCGGCGGCGCCGCCGCGAGGCCGAGGCGGCGGCGGTGCACGGGGAGACTTCTCCCGCGGCCTGCCCGAGCTGCGGCGCGGTCACACCCCCCGGGACACGATTCTGCCCCGCCTGCGGCACCGCTCTCGCCCGGCCCGCCCCGGCGGCGGGCGGCGGCGGTGCGGTGATGGGAGCCCTCGTCGCCGTCGGCTGCGGCCTCCTCCTGATTCCCTCGATCGGCATCCTCGCCGCGATCTCCATCCCCAACTTCATCGACGCTCTGGGCAAGGCGCGCCAGAAGCGCACCCTCGCCGACATGCGCGTGATCGCTTCCAACCTCGAAGAGCACCGGGTGCGCGAGGGCTACTACCCGGTGAGCGCCGGCAGCGTGCTGGCGGAGATCGAGGGCGAGATCGGCGTGCCCCACGACCTGCCGACCCTCGACGCCTGGAAACACCCGCTTCGCTACGTCTGCCGGCGGACCGACCCCGACGCCTCCGGCTGCGACGACTACCGCCTGGCGAGCGCCGGCTCGGACGGCGAGTTCGAGCACGACGACCTCGCCGGCTACCCCGGCGAGAGCACCGAGCGGAGCGACTCCACCCGCGACCTCGTCCTCGGGCCGGAAGGGGTGATCCAGGGACCGGCGGACCGCTAGCGCGGGCGCGCGAACCGCCGCGAACGCGCCGGGAAGGGGACCGCCGGAGCGGGGCGTCCGGGCCGGTCGATCCGCCGTCGTATCCTCCGCCGATGACCGGAGCGCCGGAGAGGCCGCGGCCGCCGTGGCGGTACCTGCTGACCGCCCTCGCCCTCTTCGCGGTCTGGAGCAACAGCTTCGTCGCCGCCTCGTATCTGCTCGGCACCGAGGGGGCGCCGGCGCGCTTCGACTGGGTCGGGCTGTCGGTGGCGCGGTTCGCGCCGGTGGCACCGCTCTGCCTCGCCTACTGCCTGCTGTTCCGGCTCCGCGAGACGGTGGCGATCGTCCGCCGCCACCCGCTGAGGCTGCTCGCCGCCGGCCTGCTCGCGGTGCCCGCCTACAACCTGGCGCTCTACTACGGCCAGCAGCACGGCGTACCGCCGCCGGTCGCCTCTCTGACCACCGCTCTCCTGCCGCTGTTCGTGCTGCTGCTGGCGGCGGCGTTCCTCGGCGAGCGGCTGACCCGGCGGCGGATCGCGGCGTTCCTCGTCGCGATCGCCGGGCTGGTGCTGATCGCGCTCTCCAAGGGCGATCCGCGCGCCGCCGCCGGCTACGGGGCGGTGCTCGGCGTCACCGCGCTGGCGCCGCTCGCGTGGTCGCTCTACTCGATCGTCAGCAAGCCGGTGACCGAGAGCGCCTCACCGCTGGTCTGGACCTACCTGACGATCGCCGCCGGCAGCCTGCCGCTGTTGGCGCTCCTGCCTTGGTCGGGCGGTGCGGAGATGCTCGCCCTGCCCGCCGGCGGCTGGGCGGCGCTGCTCTACCTCTCGCTCCTGTGCACGATGGCCGGCTACGCGGTGTGGGTCCGGCTGCTGCGCCACCTGCCGGCCTCGACCGTCGGCTTCACGGTCTTCCTCAACCCGCCGCTGACCACGGTCTCCAAGCTCGCCCTGGCGCTCCTCTTCCCGGCCACCTTCGTCTGGCGGACCGACCCGCTCGAGTGGCTCGGCGGCGGGCTCGCCCTCGCCGGGCTGGCGCTGGCGGTGTGGCCGGGTAGGCCAGGCTCGACCGCAGCCAAACGTCTCCGGAAGTGATCTGACTACAATCCAACGGTGAACGCCTCGAGCAGCCGTCCCCGACCGGCGCTCCTCTATCGGATCGTCCACCTCGAGAACCTGAACCTCCTCGCACTGCGCAAGGGTCTTCACGCCCCCGCCTACGCTCCGGCCGACGGCCTCGTCTACCACGGGATTCACGATCAATCGATACGAGCGCGACGGCGGAGCCGCCCGATCCCCTGCGGCCCCGGAGGGACCGTCGACGACTACATCTCTTTCTACCTGTGCCCGAGGAGTCCGATGCTCTACCGGCTGCAGGCGGACCACTCGCTGAGACCCCTGGAGGGCCCGGGAGCCCTCGTCTACCTCGTCTGCTCGATCGAGCGAATCCGGGAACTCGACCTCCCCTTCGTCTTCAGCGACGGCCACGGGCTGCAGGCGATCACTCGCTGGTACGACGACCTGGAGCGGCTCGACGCACTCGACTGGAAGGCGATCCACACAACCGACTGGCGCTCGACTGAAGATCCCGATCTGACGCGGCGGAAGCAGGCGGAGTTCCTGGTCCACCGCTTCCTCCCATGGGATGCCCTGCTCGGAATCGCCTGCTACGACGCGGTGGTTGCTAGCGACGTGGAGCGGCGGTTGGCGGAGATGCCGGAGCGTACGACCGCCGTCAGGGTGCGCCCGGACTGGTACTATGACGTCTAGAGCCCTGGAACCGAGATCGGCGCGATGATCACCCTGACCCGAGGCAACGTCCTCGAAGCCGGGACCGAAGCCCTCGTCAACACCGTCAACTCTGTGGGGGTCATGGGCAAGGGGATCGCCTTGCAGTTCAAGCGCGCCTTCCCGGAGAACTACGAGGCCTACCGGCGGGCGTGCGCGCGCGGCGAGGTCGAGCCGGGCAGGATGTTCGTGTTCGAGACCGGGTGGGTGAGCCCGCCCCGTCTGATCATCAATTTCCCGGCCAAACGTCATTGGCGATCTCGCTCGCGTCTCGACGATCTCGAGGCAGGGCTCGCCGCGCTCGCCAGCGAGATTCGAGAGCGTGGAGTTCGCTCGGTGGCGATCCCGCCGCTGGGCTGCGGCCACGGCGGGCTCGACTGGACCGACGTACGGCCGAGGATCGAGCGTGCGCTGGCAGACCTCGGCGACGTCGAGGTGCGGCTCTACGAGCCGTCCGGCGCCCCGGATCCCCGGCGGATGCCGGACCGCAGAAGCCGGCCGCGGCTCACGCCGACCCGGGCGGCGTTCATCGAGCTTCTCGCCCGCTACAGCGAGCTTGGGGACAGCCGCACGCTCCTGGTGGCACAGAAGCTCGCTTATCTCCTCCAAGTGGCCGGACAGCCGCTGAAGCTACATTTCGTCCGCGGCCGGTACGGTCCCTGCGCCCACGCGCTGGACAAGGCGCTCCAGCGCCTCGAGGGGCACTACCTCGTCGGCCTCGGCGACGACGCCCGGCCTGGTGACGAGATCACCCTGCTGCCACGAGCGGTCGAGGAGGCGCGCAAGACGCTGTCGGCCCAGCCCGAGACCCGGGAGCGTTTCGTCCGCGTCGCCGATCTCATCGAGAGCTTCGAGAGCCCGTACGGACTCGAGCTGCTTGCCTCCGTGCACTGGGTGGCGAAGCGGGAGGGAGGCGGGGTGCACGATGCCGTGGGCGCGACGGCCGCGATCCGGTCGTGGACGGCGCGCAAGGCGCATCTCTTCCCCCTCGAACACGTCCGGGTCGCCTGGGATCAACTCGCCGGGAAGGGCTGGCTCGACTGACCCCGAACTCGGCCTGCTGCTCCGCGTCACCGCGCTGGCGCCGCTCCGTCGTCCGCTCTACGCGATCGTCGGCTGAGCTAGCCAGCCCCGCCCTCGCCGGGCTGGCGCTGTGGTCTGGCAGCGGCGGGCGGGTTGACAGCTCCCGGCGCGCACTCCGCGGACCACGGATGCGGATGCTCGGCCGCTACCCGATGGGCCGGCTCGAGGAGGGGCCGCGGGAGTGTTGAGCGGCGCGCGGGCTCCAAGATCGGGGCGATGACCCTCGCCGACCGCTCGGCCGACTTCGCCGGCTTCGACGGCTGGGCCTACCTCAACTGTGCCTACCACGGGCCGATCCCGCGCGCGGCGGAGGAGGCGCTGGCGGCCGCGGTGGCGCTGCGGCGCAACCCGGCGTTCCTCTCCGACCGCTACCACTTCAGCTTCCCCGACGCCTACCGGCGCGCGATCGCCGGGCTGATCGGCTGCGGCCCCGAGGAGGTGGCGCTCACCGACTCGACCACCCGCGGCATGATGCTCCTCGCCGGCGGACTCGACTGGCGGGACGGCGACGAGGTGATGATCCCGCGTGGCGAGTTCCCCGCCAACCGGCTGCCCTGGCTCTGGCTCGGCCGCCGCGGGGTGACGGTGCGCGTGGTCGACCTCGGCGGCGGCGCCGGAGCGGCGGAGCGGATCGAGGCGGCGCTGACGCCGCGCACCCGGCTGGTGTCGGTCTCCTGGGTCGGCTACTCCGACGGCCGGCGGCTCGACCTCGGTGCGATCTCGGCGCTGTGCCGCGCCCGCGGCGTCCTCTTCGCGGTCGACGGCAGCCAGGGGGTCGGCGGCCTGCCGCTCGACCTCGCCGCGACGCCGTGCGACCTGCTCGCCTGCTCGGGCTACAAGTGGCTGCTCGGCCCCTACGGCCTCGGCTTCGCCTACGTGGCTCCCGCCCTCGCCGAGCGGCTCGAGCCGGCCGACCTCAACTGGTTCGGCATGGAGGGCGCCGAGGACTTCAACGCGCTCGCCGAGCTGCCGCTGCGCCCGCGGCCCGGGGCGCAGCGGTTCGACGCCAACGAGACGGCGAACTTCTTCAACGTCGCCGCCGGCACCGCCGCCGCGCGCTGGCTGGCCGGGATCGGCCCGGCGGCGGTCGAGGCCCACTGCGCCGCCCTCCACCGCCGGCTGATCGCGGGTCTTCCGTCCGGCTTCACGCCCCTCGGCGGATTCGCCCCCGACGCCCCGGCCGGCACCCTGCGCTCGAACATCCTGTGCCTCCGCGGCGCCGACCGCGACACCACCGCCCGCGCCTTCCGGCTGCTCCGCCGCCGGCGGGTCGCGGTCAGCTCGCGCGAGAGCTACCTGCGCGTCTCGCCTCATCTCTACAACACGCTCGCCGACGTCGACCGCCTGCTCGAGGCGCTCACCGACGCCGCCGCCGGCCGCGACGCGGAGGGCGAGCCGCCGCCCGAGCCGGCCGACCCGCGCCGGCGGATCGAGGAACTGCTCGGCTCGGACGGGCTAGCAGCTAGCGGCCTAAACTCAGCCGTGTACGCTACTTAGCGACCGGCGCTCCGGCAGGCGGAAATCTGCGCGGGCGCCTGCGCGCCGCCCTCCCGCGCCAGCCGGTCGAGCAACTCGCCGACCGCTTCCCGCATCAGATCCGACTCGCCCCGCTCCAGCCGGAACGCGGCGCGGCGACCGGGGCGCGGTCGGCGCCGCCGGTGGGCTACCTCCCCAAAGGTCGCAGGTTCGAATCCTGCCCCGTAGCCAACCTAAACCCGCGGCAGCCAACGGCTTACGCCGGATCGGCTGCCGGGGTTTACTGTCTTCGGGGACCAAGAGGTAACGGAAAGGTAGCGGGACCGCCAAGGGGGGCCTGGCCCTGGGCGGAGACCTCAGAGAGCTTGCCGCCTCCAGGCGATCTGGCTCCGCTGCGGGTCGTTGGCTACTTCCGTCAGCGTTGCCTCGCGAGGGCTTCGTTCCGCGCGCGGCATGTCGCAGGTGATTTCCGGGATGAGAGTGTGTCCCGGTGGAACTGGCGATGGCTGGGGGTTCGGCACCAAGGTGAAGCCGGCATTGAGAAGATCTCTCGCGCGCAGGCGGACGACATAGTACTCGGTGGGCGGCTTCCGAGCAGCCCGTACCAGCTCCCGCACGGAACAGAAGAGTGCCCTGAAGACGGAAAGTCCGTCCTTATCGTCTGACGAGGGAGAAAAGCCGCTGCGCTGGAACTGGTGCCTGGGACGCTCCTCGTACGACCTATAGTGGATGCGCCTGAGCAGGTACTCGTCCCTCGCGACCGGATCGGCTTCCGTTCTACCGAGTTGGGCCGGCGGATCTCTTGCCACCACCCGTCGCGTGCTCCGGCTTACAAGACTCGATAAGAGCCATCCGAGTCTCTCTTCATCCAGACGATCTCATTGGCTCCCGCGATCTCAGCCTCGAGGTAGTCGTCACAGATTCGCCACTCGAGCACGAGGGTCCCGAGGGGAGTGGGAGACAGCGCCGTAGGCGGCACACTGCCCTCAGCGTAGTAGAGGTTCTGAAGGTACTTTGCAGTAGCAAGCAGGGCATCGGGCGCCGGTGCCTCTGCACCCGCACCATCCCAGTCCCGTTGAAGGCTCCAGAACTCCCTCAGTCGCTGCGCTGCCTGACTCCACTGCTCCGCCTCCCAATCCTCAAGAGCCACCGGCGTGTGCGAACCGACCGACCGAGGCAGGCGAGGGTGCCCGAAGTCCGGCGCGGAAAGGGCCGCAGTAGCGTTCATTGGTACCTCCCCCATTCTTGGTGCGCTCGTTTCGACGTCATCTCTGCGAAGCTAAAGACAATCGCATCATGGCCTAGCGAGAGTCCGTCTTCCAGACTCTCTTGGTGTTCGGCAGATCCCCGAGCCGTCAGATCGAGAATCATCAGATCGCCCTTGTCCGGATGCCTCGCCCGCGCAAGCTTGATATGCAATCGCCCCTGGCTGTCGCCGATGACAAGTCTCCACGTGGCCGTCACGGTATCGAACGCTACCAGCTTCGAGGCCGGGGCCTTCAGCCAGGGGAACAGGGTAGACCAATCGTCCCCAGGGGACCACAGGGAGCCTGCGGGGACGTGGTTGACATAAGTGATTTCCCATTGATTCGGCTTGACCTCGCCGAGTCCCTCCTTCGAGGAGAACGCCCGGAAGCGCGCTATTTCTTTCCGGAACTCGGGAAGGAGCGCGTCGTAGCTAGGGTACTCGGCGTTCTTCTTGACCCAGTTGTAGTGGAACCGAGTGTTCTGGACCTGGACCATGCGATCCTCGCCAGCGTTCAAAAACTGCGTGCGGCTTGGCTCGTCTCCGGGCCTGATTTCGAATGGAGGCACTGCTCCCCACTGCTCTTCGGAACCGAAGCGTTCGAAGCTGCTGGGGAGATGGGGCGCAACCCTCACCTTCGGCCACGAGTCCTTCCCTAGGTGCGTCGCCCAGAAGAGGCCCGCGTGCGGATCTCCGAAGCCCTTCAGGGGCTCGAACTGCACCCCCATGACGACCTCAACGACGGGGGGCTTGCGGAACTTCGGCGACGCCGGGGCGCTGTCTCCGACGACGCCCTCTCGGGGTGTGCTGTTCGCGTGGACTTTGTTGGCCAAGAGCGCGTGTATCCTCTCGGCGCCATGAGAAGGCGTGCCGCCTCTGTTTTTCCGCCGCCAGCGTCGAGATCCTAGTCGACCTATTCCGGACCCGTCAACCGCCGCCGACTTGCCGTCCGGCTGCGCACCTACCAGCATACGCCTGCCTTCGGGCGCCTCGAGTCGCCACGGCCCTCCCGCGCCTCCTGGGCGCGCCACCACGCCTCCTCGGACGACGCGCTGGTGATCTCACGGCCCAGCCAGCTCGTTACGAACCGGGTGCGAAGGTCGCGGGTTGGCGGAGGGCCGTCCACGAGGCATACCGCGTGCGGCAGACGGGCAGGTGGCCGGGCCGTTGGGCGGGCTGGGTGTTCGCATGCGCCCCCGTGGCAGCCCGGCAAGGACGCAGCATCAGCGGCTATGGCGCTCACTCGCCGACGCTCACGCTCCACTGCCCGGTGTCGCCGCTCTCGCCAGCCGAGCGCTGCGCCGTTAGGCGCAGGGCGAACGCCCCGTGAGCGGGGGCTCTACGGCGTGGTCGCAGACCACGTCGTCGAGTCGCCGCTCTCGAACCCGTCGGCGAAGATCGCCGGCACCAGGTCGCCCGAGAGCACGAGCGCGAACGGCTGCGGGCCGCTGGGGACCGCGAAGGCGCTGACCTCGACCCTGTAGGGCCCCGCCGGCGAGAGGGCGATCAGGACCTGCTCGACGGTGTCGATCCGGTCCGGGCTGCCGCCAGGGATCGAGACGCCGCCGGAGAGGACGTTGCCGAGCAGCGCGCCGCCGGGGCCGACCACCTCGAGGTCGAGGTCGTTGACCAGGTGGGCTCCGGCGGCCGGGGTCGAGGGGAAGTCGGTCCAGGTGAGGGTGGCGCGCAGCGGCTCGGCGGCGCCGCCGGCTTCGAAGAAGAAGGTGCGCGTGCCCGGCCCGGCGAAGCCCGTGTCGTTGTCCTCCACCCACAGCCTGCGGTCGCCGGAGCCGAGGTAGAGGGCGCGGTCGAGCTGCAGCCGCCCCCAGCCCTGGCAGGGCGAGGGGATCGGGGCGACGTTGGCCATCTGGTGGGTCGAGTTGAGCATGGTCGCCTTGATCAGCGCCGCCGAGGGCGCGAACTCGTCCGCGGGCATGGCGGTGCCCGAGGGGTAGAAGCCGTCCTCGAGGTACTGGCGGACCAGCGCCGCGAAGCCCGCCGCCCCCGGGGCTGCCATGCTGGTGCCGCTGCTGGCCGCCATGGAGCAGTTCGGTAAGTTGACGTTGCCGTTGTTCCCCGCGGAGACGATTTCGCTGCCCGGCATCATCACGTCGGGCTTGACCCGGTCGTCCTCGGTCCAGCCGCAGCTCGAAAACGACGACGGAGTCTCCGCCTGGGCGCCGCGCAGGGTGGAGCCGACGGCGACCACGTTCTTGGCGGTCGACGGGCTGAGCACCGAGTCGGGCACCTGGCCTTCGTTGCCGGCGGCGAAGACGAGCAGGAAGTCGCGGTGGTTCCACATGAACTCATCGGCGTCCTCGCTTCCCGCGGAGTAGATGTTGTGGGGCGTGAAGTTCTCGCGGTCGCCCCAGGAGTTGGAGTGGAACCGCGCGCCCTGGTCGTAGCTCTGCTGGAAGATCGGCACCAGGTCGACCACCGGGCAGCCGAGGCCGGGGAGGTCGGCGCAGTTGTCGAAGGCGAAGCCGCCGTCCTGGATCACCAGCTTGGCCGCCGGCGCCATGCCGTCGCCGGCGTCGCGGACGCCGTTGGCGGCCTGGTCGCCGGCGGCGATTCCGGCGACGTGGGAGCCGTGCCCCTGGGTGTCCCACTCGAAGTCGGAGATCCCGCCGGCGCACTCGGTCGACCACAGGAAGTCGACCGCCAGCACCTTGCGGTGGTCGGCGTTGACCGCGGTGCCGCCGTCGCATTCGTTGCGCACCGGCAGCCCCTCGGCCGGGTGGTGGAAGTAGCACGAGTCGGCGTCGAGACCGGTGTCGAGCACCGCGATCACCTGCCCTTCACCGAGGATCCCGGCGTCGTGGACCGGCGTCGCCTGGCCGCCGGCGGTGCCGCTCTGGCCGACCCAGGCGGTGGTGTCGTTGAGCAGCACCCTTCGGCCCTCGATCTCGATCCACACCACCTCGGTGAACCGCGCCAGGGTCTCGAGCGCGCCGGCCAGCTCGGCGGGCGTCATCAGCAGGCGCACCCGGGAGAGGCGCTCCCTGGCCGCCGTGCCGACCACATGCCCGGCGCCGAGGCCGTCGAGGGCCGCGGCCGCAGCGGCGAGGTCGGTATCGGGGTCGACGTGGAGCATCACCGGCACCGGACGATCGGCCTCGCGCGCGCCGGGGTCGGCGGCGAGCGCCGCGGCCTCGGGCGAGATCTTGTAGAGCGGGTGGTACGGGCCGACCCACGAGGACCCGGCGGGCGCGAGGCCCTGTCCGGTGCCGCGCGGAACCCGCACCAGGAAGGCGTCGTGGGGCAGGTAGATCAGCACCCGTTCGACCTCCGCCGCGAGCGCCGCCCGCTCGCGGGCGCCGGCCGGCCGCGGGTACTTGACCAGTACCAGTTCGCTCCCGGCGCCCGCCGCGGTGAGGGCGACGGCGGCCTCCGCCGCCAGGCCCGACGGCACCGCGACCGGCTCGCTGACGTCGAGGTCGTAGGAGCGGAGCGCCACGCGCGAGGCGCGGTCCGGGGCCGCCGCCGAGGCGCCGGCGGCGAGGACGAGGGACGCGAGGAGGCAGAACGATGCGGTCGGCTTCATCGAAGGCTCCGTGCGGCGGCGTGAAGATCGGGGCTCGCCGGGATCGTCCGGCGGGCGTTTCTGATCGCGGGGAGGCCGAATTCTACCAGCCGCCGGCGGAGCGCGGGCGCTCCGCGCCGCGGCCGTCGGAGGCGTCAGCCGGGATCGGCGGACCGTGCCAGCCGCTCGAGGGCGGGCAGCGATCGCACGACCACGCGTTGGCGGCCGACCGCGAGTACACCGTCGCGCGCCCAGCCGGCGAGCAGGCGGCTGGTGGTGTACATCGACGTCCCGGCGAGGTCGGCGAGCTGCTGGCGCCCGAGCGGCTGGTCGATCAGCACGCCCTCGGCGACCGGCCGTCCGTGCTGGCGGGTGAGCCTGAGCAGCGCCCGTGCCACCCGCTGGCCGGCGGTTTCCGTGGACAGCTCGCTGATGCGCTCGAGCGACTCCTGCATCCGGTCGGCGATCGTCGCCACGGCGTTGGCGCGCAGCAGCGGGTGCGCGGCGGCCAGTTCGAGGGCGCGCTCGCGCGGCCAGACCAGGACCGCGCAGTCGGTCAGGGCGGTGGCGGTGACCGGCAGCGTCCGCCGGTCGAGCAGCGCCACGCCGGCGGCGATCTCGCCCGGGCCGAGGACGCGCACGACCACCTCGTCGCCCGCCTCGGTGACCTTCGCCATCTTCAGCCGGCCGCTCGCGACCAGGTAGAGCGCCTCGACCGGGTCGCCCTGCAGGAAGAGGGCCCGGCCGGCGGCGAGCCGGCGCTCGACGGCGGCGGCGACGATCTCGGCCACCGCTTCGGGATCGAGCCCGCGGAAGAGCTGTGCGCCGGCCACGGCGCCGGGGAGGGGCACGCCCCGGATGATCCCACAGGGCCGCGGCCAGCCGGGCGCCTCTACACGGCGCCTTCGAGCGCCAGCGCGCGGGGGAACAGGACGTGGTTCTCGAGGTGGATGTGGCGGTGGAGGTCGTCCTCGAACTCGGCGAGACCGTTGTAGAGGCCGCGGAAGGTGGTGCAGGCGCCCTCCGGAAGCTGGTAGCCGCCGGTCAGACGCCGCATCTCGGCGAGCGCACCGGCCGCCTCGTCGTGCTCGGACTCCATCATTGCGATCGGTGCGCCGACCGACGGGGCGGGCGTCGCCGCGGCGGCGCGGCGGGACGAGCCGCTCCCGGCGAACCTCTCCAGCTCCTCGATCCACGGGAACAGGATCTGCTCCTCCTTCGTGGTGTGGCTCTCCAGCTCGGCACGCAGGCTCTGGAGCGTCCGCACCAGGGCCGGCAGCACCTCCGGGTGCCTCTTGCCGTGGACCGCGAGGACCTTGTCGGCCATCGCGGCGAGGCGGGGGAGTTCTTGGCGCAGCCCGACGTGGTAGCGGGTGACGATGTGGTCGACGAGATCGGCCAGCGGCGCCTCCGTCCAGTCGCGCTCGGGAGCGGGGGTCGCTGTTGCCGCGGCGGCGATCTCCTCGCGGACGGCGTCGAAGTCGATGCCGCGATCGCGGCAGACCTCGGCCAGAGGCCGCCGGCCGCCGCAACAGAAGTCGATGCCGTGGCGCTGGAAGACGGGGATCGCGGCGGGGTTATGGGCGGCGATGTCGGCGACGTGGGTTGCCGGGGTGAGTTCCATCGATCGTGTCTCCTGGGGTCGAGCGCTTGGGCGCGCCGGGCGCGTTCTCTGATCGGTGCTCCACGATGCGGGTACGGGGCGTCTCGGTCCCGAGGAGTCCGGCGCCGCCTCCGCGTCAGCGATTTGAACCCGCCGCGGGCGGCGCGTCGTTGCGGTGGCGCAAAGAGGTCGCCACCGGGATCGCTCCGGTGGTCAGCGTCCCTCCGGCTCCGCGCTGACCGTCGCGGCGTCGCGCCGGCCGCCCGCCACCGCCCGCCCCAGCGCGCGCACCAGCCCGACGAAGGTGAGCGCCCAGGCGAGCCAGGAGACGAAGACGAAGCCCTCCGAGATCGGGGTCAGAAACGGTGCGTCCACCGCCGCGGCGAGCTGGAGCGTGCAGGCGGTGTACATCCCCAGCGGGAAGACCATCCCCCAATAGGAGGGGTGGTAGGCGAACGACACCCGCCGCACCCCGTGGCGCCAGACGCCGAGGATCACGAGCAGCGGGATCCACCAGGTCGCGGTGGCCCAGAAGAAGAGTGTCAGGCCGGCGAGGAAGGGCGAGAGCGGCCCCAGCAGCTCGGAGCGCGGCGCGAGCAGGGTCAGGGTGGCGCCGGCCAGGGTGGTGATCGCGACCGCCCCCATGTTGATCCAGTAGGGCGGGGTCAGCATCTCGGGGGGGAAGTCGAAGAAGGTGAAGCGGTAGAAGATCAGGTTGATGATCAGCAGGTAGAGCATGCCGCCGAACAGGAACATCGCGAGCAGGAAGAACACCCGCACCGGGTGTGGGTCGGGGTCGCCGAGCGCCAGCAGGCCGCCGAGCACCGGCACGCTCTGGGTGGCGACCACGGCGATCAGCCAGGCGCCGCTCAGCCCCTGCACGAACGGGGGCTTGTCGGTGCGCACGGTGACGGCGGTGAAGAAGGCATAGATCAGACCCGTCCACAGCACGCAGGCGAACCACCAGAGCGCCTCGGCGGCGGCTCGGTGGCCGGTGGTCACCAGGATCTGGCCGCCGAGCACCGCGGTGCCCGCGACGACGGTGAAAAAGCCCGGCCCGGCGGCGTGGTCGGCGAGATCGGCCGCCATCCGCCGCGGGTGCCAGGCGAGCCGGGCGAGGGTGAGCGCCCACAGCACGGCGTAGGCGGCGACGTTGAAGGCCAGCAGCGCCGTTGCCGCCGCCGGGTAGCCGAGCCGGTGGCTGGCGATCCCGACGATGCCGGTCGCCATCACCAGCGCGAAGTAGCCGGGATAGAAGGTGCGCAGGCTCTCGCGCAGCCGGCTCATCGCCCGTCCGCGGTCATCGACGGTCCGGCGTCATCGCCCCCCTCCGGCCCGCTCCGCCCCAGGGCGTAGAGGTAACGCAGCAGGCCGAGGTTGAGCAGGAAGCAGACCAGGCTCGCCGCCGCCGCCGGCCAGACCACCGCGTGGTCGCCGCCGAGGTAGGCATTCATCGTCGCGGTGAGCAGCCAGAGCTGGAGGACGACCAGCACCAGCACCACCGAGAGGATCCCGTAGACGATCGGGAGCTGCTGCTCGCGCGTCCGCCGCCGCCCGCTCACGTCGAAACCTCCCGGCCGACCGCCCACACCCAGCCGCCGCGCGTCTCGAGGACGATCCGGGGCAGCGGCCGGTTGGGCGGGCCGGCGATCGGCCGGCCGCTGGCGGCGTCGAAGTAGCCGTGGTGGCACGGACAGGCGATCCGCCCGCGCTCGAGGTCCGGCACGACCGCGCATGCCAGATGCGTGCACTTGCTCGAGTAGGCGACCAGCTCGCCGCCGGGGAGCCGCATCAGCAGGGCGTCCTCGCCGCCGTAGGCGAACTGCATCGCCTCGCCGGGCGCCAGGCGGTCGAGCCGGGCGATCCGCTCCGCCCCCGGCGCCGGCGCCCGGCGGCCGAGCAGGCTCTTGACTCCGATCCAGAGCTGGCCGGCGACGAAGGCGAAGCTGGTCAGGACCAGGAACTTGGTGAAGTCCCTGCGCGCCACCAGGTGGTCCTCGGGCCAGTCGATCGGGAAGTCGCGCCGCCAGCGTGGCTGCGCCTCCGGCGGCCGGAGGTCGGGGGTCTCGACGCGGGTCGGCTCGGACATCGGTCTCCCTCCGTCGCTCTCCTCGAGCCTCAGACGTCCTGGCCGACGATCGGCAGCGACTCTCTGCGGCCGGTCGGTCCCGCCCCGAGCGCGGCGGCGACGTCGACGTGCTCCGGGCCGTCCGGCGGCACCATCATCGCGACCTTGGTGGTGATCACCTGCTCGCCGAAGCGGAAGCGGTGGGTCGGCCGCGAGCGCGGGCGCAGCCGCTCCAGCTCCTCGAGCGTGCCGTAGTAGAGCGCTTGGCTCGGGCAGACGCTGGCGCACATCGGCTTCTTGCCGACCGAGGTACGGTCGTAGCACATGTCGCACTTCATCATCAGGTCGAACTCGGTCTTCATCTTCGGCACGCCGAACGGGCAGGCCAGGACGCAGTTGCTGCACGCGATGCAGCGCGGCTTGCGCGCGGTCTGCACCACGCCGTCGGCGGTGCGCTTGATCGCGTCGGCCGGGCAGACCTCGGCGCAGGTCGGCGAGTCGCAGTGCATGCACACCATCGGCGCGGTCTGGGTCGAGCGCGAGCGGTCGACCACCTCGAGGTGGATCAGCGAGTGGCCGCGGTGGGTGTCGCACTCGGCGCAGGCGTGGACGCAGGCCTCGCAGCCGATGCAGCGGCTGGGATCGACGGCGAAGACGGCGTTGTCGGGGACCATGCCGGTGCGCCTCTCCTCGCTCCCGCCCTTACCCCTGTTGCGGCTCGAGGCCGGCGATCTCCTCCGCCGGACCCTCGGCCTTGCGCACGCGCACCGCGCAGACCTTGTACTCGGGGATCTTGGAGATCGGGTCCTGGGCCGAGACGGTGAGCTGGTTGGCGCTGCGCCGGCCCGGCCAGTGGTAGGGGATGAACACGGTGTCGGGGCGGATGGTGGTCACCACCTGGGCGCGCAGGCTGCACGCTCCGCGGCGGCTCTCGGCGATCACCCAGTCGCCGTCGGCGATCCCGAGGTGGTCGGCGAGGTGGGGGTGGATCTCGAGCCGCGGCTCCGGGTACTGGTCGACCAGCGGACCGATGCGCCGGGTCTGGGTGCCGGAGAGGAAGTGGCTGACCACCCGGCCGGTGGTGAGGATGACCGGGTACTCCTCGTCGACCTCCTCGGCCGGCGGCGCGTGGGCGGCGACGTTGAACCGCGCCTTGCCGTCGGGGAACCAGAACGGCCCGGCGCCCTTCGCCACCGGGTTCCACGAGCCGGGCTCGAAGAGCCGCTCGGTGCCCGGGTGGTCCTCGTCGTAGCAGGGCCAGAAGACGCCCTTCTGGCGTTCGATCTTCTCGTAGGTGATCCCAGAGTAGTCGGCGATGCCGCCCTTGGAAGCCCGCCGCAGCTCGTCGAAGATCTCCCGCGGCGAGTCGAAGGTGAAGCCGCGGGGCCGGCCGAGCGCGGCCGCAAGGTCCTGGACGATCCGCCAATCCTGCCGGGCGTCGCCGGGCGGGTCGACCGCGCGGTTGATCTTGATCACCCGGCCCTCGACCTGGGTCACCGTGCCCTCGTCCTCCTCGTGCAGCGAGCCGGGCAGCACGACGTCGGCGTGGTGCGCGGTCTCGCTCAGGAAGAAGTCGATGACGACGTAGAAGTCGAGCTTCTCGAGTGCGCGGGTGACGAACGCGTTGTCGGGCAGCGAGACCTTGGGGTTGAAGCAGATCGACAGCAGGCCGCGGATCTCGCCGCGGTCGATCTTGCGGAAGATCTCGTAGGCGTCGACCCCCTTGCCCGGCAGCTCGTCGGGGTCGACGCCCCACACCGCGGCAACCGCGGCGCGGTGCTCGGGGTTGTCGATGTCGCGCGCGCCCGGGAGCTGGTCGCACTTCTGGCCGTGCTCGCGGCCGCCCTGGCCGTTGCCCTGACCGGTGATCGTGCCGTAGCCGCACCCCTCGCGGCCGATCCGCCCGGAGGCGAGCACGATGTTGATCGCGCCGAGCACGTTCTGCACGCCGTGGCTATGATGCTCGATGCCGCGGGCGTGCATCAGGAAGCTGGTCTTCGCCTGCCCCCACCACTCGGCGGCGGTGCGGATCAGCGGCTCGGGCACGCCGGTGACCTCGGCGGTCCTCGCCGGCGCCCACTCGCGCACGCTCGCCGCCACCTCGTCGAAGCCGACCGTGTGCTCCTCGATGAACTCGCGGTCGAGCCAGCCGTTTTCGATCATCAGGTGGAGCACGCCGTTGAACAGCGCCGCGTCGCGGCCCGGCTTGACCGGCAGGAACAGGTCGCAGGTGCGGGCGAGCGGCGTGATGCGCGGATCGACGACGATCACCCTGGCGCCGTTCTCGCGCGCCTGCCAGACGTAGTCGGTGGTGATCGGCGCGCACTCGGCGACGTTGGCGCCCGAGATCCAGACCACCTCGGCCTCGGGGATGTCGCGCCACGGGTTGGCGGCGCGGTCGACGCCGAACGCCTTCTTGTTGCCGGCGGCGGCGCTGACCATGCACAGGCGGCCGTTGTAGTCGAGGTTGGCGGTGCGCAGGCAGACCCGCGCGAACTTGCCCATCAGGTAGGTCTTCTCGGTGGTCAGGCTGGCGCCGGAGAGCACCGCGAAGGCGTCGGGGCCGTGCTCATCCTGGATTCGCCGGATCGCCTCCGCGGTCCGCCGCACCGCGTCCTCGTAGGCGATCGGCGCGAAGCCGCCGGTGTGCGACGGATCGCGCACCAGCGCCGTCAGCAGCCGGTCGGGGTGGCCGCCCTGGAGGTAGCGGTTGACCCCCTTCGGGCAGAGCATGCCGCGGTTGAACGGGAAGTCGTAGCGCGGCTCGAGGCCGATGACGCGGTTGCCGCGCACCTTGAGCGTCATCCCGCACTGCTGGCCGCAGAAGCAGCAGTGGGTGTCGACCAGGCGCTCGGGCTCGGCCTCGGACGAGGTGCGGGCACCGGTGCGGTGGGCGAGGTGGGGGCCGTGCTCGCTGATCAGCTCGGGGAGGCCGGCGGGAACGGTGCTCATGACGAGGTCCCTCCGCTGGTGGGTGGCGGACCGCCGCCGCCGGGTCCGGCGAGCAGCGCGGCGACGTCGCCGGGCGGCGGCGCGCTCGGCTCGATCGGCCCGCGGGCGTCCCGCCACAGCCGGCCCTGGGCGATCGCCAGCGTCACCCGGCGGCAGCGCGGGCAGATCCGCTGGTAGTGGCCCTCCGGCCGTCCGGGCATCTGGTAGCGGTAGCCGAGCTGCGCGGTCACCGTCTCGAGGTCGTCGACCTGCTGCCGCGGCGCGTACGGGTCGCCGCAGCGGGCGCAGCGAGCCTGCTCCTCGCGCTCGCCGATCTCGCGGTAGAACGAGGCGCCGAGCTGCGCCGGGCGCTGGAAGACGTGGAAGAACTTGCCGAACGGCAGCCAGAGCAGCGCCAGGATCACCGTCACCGCGTGCAGGATGGCCAGGAAGTCGTAGGCGTAGCCCTTCATCCAGGTGTAGCTGGCGGTGAGCATCAGACCGGTGACCGAGATGGCGAACAGCAGCAGCAGCGGCAGGAAGTCCTCACCGAACTGCTGGAGCACCGCGGCGCCGCGGTCGACCATCCGCCGCCGCATCGCCAGCATCACCCCCGGGATCACCAGCAGCGCCGACCAGACCAGGCCGTGGAAGACCCCGAACGCCAGCGCAGAGCCGAGCGGGAAGGAGGCGACGTCGAGTCCGAAGACGTGGACCCGGTAGAGGCCGAAGTCGCCGTCCAGGGTGGTGAAGTGGATCCAGCCGAAGACCAGCGGGAAGGTGATCAGGCCGGCGATCACGCAGCCCCACATGATCAGCCAGTGGGCCGCCCAGCGGCCCTTGCCGCGCCGCCAGATGAAGTCGTTCAGAGCGAACCGGCCGCCGACCTTGCGGAACCAGGCGACGAGGTTGCGCGCCAGCCACCGCGGACGGAGGAAGATCTGCCAGCCGCGCCGCCACATCATCGCGGTCGGCGGCCGCTGCAGCCACATCGCGTAGCGGTAGGTGATGCCGAAGACCGCGAACAAGGTCGCGAACGTGTAGGCGACCAGGGCGGCGTCGAAGTGCTCGAGGTCGCGCGAGCCGACCACCACCAGCACGGCCAGGCCCGCGGTCACGGCCACCCCCCACGCGGCCGCGTGCAGGACCTCCCGCGGGGGTCGGAGCCGTCCCACCATCGCCGCCGATTGTAACCCCCCGCCCCCGGGCCGGCGATGCGGCCGAGGCAGTCGAAAGGAATGCCCGGTATGATGCGAAGATCATGCGCGTCCGCGTCCACCTGCTCGTCTGAGGCGCCGTTGGGGAGGGGGGATGCCATGTCTCGAGACGACCGCAGGAGCCTCCGGAGCGGGCGGGCGCTGCGCCGGGCGGTCCGGCCGGCGATCGCCCTGGCCGCGGCGTTGACGGTGCTCTTCGCTCCCGCCGGCGCCGGCGCCCAGCAGTTCCTGGCCAGCAACCGGTTCAACTTCGACTTCTCGAACCCCGGCGCCCGCAGCCTCGGCTTCGGGGGCGCCTTCGCCGGGCTCGCCGACGACGCCACCGCGGCCTTCGCCAACCCGGCCGGGCTGGTCCAGCTCACCCGGCCGGAGGTGTCGCTCGAGGGACGGTGGTGGGACCGCTCGCCGTCGTTCGTCGCCGGCGGGAGGCTGGAGGGAGAGCCGACCGGCCGCGGGATCGACACCGTCTCCGGGCTCCGCTTCGGCCGCGACGAGAGCTCCGCCGCCGGGCCCTCGTTCGCCGCGGTGGTGCTGCCGCGGGGAAGCTGGTCCTTCGCGGTCTACGGGCACCGACTCTCGCAGTTCGAGATCGAGACCGCGTCCCAGGGCTTCTTCATCGACGACCCCTTCGTGTTCCCGCCGTTCCGCTCGCCGGCGTTCAGCGAGTGCGTGGACCTGGACATCCTCTCCGCCGGCTTCGCCGCCGCGCGGCGGATCAACGAGCGCCTGAGCGTCGGTCTGGCGCTGGTTCATTCGGATGTCTCGCTGAGCAAGACCACGGAGGCCTTCCTGGTCGAGTCCCTCGATCCCGACGTCCTCTTCGAGGAGATCCCGTTCACGCCCGAGCGGCGGATCTCCACCCAGGAGCTGACGATCGAGGACACCGATCTGAGCTTCCAGGCCGGCGTGCTATGGCACCCCGCCGAGCGGCTCTCGGCCGGGTTCTTCTACCGCCAGGGTCCCGAGGTCGAGGGGAGGCTGCGGTTGGACGGGGGATTCGAGGGCGAACCGACCATCGAGCTGCTGGGGGTCGGCCTCTTCGCGGTGCCGGACGTCTGGGGCGCCGGCGTCGCCTACCGGTCGCCGGGCGGCCGGTGGACGGTCGCCGGCGAGCTGGACCGGGTCGACTACTCGGAGCTGCTGCGAGAGGTGTTCGAGGGCGAGGAGGGAGAGGCCGTCGGGTACCAGGAGGCCTGGGAGGCGCACCTCGGAGTCGAGCTCGCCCTGCTGCGGCGCCGGCCGATCGTCGCCTTCCGCCTCGGCGGCTGGCAGTCCGAGGGCAACGACGTCGGCGACGACAGCGTCACCCATCTCGCGGTCGGTCTCGGCATCGCCGCCGAGCGCTTCCAGATCGACCTCGCCGCCGACTTCTCCGAGGAGATCGACACCGGCTCGCTGTCGTTCATCTATGCCTTCTGACCGGTCGAGTCCTCCGTGCCCGCACCGGCGAGCCGGGCGCCTCGCGGCCGCCCTCGTCCTGGCGGTGCTGCTCGCCACCCCCGGCGCCGGCGCCCAGACCCTCGCCGGCAACCGGTTCAACTTCAACTTCTCGAACCCCGGCGCGCGCAGCCTCGGCTTCGGCGGCGCGTTCGCCGCGCTCGCCGACGACGCCACCGCGGCGTTCGCCAACCCCGCCGGGCTGGTCCAGCTCACCCGGCCCGAGGTCTCGGTCGAGTGGCGGCTGTGGGACCGGGCGCCGGTCTTCCTCGCCGGCGGGCGGATCGACGGCGAGGCGACCGGCATCGGGCTCGACGTCCACGACGGTTTCCTCGTCGGCCGCGACGGCAGCGAGGCGTTCGGCCCGTCGTTCGCCTCGGTCGTCGTCCCGCGGGGGCGCTGGTGCTTCGCCGTCTACGGCCACCGTCTCGCCCGTTTCGAGCTGTCGAGCGAGTCGCAGGGCTTCTTCTTCGACGACGACGGCTTCACCGGCCGGTCGCCGGCGCTGCGCGAGCGGGTCGACCTCGACGTCGTCTCCGCCGGCCTCGCCGCCGCCTGGCGGATGAACGATCGGCTACGCTTCGGCCTCGGCGTGGTGTACTCGGACGTCTCGCTGGGGATCGCCACCGCCGCGTTCTTCCCGGACCTCACCACCTCCGACGGCGTGTTCGAGGAGATCCCGCTGACCCCCGACCGGCTCGGCAGCGTCGAAGAGGCGGCGATCGACGGCCGCGACTGGACGGTCCAGGCCGGCGCGCTGTGGAGCGTCAGCGACCGCGTCACCGCCGGGCTGGTCTACCGTCAGGGCGCCGAGTCCGAGGGCCCGGTGCGAGCGACAGCGCTGTTCGGCGACGAGACCGTCATCTTCCCCGGCACTGCCACCTTCGCGGTCCCGGACGTCGTCGGCCTGGGGCTGGCCTACCGGTCGGCGAACGGCGTGGTGACGGTCGCCGGCGAGCTGGACCGGGTCGGCTACGACGGGCTGCTGCGGACCCGGCTCGAGGGCGTGGACATCGCGGAGCGCGAGTACCAGGACGCCTGGGAGTACCACCTCGGAGCCGAGTACGCCCTGCTCCGGCTGCGGCCGATCCTCGCCTTCCGGCTCGGCGGCTGGGTCGAGGCCAACGGCGACGACATCGTCGAGGACCGCTTCACCCACCTCGCGGCCGGTCTCGGCATCGCCGCGGACAGCTTCCAGATCGATCTCGGCGCTGACTTCTCGGACGAGGTCGACACCCTGTCGCTGTCCGTCATCTACAGCTTCTGAGCGCTGCGATCTCAGAAGCGGTGGCCGTAGCCGAGGTGGACGACCAGCGGGTCGAAGTCACCGGAGAGTCTCCCGTCGGGGCCGATGGAGTCGGGGACCCGCACCTCCAGCGGCAGGTCGAGATAGGTGGCGCCGGCGGTCAGGTACGAGTTGCCGCGGCCGAGCTGGACGTCGAGACCGGCGTGCGCGCCCCAGGTGAACCGATTCTCGGCCGGCATCTCGAAGGGGATGTCATCCACCAGGGGCCCGGGGCGGTAGCGGTGGCTCACGTCGCTCATCAGGACGTAGCCGGCCACCGGTCCGACATAGAGGTCGGCCCGCCGGCCCGGGGTCAGGTGGATGTTGAGCCGGGCGAGGATCGGCGTCATCCGGAAGTCCAGCTCGGAGACGAAGTCGGTCGAGAAGAGCTGGACGCTCGACTCCTTCTCGAACTCGGTGCGCAGGCCGCCCAGCTCGACGCCGATCCGCGGCGTCGCCCGGTACTCGAGCGCGACAGCGCCTCCGGGCGAGCTGTCGCTGCCGCCGCCGGCGGTCGATTGCGCCGAGACGCCGGAGACCTTGAGCCGCCAGGAGTCGTCGGCGGCGGCCGGAGCCGCGGCGCCGACGAGTGCGAGCAGCAGGGTCAGGGTCGGGATCGTGATCGTCGTTCGGTTCATTGCCTTTCTCCCTCCTCGAGTTCTGACATCCCTAGAAGCCGTAGGACCAGCCGACCTGGACGATCAGCGGGTCGAGGTCGCCGCCGGCCGGGAGCGCGACCAGGTCGGTCCCGCTCTCCAGCGTCGGCCCGTCGAAGTCGAACTCCAGCTCCAGCGGCAGGTCGAGCCAGGTGACGCCGGCGGTCAGGAACGAGTTGCCGCCGCCGAGACGGACGTCGACGCCGGCGTGTGCCCCCCAGGCCGCCTGGTCCTCGGTCTCGATCCGGCTCTCGAAGCCGCGGCTGTTGACGGTGACGTCGCTCAGCGAGACGTGGCTGGCGACCGGGCCGAGGTAGAGGTCGGCCTTTCGGCCGGGGGTCAGGTGGAGGTCGAGGCGGGCGAGGATCGGGGTCATCCGGATCTCCGTCCCGAACCTGCCGGGCTGGAAGAACTCGATGTCGAGGCCGTCGATCTCGCCGCTCAGGCCGGCCAGCGCGACTCCGATGCGCGGCGTCGCCCGGTACTCGACGCTCGCACCGAGGCCGATCGGACCGTTCGAGCCGCTGGCAGCGGTCGACTGCGCGGAGACGCCGGAGATCGAGATCTGCCAGGCGTCGTCGGCGGCGGCCGGGGCGGCGGCGCCGGCGGCGATCGCGAGCAGGAGCGTCAGCGTCGGGATCGTGATCGTGGTGCGGTTCATGGCGGTTCTCCCTGGTGCAGTTCGCGGGCGGCGGCGCGCTCGCCCGCCGAGACCCAGCATAGGCCGCGGCGCCGGCGGCGGTCACGACGGTTTCCGGAGGTTTCGCCGAGGTTTCGGCGGGCGGTCGCGGGAGACGCTAATCCACCGCGCGCGCTCGGCCCTCGAGCCAGCGGCGAAGGAGCGGGCTCCGGATCTCGAGCCGGCCGTCGGTGAGCCGGCGCACCACGCCCAGCCGTTCGAGGTGGAGCGAGGCGGCAGCGGCGTCGGCGGCCGGCAGCTCCAGCTCCGCGGGCACGCCCTCGGCGCGGCCGGCGAGCGTCCCGGCCAGCTCGCGCTCGGCCGCCGACAGCAGCTCGTGGTCGACGGCGAAGAAGCGGTGGACGCTGGCGTCGGCGGCGACCGCGTCGGCGGCGCGGCCGAGGTCGGCGAGCTGCCAGTAGCGGGTGGCGAGGAGCTGGAGCAGGAACGGATGCCCGCCGGACAGCCGGACGATCTCCTCGACGGTCGGGTTGTCCGGCGCCGCGTGCGGCTCCCCGGTGCCCTGGAGCACCAGCCGCCGCGCCGCGGCCTCGTCGAGGCAGCCGAGGTAGACCGGCGGCGCGAAGCCGTGGAGGAACGGCGAGGTGTCGTCGTCGCGGTCGGCGAGCCGCCACAGCCGGCTGCTCGACGCCAGCACGGTGCGGATCCCGTCGGCGGAGAGCAGCGCCCGGCGGAGCTTGCGCAGCAGAGCCGGCGAACGCTCCTGGAGCGCGAGCAGCTCCTCGCCCTCGTCGAGCAGCAGCAGCAGGGTCCGGCCGCGTGCGGCGAGCGCCCGGCGGAGCCGGCCGAGCGCGGCGAGGAACCCGTCCGCGGCGACCTCGCCGAGCGGGACGCCGGCGGCCTCCAGGCGCTCACCGGCGTCGGCCAGCGCCTCGGCGAAGTCCGCGTCGAGGCGCTCCGGATCGTCGCTCCCCTGGAGGTCCCAGAACAGCGGCAGGTAGCCGCCGCGGTCGCCGCCGGCGCACAGGTGCTCGAGCTGCCGCAGGGTCGAGGTCTTGCCGATCGCCCGTGAGCCGAGCAGCCAGAGCGCGTTGCGCGGGCCGTCGAGGAACTCGGCGATCTCGGCCTCGCGGCCGAAGAACTGCTCACCGCGCACCCACTGGCCGGCGGCGTAGGGGGGAGACGGCGCGGTCCCGATCGCCGGGGCGCCGCCGCCGCCGCCCGCCGCCGCGCCGGTCGGTGCCGCGGGCGGGGCAGGCCCGGCTACCGGCCGCGGCTCGGCGATCAGCCGGTAGCCGCGCTTGGCGATCGTCTCAATGAACCTCGGCTCGCGGGCGTCGTCCTCGAGCGCGCGCCGCAGGCCGGCGATCGCCCGGGTGATCACCGACTCGGTGACGAAGACGTCCGGCCACACCGCCGCCGCCAGATCGTCCTTCGACACCACCCGCCCGGCGTGCCGCGCCAGGGTGGTGAGCACGTCCATCATCTTCGGCTCGAGACGGACCGTCGCGCCGTCCCGAGCCAGGCGGTTGAGCGACGGCCGGACCCGCCAGCCGCCGAGGTCGAACTCCTCGGCGGCGGCGGTGACCCCGGCTGCGCCCGCTTCCTGCGCCATCGGCGCGAGTCTAGCGAAGCTGTCCGGGCCTAGAAGGCGTAGGCGTAGCCGACGTGGAAGAACAGCGGGTCGACGTCGTCGCCGATCGGAATGAAGAGGATCTCCCGCCGGCCGGGGTCCGGTCGATCGATTTCCAGCGGCAGATCGAGGTAGGTCGCGCCGGCGGTCAGCGACGAGCGGCCGTCGCCGAGCCGCAGGACGACGCCGACGTGGCCGCCCCAGGTGAACTGGTCCTCGACCGGGAGCGTGCCGCGCGCTCGCTGGCCCGGCCGGATCGGCAGGAGGCGGGTCCGCACTTCGAGGTCGCCCATCCACGCGTAGCCGGCGACCGGCCCGAAGTAGAGGTCGACCCGCGGACCCGAGGTCAGGTGGAGGTCCAGCCGCGCCAGCACCGGCGTCATCCGGATCTGCTTGTCGGTGAAGTAGTTGGGCTGGACGAAGCGGAAGCGGGCCTGCTCGTCGAGCTCGCCGGTCAGTGCGTACAGGCCGACGCCGATCCGCGGCGTCGCCCGGTAGCCGATCCCGAGGCCGAAGCCGGGCGAGCCGCTGGGGCCGCCGGCGTCGGTCGACTGCACGGAGTTGCCGGAGACCTCGAGCCGCCAGGCGTCGTCGGCCGCGGCTGGGGCGGCGAGCGCGAGCGCGACCGCAACCGCAAGGACGTGGAGCGCGTGCGGGGTTCGGTTCATGTCGTTCTCCCTCGTCGATTCGGATGACCGGCGACGCGCGACCCTGGGCTCCGTCGGCATCGCCGCGGCCGTTTCCGCCGGTCTCGGTGGTTTCCGGAGGACCGTCTGGACGTCGCGGCTAGAAGCGGTAGCTGTAGCCGACGTGGACGACCAGCGGGTCGAAGTCGGCGGAGAAGCTGTCCGGGTTCTCGGGGATGCCGAAGGGCGGGAACTCGATCTCCAGCGGCAGGTCGAGCCAGGTTGCTCCGGCGCTCAGGAACGAGTTGCCGCCGCCGACGCGGACGTCGAAGCCGGCGTGCGCCCCCCAGGTGAACTGGTCCTCGGTCGGAAACTCCGTCTCGATCACGATCGAGTCGAGCTCGAGGCCCGGGATGCGGATGCGGTACGTCAGGTCGCTCATCAGGACGTAGCCGGCGACCGGTCCGGCGTAGAGGTCGACGCGGCGGTCCGGGGTCAGGTGGACGTTGAGCCGGGCGAGGATCGGCGTCATCCGGAACTCGCTTTCGACGAGGAGCGGAGCGCCGAAGAGGCCGAGAGAGATCTCGTCCTCGTAGCCGGTGGTCAGGCCGCCCAGCTCGACGCCGATGCGCGGCGTCGCCCGGTACTCGAGTGCGAGGCCGCCGCCGAGCGCGCCGTTGGAGCCGCCGCCGGCGGTCGACTGCGCCGAGACGCCGGAGAACTTGAGCTGCCAGGAGTCCTCGGCGGCGGCCGGAGCGGCGCCGGCGAGGAGCGCGAGCGCGAGCGAGAGCGTCCAGATCGTCATCGAATGCGTCGTGCGGATCATCGAGGTGCCTCCCTGATCGAGTTCGCGGGCGGCGATGCGCTCGCCCGCCGATGACCCGCAGCGTAGGCCGCGGCCCCGGCGGCGGTCCCGACGGATCGCGGAGGTTTCGCCGAGGTTTCGGCTACCGGAGGAGCCAGGCGGCGAGGAGGCGGTTGCGGATCGCCGGCCCGGCGGACGCACCGCCGGTATCGGGACGCCGCAGCAGTCCGAGCGCGGACAGGCGCGCCAGCGCGGGGTCGCGGGGGTCGGGGCCGGAGTCGCCGTCGCGCTCGGCGGCGGCGATCGCGCGCAGCGCCTCACGCTCGGCCGCGGTGAGCAGCGCGAGGTCGACCTCGAAGAGGTGCTCGACGGTGCGGTCGAGGGCGAGCCGCCGGAACGCCTCGTCGAGGTCGCCGGTCTCCTGGCAACGTCGGCCGGCGAGCTGGAGCAGCATCGGGTGGTCGCCGCAGCGCTCGCGGATCGCCTCGACGGTGGCGTCGTCGAAGCCTGGCCGGGCTTCGGGCGGCAGGTGGCTCTGGCGCAGGAGCTGCCGCGCCTCGCCGGGGGTCATCACGCCCAGCGGGAGCGGCGCGCCGAAGCCCTCGACGCACGCGTCCGCGCCGCCGCCGGCCGCGAGGTCGGCGAGCCGGACCGAAGAGGCGAGCACGACCCGGCCGTTCTCGCCCGCCGCCGCCCGCCACAGCCGGCGCACCAGGTCCGGATCGGTGCGGGCGAGCCCGGCGAGCCGGTCGGCCTCGTCGCAGAGGAGCAGTAGCTCGGCGCCGCGGCCGGCGAGGGCGCGGCGGAGCCGCTCGAGGACGGCGCAGGGGTCGGAGTCCCCGAGGCCGGCCTCGATCTCGCCGTCGACCTCGCGCCGGACGCCGAGCCGGTCGAGGGCCTCGCCCGCGTCGAGCAGGGCGTCGGCGAGTCCGGCGGCGAGGTCGCCGGCGTCGTCGGCGTCCTCGAGGTCCCACAGCAGCGGCAGCACCGGGCGGCGCGCGTCGAGGGCGAGCATCTCGAGCTGGCGCAGCAGCGAGGTCTTGCCGATTCGCCGCAGCCCGGCGACCCACAGCAGGCGCCCGGGGGCGGCCGGGCCGGTCGGCGGCGCCTCGAGATCCTCCTCCGCGGAAGGCAGAAGCGCCGCGATCTCCGCCGCCCGGCCGTAGAAGCGCTCCCCGCGCACCCACTGGCCGACCACCCACGGGACCGCGGTCACGATCCTTCCCGCTCGACCGCCTCGACGTCGGCGAGGGTGATCGTCCGCCGGCCCTGCTCGTGGAGGCGGTGGACCAGGGCCAGGCAGCGGCGCTGGATCGGGTAGGGCTTGCCGCCGCAGGCTGCGACGATGCGCTCGGCGACCCCCGGGTCGACCCGGAAGACGCCGCGGATCGGCCGCAACACCAGCTCGCGGGCGTCCTCGGGCGCGATCGGTGCGACCTCGATCTCCTCGAAGAAGTTGTACCAGGGGCTCGCCTCCTTCTCCCACTCGCGGCGGATGCGGACGCCGGCGACCACCGCCACCAGGTTCTCGGCGAAGCGCTTCATGAACAGGCTCCGCAGCTTCTGGTTGACCCGCGGGTCGTAGTCGTTCAGCTCGTCGACCTCGTCGATCAGCAGCACGACCTTGACTCGCTTCGGGCTCGCCTGCTGGAGCGCGCCGAGCAGCCCGTGCAGCTCGCGCACCAGGTCGTGGTCGTCGTAGGCGGGGCGCGCCAGCGCCGGGACGCGCGCCGATCCGCCGTCGCCCGCGGGCGGCCCGAGGGCGTCGAACACCTGGTCGGCGAGAGTGGCGAAGAAGCGCTCCTGCGGCGTCCCCTGGAGGTCGACGTAGACCGGGTGGAAGCGGTAGTCGGGGTCGTCGAGCGCCTCCAGCCGGCGCCGGAGCTGGTGGAGGACCGAGGTCTTGCCGATCCGCCGCTCGCCGTGGAGCAGCAGGCTGTTGGTGTGGACGGTCTGCAGGATGCGCTGCAGCAGCGGCTCGCGCCCGTAGAACAGCTCCTCGGCGAACACCGGGCCGCCGGCGATGTAGGGGTTGAACCGCCGCCGGCGGAGGCGCCGGCGCCGTCGCGCGCGGCTGGCGAGCACGGCGGCGGCGAGGAGCACCGGCACCACGGCGGCCGAGGCCCAGGGCCACGGCGAGCGGAACCACGGCCGCCCGTAGATCACCGTGTACTCGCTGCGCGCGGTCAGACCGTCGGCGTCGGTTGCGGTAACCGCGAAGACGGTGGCGCCCGGCGCGAGCCGCTCCCGGACGGCGAACTCGGTGACGTAGATCTCGCCGACCGGCTGGCTGGCGCTCGACGCCGCCACCTCGCGGCCGCCGGCGCCGGCGACCGCGATAGTCGCCGGCGAGCCGTCGATCGCCACCCCGGTGAGCCGGAAGTCGGGCTCGCGCACCCGCTCGGCCAGCTCGCCGCCGAGGTCCTGGCGGCGGTCGGCGAAGCGGATCGCCGGCGGCACGTCGGCGCTCCCCGGCGCCAGCAGACGGCGGCTGATCGCGGCGTAGCCGCGGCGCACCACCTCGAGCGCCCCGGCGTTGCCGCGCTCGAGCGCGAGCACCCGGTTGGCGGCGGCGAGCGCGGCCTCGAAGCGGCCCGCGTCGAGGTGGCCTGCGGCCTCCTCGAGGATCTCCTCGACCTGCGCCCGCCGCTCGGCGGAGTCGCGCTCGGCGGCCAGCCGCGTGCGCAGGGCGGTGGCCTCGGCGTGGCCGGGGTCGAGGGCGAATACCAGCTCGAGACGCTCGAGCGCGTCGGCGGTGCGGCCGGCGTCGCGGAGCGTGCGCGCCTCGGTCAGCGCATTGGCGATCCGCTCGCCGCGCTGCTCGGCCTCGACCTCGTCGAGGATCGCCCGCTGAGCCTCGGCGAGCAGGCGCCGGACCTCGTCGGTCGGGCGCACGTCGAGCACCCGGCGCAGCAGCGCCGCGGCCTGGCCGTGCTCGCCGCGCGCGAGATGCGCCCGCGCCTGCGCCAGGTTCTCCGCCGCCTCGCGCTGCTCGCGCCGGGCCCGGTCGCGCGCCGCGGCGCGGTCGCGCAGATCGGCCATCAGGGCGGTCGCGTCGGCGTCCTCGGGCGCCACCGCCAGCCCGCGGGAAAGCGCCGCCATCGCCTCGTCGAGGAGTCCCCGGCGGTCGAGGTCGCGGGCCTCGGCGAGGCTCTCGGCGAGGATCCCCTCGGCGGTCGGGCCGGCGGCGGCCGCGGCCTCCTCGCGGGCGGCGGCGGCGAGCGCGCGGTAGCGCTCCAGCTCGCCGCTCGCCTCCTCCGACCCCTGGACCACCCCGAGCCGCTCTTCGGTCTCGAACGCCTCGAGCGCGGCGTCGTGCTGGCCGAGGTGGTGGTAGGCGATCCCGAGCGTCAGGTAGGGGAAGTAGTCGGCGACCCGCATGCCGTAGGTGCGCACCCGGATCCCGGAGTCGCCCCGGCGTTCGATCGCCTGGTTGATCTCCTCGACCGCCAGCCGCCAATCGCCGGCCGCCAGCGCGCGCCGGGCGTTGTCGTGGTGGGCGTACCAGGGATCGGCCGCGGCGCTGCCGGCGAGCGCCAGCAGGACGACGGTCAGGACGACCCCGACCGGCGGGCGCCGGGCCGGCGGGACCGGGGCGGGTGCAACGCGGCGTGTCACGAGCTTCCTGATGGACGGGCCGGAGCGACGTCGCCGCATCGTAGCGCGGCGGCGACCGTCCCCTTCGCCCGCCGCCGAGTCTGGCCGCGTCCGCCGGCCGCCGCTCGACGGATCGATGAGGAACCGCCGAGGTTCGTCCTTGGGGTGGGATACCATCCTCCGGGCCGATGGAGGCCCGCTTCGACTTCCGCATCGCCCGCCAGCCCGACGAGGTGAGCTGTGGGCCGACCTGCCTGCACGCGGTCTACGAGTACTACGGCGACGAGGAGCCGATCGAGGCGATCACCGCCGAGGTCGAGATGCTGCGCGAGGGCGGCACGCTCTCGGTGCTGCTCGGCCTCCACGCCCTCGGCCGCGGCTACCGCGTGACGCTCTTCTCCTACAACCTCGCGGTGTTCGATCCGACCTGGGCCGACCTGCCCGCCGAGCGACTGCGCGAGCGACTCGCCGAGCAGGCGCTGGTGCGGCGCGAGCCCAAGCGGCGGCGCGCGATCCTCGCCTACGTCGACTTCCTCGACGCCGGCGGGCGGATCCGCTTCGACGAGCTGTCGGGCAGACTCCTGCGCCGCCACCTCGACCGCGGCAAGCCGATCCTCACCGGGCTCTCGGCGTCGTATCTCTACCGGCGGCCGCGCGAGCTGCCCGCGGGCGGAGACGACGACCTGCGCGGCGAGCCGGCCGGCCACTTCGTGGTGCTGTGCGGCTACGATCGCGGGACCCGCCAGGTGCTGGTCGCCGACCCGCTCCACCCCAACGAGCTGTCGCACGAGGGGACCTACGCGGTCGGCCTCGACCGGCTGATCGGGGCGATCTTCCTCGGTGTCCTCTCCTATGACGGCAACCTGCTGATCATCGAGCCGGGAGAGCGGAGGCCGCCATGCCCGTCCTGATCGTGGTCGAAAAGCCCGAAGACTGGCCGCTCGACGTGCCGGGCGTCGAGGTGGTGCCGGCGCGCCGCTACCTGACCGATCCCGAGTACTCGGGCGGCCGCGGGGTCAAGGTCTTCAACCTCTGCCGGCGCTACCGCTACCAGAGCCTCGGCTACTACGTCTCGCTGCTCGCCGCGGCGCGCGGCCACCGGCCGCTGCCGAGCGTCACCACCATCCAGGACCTGCGCCACCGCACGCGGCTGGGCCTGATCTCGGACGACCTCGAGAGCGAGATCCAGAGGAGCCTCCACCCGATCGCCGGCGAGGAGTTCACGCTCTCGGTCTACTTCGGGCGCAACCTCGCGCACCGCCACCAGCGGCTGGCGACCAAGCTGTTCAACCAGTTCCCGGCGCCGCTCTTGCGCGCGGTGTTCGGCCGCGACGGGTCCGGACCCGACGGCGGCGTCTGGCGGCTCGAGAGCCTGCGCCCGATCGCGGCGCGCGAGATCCCGCCCCACCACCGCGACTTCGTGGTCGAAGCCGCCCGCGAGCACTTCGCCCGCCGCCGGCCGGCCGGCGGACGCGCCGCCGGCGGCCGCTACGACCTGGCGATCCTGGTCGACGAGAGCGAGTCCGAGCCGCCGTCCAACCGCAAGGCGATCCGGCGCTTCGTGCGCGCCGCCCACCAGGTCGGGTTCGACGTCGAGGTGATCGGCCCCGAGGACTACGGCCGGCTGGCCGAGTTCGACGCCTTGTTCCTGCGCTGGACCACCGCGGTCGACCACCCGACCTACCGCTTCGCCCGCCGCGCCGCCAACGAGGGGCTGGTGGTGATCGACGACCCGGCGTCGATCGTCCGCTGCTCGAACAAGGTGTTCCTCGCCGAGGCGCTGACGCGCGCCAAGATCCCGATGCCGGCGACCCGGATCGTCGACGAGGAGACCCTCGAGCAGGCGGCTCGCGAGCTGCCCTACCCGTGCATCCTCAAGCGTCCCGACAGCTACTTCTCCAAGGGGGTGGAGCGGGTCGACGACCCCGCTGCCTTCATCGCCACCGGCCGCCGCTTCCTCGACGACTCCGAGCTGCTGATCGCCCAGGAGTTCCTGCCCACGGAGTTCGACTGGCGGGTCGGGGTGCTCGGCGGCCAGCCGCTCTACGCCGCCCGCTACCACATGGCCCCCGGCCACTGGCAGATCATCCACCGCGACGACCAGGGCGAGGTGGACGACTACGGCCGGGTCGGCGCGGTGGCGCTCGACGAGGTCCCGCCGCGGGTGCTCGAGCGCGCCGCCGGCGCCGCCCGGCTGATGGGCGACGGCCTCTACGGCGTCGACCTCAAGCAGAAGGGCGACGACTGCTGGGTGATCGAGGTCAACGACAACCCGAGCATCGACGGCGGCTACGAGGACAAGGTGCTCGGCGAGGCGCTCTACCGGCGGGTGATGGAGGTGTTCATGGAGCGGGTCGAGCGCCGCAAGGCGCCGGAGCCACCGGGCGCCCGATGAGAGAAAGCGACGAACGCGCGGTGACCGTGGGGGCGCGTCCTCCCCGGCGCCTCCGGCTGTTCGAGGCGGTCGGCGTCGAGCTGGAGTACATGCTCGTCGACGCCGCCACCCTCGACGTCCTGCCGCGGACCGACGAGGTGCTCAAGGCGGTCGCCGGCCGCTGGGAGTCCGAGGTCGACCTCGGCGAGATCTCGTGGTCGAACGAGCTGGTGCTCCACGTCATCGAGCTGAAGACCACTGCCCCGGCGCCCGAGCTGGCGCCGCTGCCCGAGCGCTTCCAGGAGCACGTGGCGCGGATCGGCGGCATCCTCGCCCCGCTCGGCGGACGGCTGATGCCGACCGCGATGCACCCGTGGATGGACCCGGCGCGCGAGACCCGCCTGTGGCCGCACGAGCACAGCCCGATCTACGAGGCCTTCGACCGCATCTTCGGCTGCGCGGGGCACGGCTGGTCGAACCTCCAGAGCGTCCACCTCAACCTGCCGTTCGCGGGCGACGAAGAGTTCGGCCGCCTGCACGCGGCGATCCGCGCCGTCCTGCCGCTGCTGCCCGCGCTCGCCGCCTCCTCGCCGGTGGTCGAAGGAAGGATCACCGGCGTCCTCGACAGCCGGATGGAGGCCTACCGCGGCAACGCCGCCCGGGCGCCGACCGTCGGCGGCGAGGTGATCCCCGAGCCGGTCTACACCGAGGCCGACTACCGGCGGGTGATCTTCGAGCCGATGCTGCGCGAGATCGCCCCCCACGACCCGCAGGGGATCCTCCACCACGAGTTCCTCAACTCGCGCGGCGCGATCGCCCGCTTCGGCCGCGGCTCGATCGAGATCCGGGTGATCGACTCCCAGGAGTGCCCGCGCGCCGACCTCGCGGTGGCGGCGCTGGCGGTGGCCGCTTTGAAGATGCTCGCCGCCGAGCGTTGGGCGCCGCTCGCCGAGCTGCAGGCGCTGCCGGTGGCGCCGCTGGCGGGGTTGCTGAGGAGGTGTATCCGCGACGGCCAACGGGCCGAGGTGGGCGCGCCGGACCTGCTGCGGGTGCTCGGTTTACCGGGCGGTCCGGTGCCGGCAGCGAGGGTCTGGCGCCACCTCGCCGAGACCGCTGCCGCGGACGGCCTGCTCGACGCCGGCACCTGGGACGAGCCGCTCGCCGTCCTTCTCGACCAAGGCCCACTCGCCCGCCGCATCCTCGCCGCCCTCGGCCCCGACCCGGACCGCCGCGACCTCGACCGGGTCTACCGGCGGCTGTGCGACTGCCTGGCGGCGGGCGAGACGTTCCGGGTGCCGTCGGCGGACTAGCCCCGGGGCAGCCGGGCGTCCCACTCCCGGCGGCAGACCCGCTCGTCGCCCTCCCAGGCCTCGAGGCGACCGCGCAAGCGCAGGCCGTCGGCGTCCTGCTCGAGGTGGGCGAGGGTGTCGATCCGGACCGACCAGCCGCCGCGGCGCAGCAAGCGCCGCTGGCGCATCTCCGTTTCGGCGGCGATCGCGTCGCCTTCGCGGAGGCGGAAGCGCACCTCGAACCCGTGGCCCGCGTCGAGCCCGATCGCGGAGTAGCGGGTGAGGACCGGGTCGCCGGCGGCGTCGAACCCGGAGGAGAAGGACAGCTCGGTGACC
>Ga0302046_10000229_pt1 | contig 58896 bp, 9 predicted proteins | sample RVTome_11_FD_200261 | JGI IMG/M metagenome (GOLD analysis project Ga0302046, IMG submission 200261) | Soil microbial communities from uranium-contaminated site in the Upper Colorado River Basin, Wyoming, United States - RVT147D111 (version 2) ... | reverse complement strand
CCGGGCCGGCAGCGTGGTCCTGCCTCTCCACCACCCGGTGCGGGTGGCCGAAGAGTGGGCGGTCGTCGACAACATCTCGGGCGGAAGAGTGGGAATCTCCTTCGCTTCCGGCTGGCATGCCGACGACTTCGTCCTCGCCCCGGCCAACTACGCCGACCGCAAGCAGCTCATGCTGCGCGAGATCGAGACGGTGCGCCGCCTCTGGCACGGCGAAGCGGTAGTGCTCGCGGGCGGCGGCGGCAACGAGGTCGCGGTGACGATCCGTCCGCAGCCGGTCCAGGCCGAGCTGCCCGTGTGGATCACCGCCAGCGGCAACCCCGAAACGTTTCGCCTCGCCGGCGAAATGGGGGCCGGGATTCTCACCCACCTGCTGGGCCAGAGCGTGGCCGACGTGGCCGACAAGATCGCCGTCTACCGCCAGGCCTGGCGCGAGGCCGGCCGGGGCCCGGGCAAGGGGCACGTGACGTTGATGCTCCACACCTTCGTGGGCGAGCGGCTCGACGAGGTGCGCGAGCTGGTGCGCGAGCCGTTCTACGATTACTTGCGCAGCTCGGCCGGGCTGGTCAGCAACCTGATGCGCAGCCTGGGCCGCCAGGGCCGGGCAGAGGACTACTCTCCCGAAGAGCAGGAAGCGGTCCTGGCGCACGGCTTCGAGCGCTACTTCGATCAGAGCGGCCTCATGGGGACCCCGGAAACCTGCGCGCGGACGATCCACACGCTCGGCTCGATCGGCGTCGACGAGGTGGCCTGCCTGATCGATTTCGGAGTCGACGCCGACCTCGTTCTGCAAAGCCTCGAGCCGCTCGCCGACCTGCGCCGTGACGGCGTGCCGCGGGCCGTCCGGGAGACGGGCTACTCCCTGCCCGAGCAGCTCGTGCGCCATCAGGTCACCCACCTGCAGTGTACGCCGTCGATGGCCAGGATCCTGGCGGCGGACAGCGCCGCGGCTCCCGGTCTGGCGAATCTCGAAACGCTCTTGATCGGCGGCGAGACGTTGACGCCGGCGCTCCTGAGCGAGCTGCGGGAGAAAACGCGGGCCCGGATCCTCAACGTGTACGGCCCGACCGAGACCACGATCTGGTCGGCCACGTGCCGCGTCGAGTCGGGCCCCGGCCCCGTCGCCATCGGCCGCGAGATCCTCAACACGCGGATCTACGTGCTCGATCGCCACCTTCGGCCCACCCCGGCCCGGGTGCCGGGACAGCTCCTGATCGCCGGTGCCGGCCTGGCGCGCGGTTATTGCGGGCGGCCTGCGCTGACCGCGGCCAGTTTCCTGCCCGACGCCTTCGCCGTCGTGCCCGGCGGCCGGCTCTACGCCACCGGGGACCTGGCGCGGCGCCGCGGAGACGGCAGCCTCGAGTTCCTCGGCCGCGTGGACCACCAGCTCAAGCTCAACGGCTACCGCATCGAGCCCGGAGAGATCGAGTCGGTTCTGCGCCGCCACCCCGCGGTGGGCCAGGTGGTCGTGGCCCCGGACGGCGACGCGCCGGAGAGCCGGCTCGTGGCCTTCGTCGTCCCGCGCGGCGCGGCCGCCCCGCCCGATCCGGCCGCGCTCGCCGCCCTGGCGCGCCGCCACCTTCCCGAGCACATGGTGCCGAGCTTTTTCTCCTTCCTCGAGGCCCTGCCGCTGACCGTGAGCGGCAAGGTCGACCGCCGAGCCCTGCCGCGGCAGGAAACGTTCCGGCACCGCGGCGACGCAGCGCAGCTCGCTCCTCCCGCCGGCGAGACCGAGCGGCGCCTCGCCGCCGTGTGGAAAGAGGTGCTGAAGATCGACCGCGTCGGCCGCAACGAGAACTTCTTCGAGGCAGGTGGGACCTCGCTGCTCCTCGTCCGCGTCCATCAGGAGATCCAGCGCAGCTTCACCGGCCCGGTTTCTCTCGTCGACCTCTTTCGCCGCCCCACGATCGCTTCTCTGGCGCAGCTTCTGGAAGGCAAGCACACGGACGCGGACAACGTCGAGCAGAGCCGCGAGAGGGCGCGGCGCCAGAGCGAAGCGATCGCGGCGTCGGGCGCTCTCGACCGGCAAAAGCAATTCATGCAGCGCCGCCGCGAGGGCAGGCGTGCTCCCCGCTCACTTGGCTAGAGGATCTCACAGGTGCCGGAACCCCTACCCCCGATCAGCGCTTCGGTCCCGCGTCGGCTCAGCCTGCCCAACGGTCTGGAGATCGCCTGTCAGACCACCAGCGAGGCGAGGTACTTCTACGAGGACATCTTCGTCAAGAGGATCTACGTGCGCCACGGTATCGATCTCTCGGACGCGGAGTGCGTCTTCGACGTGGGGGCCAACATCGGGCTCTTCACGCTCTTCGCCCTCCGGTTCAGCCCGCGTGCCCGGGTCTACGCGTTCGAGCCGGCGCCGGCACTGTTCGAGATCCTGCGCCACAACACCGCCGGCCATGGCGAAGCCGTGCGGCTGTTCCACTGCGGCGTCTCGCGCCGCAGCGGCCGGGGCACGCTCACCTTCTACCTCTCGAGCTCCGGCATGTCGTCGTTCTACGGCGATCCAGACGAGGAGCGCGAGGCCCTGCGATCGATCTTCGAGAATCAGCGGCGTCAAGGCGTCGAGGGCGTCGAGGAGGTCCTCGAGCATGCCGACGACCTGCTCGCCGAGCGGTTGCGCAACAAGACTTTCGACGTCGAGCTGCTGCCGCTCTCCCAGGTCATTCGCGACGAGGGAGTGGAGCGGATCGACCTGCTCAAGATCGACGTGCAAAAGAGCGAGGAGGACGTGCTGGCCGGCATCGAGCCGGCCGACTGGCCCAAGATCCGCCAGGTGGTCGTCGAGGTCCACGACGTCGCGGGGCGCGTGGAGCGTCTGCGCGAGGTCCTCGAAGAGCGTGGGTTCACGGTCGTCGCCGATCAGGACGTCCACTACGAGAGCTCGCCGATCTGGAACCTCTACGCCGCGCGGTCCAGGCCGGCGGAAACGGTGGGCCGCCCGGCCTTGTCCAGGACCCGTGTCCGCGCCGGCCGGCTGTTCGCCGCGGCGAGATCCCAGCGCCGGGGGATCGCGAGATGAGCGGATCGCGGATCGAAGGTATCGCCATCGTCGGCATGTCGGCCCGCTTTCCCGGGGCCGCCGACCTCGACGAGTACTGGCGGAACCTGTGCGGAGGAGTCGAATCGATCACCTCCTTCAGCCGGGAGGAGCTCGAGGAGGCGGGGGTCTCGCCGCTCTTGCTCAACGAGCCCCGGTACGTCCGCGCCAGCGGCGTCATCGAAGGCTTCGAGAGCTTCGACGCGGCGTTCTTCGATTTCAACCCGGCCGAGGCGCGGATCGTCGATCCGCACCACCGCCTCTTCCTCGAGCACGCCTGGCAGGCGCTGGAGAACGCCGGCTACGATCCGTTCTCCTATGGCGGCTCGATCGGCGTCTTCGGCGGCATGGGTGCGCCCCTCTACCTTGCCAATCACCTCGCCGCCAATCCCGAGGTGGCCCGAACCGTCAGCACCTTCCAGCTTCGGATCCTGAACGACAAGGACTTTCTCGCCTCGCTGACCGCCTACAAGCTGAATCTCCAGGGACCGTGCGCCAGCGTTCAGACGGCGTGCTCCACCTCGCTCGTCGCCGCCGCTTTCGCCTGCCAAAGCCTGCTCAACCACCAGTGCGACATGGCGCTCGCCGGTGGCGTAGCGCTGAGCCTGCCCGGCCGATCCGGCTACGTCGCCCACGAAGGGATCTTCAGCCCCGACGGCCGTTGTCGCGCCTTCGACGCCGAGGCCAACGGCACGGTCTCGGGCCGCGGCGTCGGCGTCGTCGTCTTGAAGCGTCTTGCCGAGGCCCTCGAAGACGGCGACCACGTCCACGCGGTGATCCGTGGCTGGGCGATGAACAACGACGGCGCTCTCAAGGCCGGCTACACGGCGCCCAGCGTCGACGGCCAGGCGGAGGTGGTGGCGATGGCGCAGGCCATGGCCGGAGTCGACGCCGAGACCATCTCCTACGTCGAAGCCCACGGCACCGGCACCCCGTTGGGCGACCAGATCGAGGTCGCCGCCTTGAGCGAGGTCTTCCGCGAGACCACGCAGCGCTCGGGCTTCTGCGCTCTCGGCTCGGTCAAGACGAACATCGGCCACCTCGACATCGCCGCCGGCGTCGCCGGCCTGCTCAAGGTGGTCCTCGCGCTCGAGCACCGGTTCTTGCCGCCAAGCCTCCACTTCTCGACGCCCAATCCCCACGTCGACTTCGCCGCGACCCCTTTCTACGTCCAGTCGGAAGGGCGGGAGTGGCAGGGCGCCGGGGCCGCGCCGCGCCGCGCGGGCGTGAGCTCGTTCGCCATGGGCGGCGTCAATGCTCATCTGGTGCTCGAGGAAGCGCCCCCTCCGGAGCCTTCCGGCGCCAGCCGGCCTCACCAGCTCCTGGTGTGGTCGGCCCGCACGCCTTCCGCGCTCGCGACGATGACCGCCCGGCTGGCCGAGCACCTTTCGGGCGCCGCCGGCCCGGCGAGCTCGCCGGAGGCGCTGGCGGACGTCGCCCACACTCTGCGGCTCGGCCGGCGGCCCTTCGAGCACCGCCGCGCCCTGGTCTGCCGCTGCGGCGACGACGTGCCGGCGCTGCTGCGCGGCGAGCATCCGAGCCGTCTGCTCACCGGCCGGCCGCGGCCGGAGGGGGCCACCGTGGCGTTCCTCTTCCCCGGCCTCGGCAACCACTACGTGGGTATGGCCCGCGAGCTCTATGACGAGGAGGCGGTTTTCCGCGATCAGATCGACCGCTGCGCCGAGCTGCTCGAGCCCCGGTTGGGGCTCGATTTCCGGACCGTCCTCTATCCCCCCGAGATCGCGCGGAGCACCCCCAAGAGCGACTTCGCCCGTTTGATCGGCCGCTCGGCCGAGGGCGACGGCGGCGCGGCGGGCGAGCTGCTGAGGACCCGGCTGGCGCAGCCGGTGCTCTTCGCCGTGGAGTACGCGCTCGCGCGTCTGCTCGTGGAGTGGGGGCTGCGGCCGGCGGCGATGCTCGGCTTCAGCATCGGCGAGTACGTAGCCGCCTGCCTGGCGGGGGTGGTCGACCTCGAGGACGGCCTCGCTCTGGTCGCCGACCGCGCCGAGATGATCGACCGCCTGCCGGCCGGCGCGATGCTCGCCGTGTCGATCTCCGAAGCCGAGGTCGAAGCTCTCTTGACGCCCGACCTGTCGATCACTGCGGTCAACGCCCCGCGAGTCACCGTGGTGGGCGGGGCCCCGGACGCCGTCGCCGACCTGGCCCGGCGGCTGGAAGAGCGAGGGGACGTCGCTCGCCGCCTCGAGACCACGCACGCGTTCCATTCCCCCATGATGAGCCCCGTCGTCGCCGCCTTCCGCCAACGCGTCGCGCGAGCGAACCTCCGGGCGCCGCGCATCCCTTTCGTTTCCAACGTGACCGGGACCTGGATCACGGCCGGGCAGGCGACCGATCCGGGCTACTGGGCCGATCACCTGTGCCGACCCGTACGGTTCGCGGCCGGGGTCGCGCAGTTGGGCGCGGATGCCGCTCGCGCGCTGGTCGAGGTCGGACCCGGCCAGGTCCTGAGCTCCTGGGCTCTGCAGGCGCCCGCGAGCGACGGAGTCGAACGGCTGGCGGTACCCACCTTGCGCCACGCCTTCGACCGGCATTCCGACCAGGCGTACCTGCTCGACGCGCTGGCACGCCTGTGGATCGCCGGCGTGGTCGTCGACTGGCCGAGCTTCGCGGCCGGGGAGCGCCGACGTCGCGTGCCGCTGCCCACCTATCCCTTCGAGCGGAAGCGGTTCTGGATCGAGGCCCGGTCTCGCTTGGACACGGCGGTGCCCAACGAGGCCCTGGCGACGCTCGCCAAGACCGCTCTCGACGACTGGTTCTACCTACCGGCCTGGAAGCCGGAGCCTCCGGCGCTGACGGCGCCGGCGACGCCCGGGCCGAGGCGCACCTGGGTGCTCTTCATCGAAGAGGCGGGCTTCGGCCTGCGGCTGGCCGAGAGGCTCGAGGACGAAGGGCACACGGTGGTGCTGGTGGCGGCCGGAGAGCGCTTCGCCAAGGTCGAGCCGGGCGCCTTCACGCTCGAGCCCGGTGAGCCCGGAGGCTACAGCGACCTCCTCACGGACCTGCGCGCCGAGGGCCACGAGATCGATCGCATCGTGCACCTTTGGACCCTGGGACCGGCCGCGCCGGAACCTGAGCGGGATCTGGACCTGGGGCTCTACAGCCTGATCTTCCTGGCGCAGGCGCTCGCAGCAGGCCGGCCGCCGCAAGCTCTGGGCCTGTGGGTGTTATCGAGCCATCTCTTTCAGGTGACAGGACACGATGAAGTCCATCCCGAAAAAGCGACCATCCTCGGTCCCTGCGCCGTCATTCCTCAGGAGTTCCCCGGCATCGAATGCCGGTGCCTGGAGCTCGCTCTTCCACCGCCGGAGAGCCGGCTTGAGGAGCACCTGCTCGACGCCGTGCGCCGCGAGCTCGACGACATGGGCGGGATTTCGCCGGTGGCCTATCGCGGCTCGCGGCGCTGGCGGCGTGACTTCGAAAGGGTCGACGTTCCGGTGCCGGGGGCGGCTGGGGAAGCGAGATCTCTGCTCAAGTCGCAAGGGGTCTACCTGATCACGGGCGGCCTCGGCGGCTTGGGCCTGGTGATGGCCGAGGAGCTCGCCCGCAGCGTCCAGGCGCGGCTCGTGCTGGTGACCCGGTCGGCGTTTCCGCCAGCTTCAGCGTGGGACGGCCACGTCGCCGGAAACCCGCCCTCCGATCCCGTGAGCCGACGAATCCGGCGGATTCGAGCCTGCCAGGAGCTCGGAGCCGAGGTCCTGGTTGCCGCGGCCGACGTCACCGACGTCGAGGCGATGGAGCAGCTCCGCGCCGAGGTGAGGCGGAGGTTCGGCGCCGTCGACGGCATTCTCCATGCCGCCGGCGTCTTCCCGGGGGGATTCCTCGAGATCACGACGCGCGCGCGCATGGCGGAGGTCCTGGCTCCCAAGGTGCAGGGCACGCGGGTCTTGGAGCGGGTCTTCGCTGCCGAGCGGCCGGACTTTCTTCTTCTGTGCTCGTCGCTCACGGCGATCACGGGCTCTTTCAGTCTCACCGACCACACGGCCGCCAATGCCTTCCTCGACGCCTTCGCCCAGTCCGCGGCGCTCGTCGGCGGCACCCGCGTGATGAGCGTCAACTGGGACGCCTGGCAGGAGGTCGGACAAGCCGTGGCAGCGGCGGCCAGCTTCGGGCTGATCGGCGAGCCTGAAGAGATCCTCTACGCTCCGGATCACCCGCTTCTGGGCGAGTGCGTCTACGACTCGGGGGAGAGGATCGTCTACCGCACGAAGCTGACCACCGCGGACTTCTGGGTCCTCGACGAGCACCGCTTCACCGATGGCGGGGTGATGCCGGGCACGGGATACCTGGAGATGGTCCGTGCCGCCTGCGCGGAGAGGCTCGGCGACGCCGAGTGGGAGCTGCGCCAGGTCTACTTCCTCCAGCCCATGGTCGTGCCCGACGCCGGGCAGCGCTGGGCGCACCTCACTCTGGAACGTCGCGACGACGGATTCGCCTTCCACGTCGACAGCCGCTCGGCCGAGCTCGGGAGCGAGCCGGTGCGCCACGTCGAGGGCCGGGCCGTGCGGCGGACCGCCTCGCCCATTCCCGCCGTCGACGTGGAAGCGATCCGGCGCGAGTGCAGCGAGCTCGACGAGGCTGCCGCGGCGAGCGCCGATCGGCGGTCCGGTTCCTTCCTCTTCGGCCCCCACTGGACGACAACGAGCAAGCAGCTACGCTGGGGCGACTCCCAAGGCCTTCTCACCATTACCCTGGCCGAAGAGCTCGCCGCCGAGATCGGGGTCTACGGCCTCCATCCGGCGCTCCTCGACGGCGCGACCGGCTTCGTCCAGCGCCGAGCGGAAGGGCTCTACCTGCCCTACGGCTACGAGAGACTGCGACCGCTGCGTCCGTTGCCGCGGTCGTTCTATAGCCATGCCCGCCTGCGAGCCCTGACCGACGAGATCCTGACCACCGATCTCACGCTCCTCGACCTGGAAGGAGAAGTGCTCGTCGAGATCGAGGGGTACACGCTGCGCCGCGTCGATCCCGCCGCCATCGGCGCCGCCGGCGCCACCCAGGACATCGGCGCGGCTCTCGCCCACACTCACGAGCGGGCAGGCGAGCGCGAAGAGGAGCTTCTGGCCGCGATCCGGCCGCGGGAAGGTGCCGAGGTCCTGCGCCGTCTGCTCGGGTTGTACCGCCTGCCGCCGCAAATGCTGATCTCGACCCGCCACCTTCCGACCCGCCTGCGGGCGCTCGCCGAGCAGACTCCGAGCCGCCACTTCGACCGGATCGACCAGCTCCGATCCCAGGCCGGAGCCAATCACCCGCGGCCCGACCTGGCCACCGCCATGGTCGCGCCGCGCACCGACCTCGAGGATCGAATGGCATCGATCTGGCGCGACCTGCTGGGGTTGTCCGAGGTCGGAGTCCATGACAACTTCTTCGATCTCGGTGGCGATTCGCTGCTCGCCACGCGCCTGGTAGCGTTCACCGAGCAGCACTTCGCGGTCCGTCCGTCTCTGCGGACGATCTTCGAAGCCCCGACCATCGCCGAGCTTGCCGCCGCGGTGACCGAGCTCGGAAGCGAGGACGGCGGCGACACCGCCGGAGAGATCGAGCGGCGGGACGGCCCGGGGCCCTTCCCCCTCTCCTTCAACCAGCGCCAGATCTGGCTCTTCGAACGCCTGCGCCCCGGCACGCCGACCTATAACGTGCCCACCGTCCTGCGCCTTTCCGGCAGGCTTCGGATCGATGACCTGCAGAGCGCGCTCGACGCGTTGACGCGGCGCCAGGACGAGCTCCGGGCGACCTTCCACTTGGCCGGTGACGCGCCGGCTCAGACCATTTCGGACGATCTCCGGTGCCTGGTGAGGGAGGTCGACCTGAGCGCTCTGGCGAGGGACGGCCGCGAACGCGAGGCGCACCGGCAGGTGCGAGCCGAGCTCGCCCGGCCGTTCGACCTGGAGCGCGGCCCGCTCGTACGGGTCTTGCTCCTACGGCTCGAAGGCGACGAGCACGTCCTCGCCATCACCCTCCACCACCTGGTCTGCGATCGGTTTTCCCAGATCCTCTTCGTACGCGAGCTCGTCGCCCTTTACCGAGCTCGCCTGGAGGGCCGCCCGGCGCTCCTGCCGGAGCTCACATTTCGCTACGTGGAATATGCCGTGTGGCAGGACCGCTGGATGACGGCGGAGCGGGTCGATCGACAACTGGCTTATTGGAAGGACCAGTTGACCGGCGCTCCGGCGGCCTTGGAGCTCCCCGCCGACTATCCCCGGTCCGCGCTCCGGAGCTTTCGCGGCGCACGCCATACGGTTGCTTTCGCCGACGGCCTCGGAAATAGGTTGAAGAGCCGGGCCGATGCCGAGGAGGCGACCCTCTTCATGGCCCTTCTGGCCGGGTTCTACTTGTTGCTCTACCGCCACACGGGCCAGGAGGACCTCCTCGTGGGCTCTCCGATCACCGGACGCAACGCCCTCGGCACGCAGGAGTTGATCGGCCTGTTCGCCGCGGTCATGGTCCTCAGGACGCGGCTCGACGGCGATCCGACGCTCGGCCAACTGCTCAGACGGGTCCGCGAGGTGGCCCTCGGCGGCTACGCCCACCAGGACCTGCCTCTCGAGAGGCTGGTGGCGGAGCTCGATTTGCCCCGCGATCCCACCCGGGCGCCCCTGTTTCAAGTGATGTTCATCGTGCAGCGTGACCCCGACGAGCCCATGGAGCTGCCGGGTCTGGTGCTCAAGCCCTGGGAATCGGCGCGCGGTACCTCGAAGTACGATCTCACCGTCTTCGTCTTCGAGCAGGCCGACGGAGTGCGGGGCGCGGCGTTCGAGTACCGCCCGGACCTCTTCACGGAAACACGGATCGCCGCTCTGGCCCGGGACTTCGAACGGTGCCTCGAGCTGATCGCCGGGGAGCCCGAGCTCCGATCGAGCTCGGCGGTCGACCGTTTGCGCCAGGAAAGCCGGCGCGAGCTCGCCTCCCGGGAGCGACGGCGCAAACCGGTGCCCACGGCGGTGGCGGCCGGCTCTCGCCGAGAGCCGGCACCCGAGACATGCGACATGGAGGTGCGCAATTGAGCACGGCAACAACGTCGAAGCGTCTTCCCAAGAAGCTCCCATCAGGGATCGCTCGCGCGGCTCCGAGGAGCGCGGCGGAGCACCTGGTGCGATTCGAACCCTCCGCCGACGGCCGATTGCCCGTGGTGGCGCGCCCGGCCGCCGACGGCGTGGACCTCGCCGCTTGGCTTAGCGACAACCGAGCCGTGGCTCGCTCTTGGCAGCGAGCCGTCGGCGGTGTGCTGTTTCGCGGTTTCGACCTGTCGGGGGTCGATGAGCTCGAAGCCGTGGTCCGGGCCTTCTCGCGAGAGGACCTGGCGGTCTACCGAGATGCCACGACGCCGCGCAGCGTTATCCGCGGCAACGTCTACACCTCCACGGACTATCCGGCCGATCAGGGCATTTTCCTCCACAGCGAGCTCGCCTACTCCAAGAGCTGGCCGATGAACCTATTCTTCTTCTGCGAGATTCCGGCGGAGGAAGGCGGAGAGACGCCCATCGCCGATACGCGCAAAATCCTTCAGCGCATCGACCCCCAGGTCCGCGAGCGCTTCCGGCGGCGCAAGGTGCTCTACATGCGCAATTATGGCGAAGGCCTGGGGATTGACTGGCGCACCGTGTTCAAGACCGACCGGCGCGCCGAGGTCGAAGCCTTCTGCTCGGCCTCGGGCATCACCTTTGAATGGCGTGGCGAAAACCGCCTGCGCACCCGCGCGGTGCGTGACGCTCTGGCCCGTCATCCGGAGACGGGCGAGGAGGTCTGGTTCAATCACGTGGTGCTCTTTCACGCCTCGAACCTCGATCCGGAGGTGCGCGGCGCGCTCGAGTCCCGACTGGGAGAGGAGGGCCTCCCCCACGGCACTTTCTACGGCGACGGCGCGCCGATCGAGCCCGAGGTCGTCGGGCACCTTCGCAGCGCGTCGTGGGCCGAGGCGGCCGTTTTCCCCTGGCAGCAGGGCGACCTGCTGCTCCTCGACAACATGTTGACCGCCCACGGACGCAACCCGTACCGGGGAGAGAGGCGTCTGCTGACGGCGATGAACGAGATGTGGTCCGGCAACGCCTGATCGCGGAGAGAGCCCATGCAACCGGTGGAATCGGTGGATCGTCCGGAGCCTGTACGAGGATACCGCCTGTCGCCGCAACAGAGGCGGGCGTGGGCGCTGGCGGCCGGGGCCGAGCCGGAGTCGGGTGCTCTCCCGGCCTGTTGTCCTGCCCGGCTCGAGATCGATGTCCGCGGGCCACTCGAGGTGTCCCGGCTGCGCAGCGTCCTGCAAGACGTCGTGACGCGGCACGAGGTCCTGCGGAGCCGTTTCCACTGCCCGCCCGGGCTGCGCCTGCCGGTTCAGATCGTGACCGAAGCCGTCGTCGAGCTTACCGTCGCTGACGCCGCCGAGACCAGGAAGTCTCCCGAGCCCGCCGTCGGCTCCGCCATCAGGGCGAGGCTCATCCGGTTGGCGCCGGAGCGTTGGACCCTCGAGCTCGAGCTCACCGCGCTCCAAGCCGACAGCCGCGGCCTTCGCCAGCTTGCGGCGGAAGTCGCCGCGGCCTACGGCGGCGGCGTCCGGCAGGGCGAGGAGCCGATGCGGTATGTGGACCTCGCCGAATGGCAGAACGAGCTCGCCCACGGTGATGACGCCGAGCAGGGACGGCGGTTCTGGGCGAATCGGCGCCCCGGCGACACGAGATGGCTCAGGTTGCCCCTAGAGGGCACCGGCGGCTCCGAGCCCCCTGAGCTTCGGTTCACCTCCGTGACGCTCGGCGAAGGGGTCGCGGCGGCCACCGACCGCCTGGCCGAGCGTTCGGGGGTGAGCCCGGCCGCCGTCATCCTGGCCGCCTGGGCCACGCTTCTCGGCCGCCTCACCGGCCGCCGAGAAGTGCCCGTCGCGACCTGCTACGACGGCCGTTCGTACGAAGGCCTGGAGCGGGTCATCGGTCCTCTGGAGCGCTATCTCCCCCTGCGCCTCGATTGCGGGCCCCGGCGGCGCTTTCGCGAAGTCGCCGGCCAGGCCTTCGAGCTGACGGAAGAGCTCTACGACTGGCAGGAATTCTACCAACCCCAGGACGACGTCTTCCTGCCCTGGGCCTTTCTCTTCGAGGAAGGAGAGACCTCTTGGAGGGGAGGCGAGGCGAGCTTCTCCCTGACCCACCACAGCGCGCTGACGGAGCGTTTCGTGGTGCGGCTCGCGGTCTTCCGCCGCGCCGCAGGCCCGGCGTGCTCCGGGGCGCTCGACGCCGAGCTCGCGTACGACGCCGGCCGCCTGACTCCCGACTCCGCCCGCCGCATGGCGGAGCGGCTCTCGACCCTGCTCGCCGCGGCGGTCCTTGACCCGGACCGTTTTCCGGAGGACCTCGACGTCGTCTCGCCGGCGGAGAGAGAGGTGATCGAGGTCTGGAGCGTCTCCTCGCCGGAAGTCCCCGGCCGCCGGCCCGCGGACGCCGTGCGGCTCTTTCTCGAGCGGGTCGAGCACGGGCCCGATCGGATCGCGGTGATTTGCGCCGGGCAGCACGTGAGCTACCGCCGTCTCGCCGCCGTCGCCGGCGACGTCGCGTGCCGGCTGCGCCGGCGCGGCGTCGGGCCGGAGACGCTCGTGGGGATCTGCCTCGACCGCTCGCCGGACATGGTGGCGGGTGTCTTCGGCGTCCTGATGGCAGGCGGGGCCTACGTGCCTCTGGATCCCGCGTATCCGCGCGAGCGGAACCTGCGGGTCGCCGAGCTGGCGCGGCCCGCCCTGATCCTGACCCGCGGCCGCCTTCGCGACGCGCTGCCGGCGCCCGCGCAGGTGCTCCGCCTCGATGAAGACTGTCGCGACGAGGACCGCGAAGAGCGAGCGCCGTCGCCGGAGGCCGATCCTCAAAGCCTGGCCTACGTGATGTTCACCTCGGGCTCCACCGGCGAGCCCAAAGGGGTCATGGTGAGCCACGCCAACCTCGCTCACTACCTGGATTCCCTGCCTGAAGCCCTTGGAGTCGGAGGAGACGACGTCTTCCTTCACACCGCTTCGTTCGCCTTCTCGTCCTCGGTGCGTCACCTCTTGGTTCCGCTGAGCCGCGGCGCCGCGCTGGTGCTAGCCACCGACGAGGAGCGGTCCGATCCCAAGCGGCTCCTGGGTCTTGCGAGGAACACCGCGGCCACGGTCATGGATACCGTGCCCTCGTTGTGGCGCGGGTGCCTCAAAGTCCTCGGCTCTCCCGCCGCGGCCGGGTACCGTCCACGCCTCGCCCTGTCGACTGGTGAGGTCCTGGCGGCGGAGGTCCCGCGCGAATGGGAACGCCGTTTCGAGGACCCGCCGCGGTTCGTCAACATGTACGGCCAGACCGAAACGGCCGGAATGGTAGCGCTCCACCCGGTGCCGAGGCGGTTCGAAGATCCGGACGGGATGCCCCTCGGCAGGCCGATCCGGGGCGTGGCGGTCTTCGTGCTCGATCGGCGCTCGCGGCTTTCGCCGATCGGCTGCACCGGCGAGATCCACGTGGCCGGAGGCGCCCCCGGCCGCGGCTATCTGCGCCGGCCGGCGCTCACCGCCGAGCGGTTCGTGCCGGATCCTCACAGCGGCCGTCACGGTTCGCGCCTGTTGCGCACCGGCGATCTCGGCTTTTTCGACGGCGGCGGCTGTCTCCGATTCGTGGGCCGGCTCGATCACCAGGTCCAGGTCCGGGGGCACCGGGTGGAGCCCGGAGAGATCGAGGCGGCGCTCGGGGCTCATCCCGACGTCGAGCTCTGCGCGGTCCGCGCCCGCGACTCCGGCTCTGGCGAGATCGAGCTTGCCGCCTACGTGGCTCGAGGAGTCGGGCGTGATCCCGAGCCTCGGAGCCTGCGCGCCTTTCTGGAGGAGCGGCTGGCGCCCTACATGGTGCCGAGCCGCTTCCTCGTCCTCGACGAGCTGCCCATGACGCCGAACGGCAAGGTGGACCGCCTCGCATTGCCCGAGCTCGAGGAAGCGGCCGCCCGGCCCTACGTGGCCCCGTCGACGGAGCTGGAGCGACAGCTCGCCGAGATATGGGCGGCGGTGCTGGCGGTCGAGCGCGTGGGTCTCCACGACGATTTCTTCGACCTGGGTGGACATTCGATGCGCGCGATCCTGATCATGTCGCGCCTCCAGGAGCGCTACGGCGTCGACTTACCGGCCTTCAGGCTCTTCGAGGTCCGGACGGTGGCCCAGCTCGCGCTCCTCGTCGAGGAGCTCCAATTGGCCGACGCCAGTGATGAAGACCTGGCCGAGGCCCTGCAAGAGCTCGCAGAGCTCTCCGACGAGGAAGTCCGCGATCAGCTCGCAGACGAGGCCTGAAGGTCGGGAAGGGCTGGGATGGAACGTCTATTCGATGGTCTGAGCGGCGACCGGCGTGCCCTGCTGTTGCGAAAGCTTCGCGGCAGGAAGCGGCGTGAGGCCGCACCACCTATCATCCCCCGACAGGAGCGTCGAGACCGGTTCCCACTGTCCATGGCCCAGGAATCCATTTTCCTGGCCCAACAACTGGCCCCGGCGAGCGTCGCATTCCTCCTCAACCAGACGCTGCGATTCGCCGGTGAGCTTTCGGCAGGGCTTCTGACGGACGCCTTGCGGCGTCTCGTCGAACGCCACGAGACGCTGCGGACGTGTTTGCGCACGACTGACGAGGGACCGGTCCAGATCGTCGAGCCGGCGGCCTGTCGCGTCGCCCTTCCCATCGTCGACCTGACCGCCTTGCCGGAGCCGCTGCGTTTCGGCGCCGGACGCCGCCTCGTCCGCCGCCTTGGCAACTACCCGTTCGACCTCGCGAAGGCGCCGCTATGGCGCCTGTTCGTGGTTCACCTGGACGAGCGCGACCACCTGCTGGCGCTTTCGATCCACCATGCCGTCTCGGACGAGTGGTCGAACCGGTTGCTGTTGCGGGAGCTGGCGGGAGCTTACGAGACGCTACGCCGCGGGCACGCGCCGGCCTGGCGCGAGCTCACGGTGCAGTACGGCGACTACGCGCTCTGGCAACGCCGCCGGCTGGGAGAAGGGAGCATCGAGCAACACCTGGCCTTCTGGCGTCGGACTTTGGCGGGTCAGCCCCCGGCGCTGCGCCTGCCGGCGGACCGGCCGCGGCCCGAGCGGCGAGTGTTCAGGAGCGGCCGGCGAGCATTCTTCTGGGCCGCCGACATCGCGCGGACCGTACGGGCCATCTCGCGGCACTCGGGAGCGACGCTCTTCATGACGTTGCTCGCGGCCTATCAGGCACTGCTCGGCCGCTATTCGGGGCGCACGGACGTGTGGGTCGGCTCGCTCGTCAGCAACCGGCGGCGGCGTGAGCTCCACGGTTTGATCGGTCTCTTCGCCGACACGGTCGTCCTGCGCGGCGACCTCGGCGGCGATCCCGATTTCACCGAGCTTCTCGCCCGCGCTCGGCAGAGCGTTTCGTACGCTTTCGCTCATCTGGATGTGCCGTTCGAGGAGATCCTGCGGGCGTTGAGCCCGCAGCGCTCCGCCGCCGCGCCGCGGCCCTACCGCACCATGCTCGTGCTGCTGGACCTGCCGGAGCATGGCGAGAGCCTCGAGGTGGACGGTCCGCGATCGGCCGACGGGCCTTCGTTGACCACTTTCGAGCCAGGCGGCGAGCTCCAGACCCTGGAGGACCTGAACTTTTATTTCTACGAACGTGGATCGGGGATTGGCGGCAGCGTCGAATACAACGCCGAGATCTTCGAAGCGACGACGACGCGGCGCATTGCGGGGCACTTGCGGACCCTGCTCGCCTCTCTCGCCTCACGGCCCGAGGCCCCTCTCTCGCGGCACGGTCTGCTGACCCCGGCCGAGCAGCAGCAACTCCGCGAGTGGAGCACGACGAGCCCCGCTTCCCGAAGCTCGGGCCCTCTGCACCGGTTCCTCGAGCGCCAAGCCGATCGCATCCCAGAAACCGTTGCTCTGGTCTTCGCCGAGCGGGCATTGAGCTACCTCGAGCTCGATGGTCGGGCCAACGCCCTGGCCCGACGCCTGGCCGAGCTCGGGGCCGGCCCGGAAGCCCGAGTAGGAATCTGCCTCGAGCGCTCGCCCGAGATGATGATCGCGGTCCTGGCGACCCTCAAGTCCGGCGGCGCCTACGTGCCGCTCGACGCCGGCTATCCGCGGGAAAGGCTGGCGGCGATTCTCGACGGCGCGCGGCTCACGGCCCTGATCACGCGCCGGCCGCTCCTCGAGGCGTTTCCCACGCCGCCCTGTCCGACGATCCTGATCGGTGCGGAAGCCGCGGTCGCGAGCGCCGCAGAACGGCTCGCCGTCGCCGTCGATCCCGAGCATCCGTTCTACGTCATGTACACCTCGGGATCGACAGGCCGGCCCAAGGGCATCCTGCTGCCTCACGCCGTGATGGTCAACCTGATCCACTGGCACCTCGAAGCTCTGTACCGTGGCCGACGCACGCTGCAGTTCTCAAGCTTGAATTTCGACGTCAGCATCCACGAGATGTTCGCGGCCTGGGGCTCGGGAGGCGCTCTCGAGATGGTCCCGGAGCCTTTGCGCCGAGACGTTCCCGCGCTGGCCGACTTTCTCTTGGAGCGCGGTATCGACAAGGCCATCCTGCCGGTCGTCGTCCTCCAACAGATCAGCGAGCACCTCCGCGGACGGGGCCCGTTGCCGCTCGCCCTGGTCGAGCTCGTCACCACCGGCGAGCAGCTCCAGGTCACGCGTCCGGTGCGCGAATTCATGGAGCGGTTGCCCCGAGCGCGCCTCCACAACCATTACGGCCCCGCCGAGACCCACGTGGTGACCGCGTATACCCTTCCCGCCGGGAAAACGCGGAGCTGGCCGTCCCATCCTCCCGTGGGAAGAGTCGTCCACCACGCGCGCATCCACCTCCTCGACGCCCGATGGCGGGAGGTCGCTGCCGGTGTCGTCGGCGAGCTCTATGTCGGTGGCCCGGTCCTGGCGCGCGGCTACTTGGATCGACCCGGCCTCACCGCCGAGCGTTTCGTGCCGGATGCCCTCGGCGGCCGGCCGGGCGCGCGTCTCTACCGTCCAGGTGACCTGGCCCGGTATCTCGCCGGCGGCGAGATCGAATACCTCGGCCGCATCGACCACCAGGTCAAGATCCACGGCGTCCGTGTCGAGCTCACCGAGATCGAGGCCGCCCTGGAGGAACATCCGCGCGTGCTCGAGACCGTCGTCACGGTGCGCGAGGACCAGGGTGGCCGGCGCCGGCTGGTGGCCTACCTGGTGGCCGATGGCGAGCCGGCGCCCGGTCCCAGCGAGCTCTTCCGATTCCTGCGCCAGAAGCTGCCCGAGCCGATGGTGCCGGCGGTGTTCGTGCCCGTGACCGCCTTCCCGCTGACACCCAACGGCAAGATCGACCTCCGTGCCCTGCCGGAGCCCGGGCGCAGCCGGCCCGATCTGGAACAACCTTACCTGGCACCGCGCGACCCCACGGAAGAGCGACTGGCCCAGTGCTGGAGCCGGGCCTTGGGCATCGATCGAGTGGGCGTCGGCGATTCCTTCTTCGACCTCGGCGGCGACTCGGTGCTCTGCTTGCAGATCGTGGTGGAAGCGCGCCGGTACGGTCTGGCCTTCGAGGTCCGCGATCTGCTGGAGCATCGCACCGTCGCCCGACTGGCCAAGGTCTGCGAGCGCACGGCCGTTTTGCCGGAGCGACCGATCGAGCGCCAACCCGACGAGAGCGCTCATGCCCTGACTCCGATGCAGCAGGGGCTCTACGTGCACACTCTTTCGACGCGGGAAGGCTCCAGCTATCTCGAGCACGTCGACCTTGCGATCGGCGAGCCTCTGGACGTCGACGCCCTCGGTAAGGCCTGGCGGCTGGTCGTCGAACGCCATCCCGCTTTGCGGAGCGGCTTCGTCCTCGAGGGTGCGGCCGGCCCGCGGCAAGTCGTCCACCGGCAGGTCCCGCTGAGCATCGAGGATCACGACCTGCGTGAGCTGACGCCGCGCCGACAGGAGCTCGCCATCGAGGAGCACGTCCGCACCGGAGCAGGCGCGCGCCGTTTCGAGCTCCGCACGCCGCCGCTGCTGCGCCTGTCCCTCTTTCGAGTCGCCGACGACGGCTATCGCCTGGTCTGGACTTACCACCACCTGATTGCCGACGGGTGGTCCAGCGCCGTGGTGCTGGCGGAAGTCGAGTCGGCCTATCGCGACCTCAGGGCGGGCCGCCTTCCGGCTCTCGGTCCGGCCCGGCCGTTTCGTGACTACGCCGAGTGGCTGGAGAGCCTGGACAAGGCGGCGTCGGAGGTATTCTGGCGACACCATATGGCGGGTTTCGAGCGGCCGGCGCGGCTGGTGGTGGAGCCATTCGGTCCGCCCGCGAAGGCCGCCTGGATCGAGCTCGCGCACCGGCTCTCGGGGGAGACGGCCGGTTCTCTTCGGGAGGTAGCACGGCAATGCGCCGCGACCCCGGGGATCCTGGTCCAGGCGGCATGGGCGATCCTGTTGAGCCGCTATTGCGGCCGCGTCGACGTCGTGTTCGGCAACGTCGTCGGAGGACGGTCGGCTCCCCTGGAGGGCATCGAGTCGATGGTCGGGCTCCTGGTCAACAACCTGCCTTTCCGGGTTCGCGTCGATCCCGGCGCGCGGCTGCTCCCGTGGCTTCGTCAAGTGCGTGACCGGTGGCTCGCCGTCCAGGCCCACGAGCACGTCCCACTGGTCGACGTCCGGAGATGGAGCGCCGTGGGCGCCGGTCAGCCTCTCTTCGACTGCTTCCTGGCGATCGAGAACTTCCCATCGCGGGCAAGCTCCTGGGTACGCCGCGACTGGCCGTCCATCGACACGGGCTATCCGCTCTACCTGATGGCGCGGCCGGGCGATCCGTTCGAGCTGCGGGCGGTCTGCTCCGGCCGGTCCTTCGAGCCGACGGCGGCCCGACGCCTGTTGCGCCATCTCGAGCAGCTCCTCAAGGGTTTCGCGGCGGACCCCGAGGTCGCCCTCGAGCGCCTGACGCTCCTCACCGGCGCCGAACGTCAGCAGCTCCTCCTGGAGTGGAACGACACGGAGACCGAGGCCGACGACATCGGCTTCATCGGACCGGCGTTTCGCCGGGCGGCGGAGCGCCACACCGACTCCGTCGCCGTGGTTTGCAGGCATCGCAACGTGACCTATCGCGCCCTCGAACGGAGCTCTCGCCGGGCCGCACGCCGGCTGGCCCGCTTGGGGGTAGGCCCCGGCGTGATCGTGGCCCTTCTCGAGGCGCGGGGCGTCGAGCTCCTGACGGCGGTCCTCGCCGTCCTCGGGGCGGGAGGGGCTTACCTGCCGCTCGAGCCGTCGCATCCCCGCCGTCGCCAGATCCAGATTCTCGAGCGCAGCCGCGCGTCGCTGCTGCTGACGCGACCGTCGCTGTGGCTGCGCGGAGGCCGCGAAGCGGCGCCCGCTGGGCTCGCGGTGGCCTGGCTCGAAGAGCTCTTGGCGGATGAGGACGCCGGAGCGGAGGTGCCGGAAGCGGAGATCCCGTGGCGCTCCCGGCCCCAGGATCTCGCCTACGTGATCTATACCTCGGGCTCGACCGGCACGCCCAAGGGGGCCATGGTCGAGCACGCCGGCATGATGAACCACATCGCCGCCAAGATCGGCGAGCTGGGTCTCGGAGCCCGGAGCGTGGTGGCTCAGAACGCGTCGCAGTGCTTCGACGTGTCGGTCTGGCAACTCCTGGCGTCGCTCGTGGTCGGCGGTCGCGTCCACGTGGTTCCCGAAGAAGAGGCCCCGGACCCGCGCAGGCTTCTCGGGGCGACGCTTGCCGGCGGAGTGACCCATCTCGAGGTGGTTCCCTCCCTGCTCGAATACCTTCTCGCGGAGATCGAAGAGCAGGGCACGCAGGCCTCTCTCGGACGGCTGCGGTGGCTGATTCCGACCGGCGAGGCCCTGGCGCCGGCGCTGGCTCGGCGCTGGCTCGGCCGCTTCCCCGAGGTCCCTCTCCTCAACGCCTACGGGCCGACCGAGTGCTCGGACGACGTCACCCACTTCCGCCTCGCGCGGCCGCTGGCGGAGGGCGTCCTCCATACGCCGGTGGGACGGGCTCTGCGCAGCCTGCGGACCTTCGTGCTCGACCGCGCGCAGCGCGTCGTTCCCGTCGGTCTCCTGGGAGAGCTTCACGTAGGGGGTGTCGCCCTCGGGCGCGGCTACCTCCGCGAGGGCGCCCGCACCGCGGAGGTGTTCGTTCCCGACGGCCTTTCACGGCAGCCGGGCGAACGCCTCTACCGAACCGGCGATCTGGCGCGTCATCTGGCCGACGGCAACGTGGAGTTCCGCGGCCGCATCGATCACCAGGTCAAGGTCCGCGGGCACCGCATCGAACCGGCCGAGATCGAGGCGGCGCTGCGGCAGCTCCCCGGGGTGCGGGAGGCCCTGGTCGTGACGTGGCAGCCCGGCGGGGACCGTGGCGCCGGCGCGACACCGGATCGGCGCCTCGTGGCCTACGTGTCGGGCGCCGCGGCCGCGGGAAGCGACGCGGAGCCTTGGCGCGCCTTGCTCGCCGAAAAGCTGCCGGCCTCGATGATCCCGTCGGTCCTCGTCGTCCTGGACGACTTTCCTCGTCTTCCGAGCGGTAAGATCGATCGCCGTGGCCTGCCTGATCCGGGCGCCTCGGATGCCCGAGAGAGCCGGGCCTCGCCGCGCACGCCTCTCGAAGAGACTCTGGCTACGATTTGGTGTGATCTGCTGGACCGAGACCAGGTCGGTCTCCACGACGACTTTTTCGAGCTCGGCGGAAACTCGTTGATGGCGATTCGGGTCTCCTCCCGCATTCGCGCTTTGTTCGGCGTGGAGGTCGCTCTCCAGGAGGTCTTCGAGGCTTCGACGCTCGGATCTCTGGCGCGCGTGGTCGAACGGACCATGAACTCCGAAGCCGGATCACCGAGGCCACCGAGGCCGCGGCTCGCGCCCCTCCTCCCGGCCTCGAGCCGGATCCTGCCGCTCTCCTTCGCCCAGGAACGCCTCTGGTTCTTGAATCGGCTGGAGCCCATCAATCCGGCCTACAACATCCCCCTGGCGCTTCGCCTCGTGGGCCGACTCGACGTGGCGGCTCTGGTCCATGCCCTGACCGCGATCGTTCGCCGCCACGGTATCTTGCGAACCGTGTACTCCGAGCAAGACAACGGACCGCGGCAGGAGGTCTTGCCGCCGGCTCCGGTGCCGGTGCCGGCGGTCGACCTGCGCCGGCTGCCCTCCGCAGTCCGCGAGGAGGAGCTCAAGAGGCTCGCCGCGGCGTCAGCTCTGCGGCCTTTCGATCTCGCCCGCGGCTCCGTGCTCCGGGTGAGCCTGGCACGCGTCGACGACCAGGACCACTCCCTTTTCGTCACCCTCCACCACATCGCCGCGGACGGCTGGTCGATGCACCTGTTCGCACGGGAGATGGTGGCGCTCTATGAGGCCTCGGCGGCCGGGAGGGAATCGCCGCTTCCGGAGCTCCCGATCTCCTACGCGGACTATGCCGTGTGGCAGCGGCGCTGGCTCGCGGGAGAGAACCTGGAGAAGGATCTGGCCTATTGGCGGGATCGCCTCGCGGGCGCGCCGCCGGTTCTGAATCTTCCGGCCGACCGCCCACGGCCGGCGCAGCCGGGCTCGCGCGGCGGCCGACGTCCCCTGAACCTGCCGCCCGAGCTCGGACGCCGCGTCCGGCTCCTGAGCCGCCGCGAAGGAACGACTCTCTTCATGACTTTGCTCGCCGCCTTCCAGACCCTGCTCTCGCGCTACACGGGCGAACGCGACGTGGTGGTGGGAGTCCCGGTGGCTGGCCGTACGCAGGTGGAAACGGAGGCGTTGATCGGCTTCTTCGTCAACACGCTGGTCTTGCGCACCGACGTTCGTGGCGATTCCGGCCGAGCGTTCCCGACGCTGCGGACCTTGCTCGGCCGGGTGCGGCGAGCGACCTTGGCGGCGTTCGCCCACCAGGAGCTCCCGTTCGAGAAGCTGGTGGAAGAGCTGAGGCCCCAGCGGGACCTTGCTCATTCGCCGATCTTCCAGGTGGTCTTCGTCCTCCAGAACCTGCCGCGGGTGCCGCCGAGGTTGCGCAACGTCGAGCTCGTGGCCCTTGGCCAACCGGTCACCGTGGCGCGTTTCGATCTGACCCTCCAGGTGGGCGAGACGGCCGAGCGGCTGGGCGGAGCGATCGAGTACCGCGCCGAGCTCTTCGATCCCACGACCGTCCAAAGGATGACGCGACACTATCGGCGTCTTCTGGAGGCGATGGCCGACGAAGACGCCGCCGAGACGCGACTCGATGCGCTCCCGTTGCTGAGCGTTGCCGAGAGCCACCAGACGTTCACGGAATGCTCGGGCGGCTCGGATTCTTTGCCGTGCCCCGAGAAGACGCTCGACGGGCTCTTCGCGGTCCAGGCAGGGCGCACCCCGGATGCCGTGGCGGTGAGCTTCGAAGGCGCCGCCCTGAGCTACGCCCGGCTCGCCCGGACGTCGCGGCGGTTGGGCGACCGGCTCCGCCGTCTCGGTATCGCTCCCGAGGTCCGCGTCGGTCTCTTCCTGGAGCGGACGCCGGAAATGGTCGTGGCGATCCTCGCCACGCTCAATGCCGGTGGCGCCTACGTGCCGCTCGATCCCGACGAGCCCCGCCACCGTCTGGCCCGCAAGATCGAGGACTCCGGCATCGCCGCGTTGCTGACGACCGACGCCCTCGCGCCGAAGCTGTCGGAAAGCGGTGTGCGCAGGATCCATCTCGATCACCGATGGCCCGCGGCAGAGCCTGACAGGTGCCGGCCGGACACCTCGCCCAAGTCGCATCGGGCCGCCTACGTGATCTACACCTCGGGCTCCACGGGTGAACCGAAGGGCGTGGTGGTGACCCACCACAACGTCGTGCGGCTCTTCGAGACCACGCGGCCCTGGTTCGGCTTCCATTCCGGCGACACTTGGACCCTTTTTCACTCTTACGCTTTCGACTTCTCGGTCTGGGAGCTGTGGGGGGCTCTCCTTCACGGCGGCCGCCTGGTGGTGGTGCCGTATTGGACGAGTCGCTCCCACGAGGAGCTTTGTTCTCTCGTGGTGCGAGAACGCGTGTGCGTGCTCAATCAGACTCCTTCGGCCTTTCGCAGCCTTCGCGACGTCGCCGAGCCCGGAGCGCTGGCTCTGCGGCGGGTGATCTTCGGAGGCGAGGCCCTGGATCTTGGCTCACTTCGCCCGTGGCTCGATCGGCACGGGGAGTCGAGCCCCGTGCTGGTGAACATGTACGGCATCACCGAGACGACCGTGCACGTCACGGTGCTGCCGATCAGGCGGGCTCACACCGCCAGGAGAGTCGGCGGAAGTCTTATCGGCGGGCCGCTTCCGGACCTCGAGGTCCATCTCGTCTCCGCGGCGCTGGCCGTGCTTCCCCTTGGGGTCACGGGGGAGATCGTCGTAGCCGGCGAAGGCTTGAGCCGGGGGTATCTGAACCGCCCGGGCTTGACCGCTTCGCGCTTCGTTCCCCATCCCTGGAGCAAGCGGGCCGGCGCTCGCCTGTACCGCTCCGGCGACCTTGCCCGTCGTCTCGCCGACGGCGGATTGGAGTATCTGGGCCGAGCCGATCAGCAGGTCAAGATCCGCGGATTCCGCGTCGAGCTCGGCGAGGTGGAAGCGGCTCTTGCCGCCTATCCAGCGGTGCGTGAAGCGTTGGCCGTGCTGACCCGCGACGGCGCCGGGAATCCGAGGCTGGCGGGTTACGTGGTGGCTCCCGCCGCGGCGCCGAGCCGAGAGGAGCTGAACCGGTTCCTGCGCGAGCGCCTCCCCGATCCGATGGTCCCGTCGGCGCTGGTCTTCCTGGAAAGGATGCCCCTGAATCGCAACGGCAAAGTGGACCGGGGGGCGTTGCCGCCTCCGGAGGTCACGCCGCAGACCGTGTCGCCGGCGACTCCGCGGACTCCCATCGTGGAGCTGGTGACGGGAATCTGGGCTGACGTGCTCGGCATCGAGCCTTTCGGCCCCCACGACAACTTCTTCGACCTTGGCGGCCATTCCCTGCTCGCCACGCAGGTGGTTTCCCGGCTTCGTCGGAGCCTCGGGGTGGAGGTGGGCTTGCGCCAGCTCTTCGAGCACCCGACGGTGGAGGAGCTCAGCGCCGAGATCGCCCGAATGAGGCGTGGCGACGCGCCGGCGCCGCCCGCCATCCTTGCCGATCCCACAGCCCGTTCGGCAGAGCTTTCCTTCGCCCAGCAGCGGTTGTGGTGGCTGAGCCAGTTGCGGGGCGCCAGCTCGGCCTACAACGTGAACGGAGCGCTGCGGCTCGAGGGGCACCTCGACGTCACGGCTCTCGCGGCGAGCCTGAGAGAGATCCTTCGGCGCCACGAGGTGCTCCGGTCGACCATTGAGGCCTCCGACGGCCGCGAGCCGGTGCAGGTCGTCGGTCCCATCAGGCCTTCCTACCTCCCCGTCGCCGACCTGAGCTCTCTCCGTGAGCCGGACCGCGACGCCGAGCTTGTCCGCCTGGCGGAGTCGGAGGCCGCCAGGCCGTTCGACCTGGCCCGCGGCCCGATGGTTCGCATCACCCTGGTGCGCCTCGCCGCGAGACTTCACGTCGTCCTCCTGACTCAGCACCACATCGTCTCGGACGCCTGGTCTCAGGCGATCATCGCGGGAGAGCTGAAGACGCTCTACGCTGCCTTCAAGGGAGGAGCCGGCCTCGCCGAAGCGGCTCGGCTGCTCCCTGACCTGCCGCTCCAGTACCGCGACTACGCCCGCTGGCAGCGGAACTGGCTGCGCGGAGAAGTGTTGGAGCGTGAGCTGAAGTACTGGCGTGAACGCCTCGAGGGGATCCCGCGCCTCTTCGCCGGGCTCGCCGACTACCCACGGCCGCCGGTGCCGTCGTTTCGCGGCGCGGCCGAGAACGTTCAGCTCTCACGAGACCTCACCCTGCGGCTCGAGAGCCTGAGCCGCGAGAACCAAGCGACGCTTTTCATGACGCTCCTGGCGGCGTTCGACCTGCTGCTCTGGCGGCACTCGGGACAGCGGAGATTCGTCGTGGCGACCAACGTGGCGCACCGGACGCGGACCGAAGTCGAGCCCCTGGTCGGCTTTTTCGTCAATATGCTCCTGTTGCCGGTGGAGCTGATCGACGATCCGCCTTTCACTGAGTTCCTCGCGCGGATACGCGAGTCGACGCTCGATGCCTATGGCCATCAGGACACGCCTTTCGAGAAGCTCGTGGAAGAGCTCCAACCAGAGCGCGATCCGAGCTACAACCCGCTGTTCCAGGTGGTGTTCTCACTGCTCAACGCGCCTTCCGTGCCCTTGCAGCTTCCAGGCCTGCAGCTCAGCGGATTCAGGATCAAGAGACGGAGCGCCAAATTCGACCTGCTCATGAACGTGTGGCCGAGCCCGGACGGCCTTCGTGGCGAGCTCGAGTACAGCCGGGACCTCTTCAGCCCGATGACGATTCGCAATCTTCTCGACCGGTTCGGGCGCCTGCTGGAGAGCATCGTCGCGACCCCCGAGGCGCGGCTGAGCAAGCTCGACGTGCTTTCGCGGCGGGAGACGGCCGCCCTCGCGACGCCGATCCACGTGGAGGAGCTCGACGACGATTTCGCCTTCTAGAAGCACTTCGCCCGTGCTGGACGTGACCGAGCGTGCGCAAGTCACGTCCTAGTAGACCTAACGAGGCTCCGCCTCAGGCCAAGAGGCGAGAGGGCTCGACAATGCGGCAGAAGGTGCCGGCCTCGAGGCGGTCACGCGTTTCCTGCTCGCCGCCAGCCATGACTACTTCCTGGTACAGCTTTCTGGCGGCCTCCCGCCCTTGCGTCATCACGACGTTTCGCGCTTGCACGTGAAAGGGCACCTGTCGCGAAAGCTCGACGCGGCCGAACCAACGGTCGGGAAACGATCCCAGGGTCTTGTATTTTTGCCAGAAGTGCTGGAATCCGCAACAGGCGTAATGGAGGATCACCGGCAGCTTGTGGACATCTTGCGACGCAGCCCTGCTTCCCCCGCTCCCCCTCTTGCGCCACGATCCGCCGAACGACACCCGCGGTTTGACCAGCGGAATCTTCCGATAGGGCAAGAAGAGGTGAAGGAAGTTCCGGTAGGCCCAGCTCCGCTCTCGAGACAGCATGAACTCGTGAACGCTCTTTGCCATCAGGTTCCGGCAAAGGCGCGCCGCGGATTTGCCGTTGCCGTAGTAGAGGAAGCGGCGCCGACCGCGAGCTTGCCCGGCTTCAAGCGTGTAAGCGTTCTTATTGAAGAGCGTGACCGTCTTGAAGTAATCGTCGATTTTGAACGCTTCCGGAACGGCTTCGTGGTTGGGATAAGTCACGAAGTCGATGCCACGCTCCGCCAGCGATTCGAAATGCTTCTTGGGGGCTTCTTGGGAGTGGAAGAGCTCGTCCACGTCGATATGGAGAATCCACTCCAGGCCCATCTCGAGCGCCATCTCGATGGCGACCTCGGCGTTCAAGATCTGCCTGGACATCACGTGGTCGTCGATGAAGGGGCCTACCCTCGCGTAGGACCTCCGGGTCTTCCAACGCCGCCGCAGACCGTCGTCGTTGGTGAGAGCCGTGACCTGCGGGTATCTCCGGGCACTCTCGGCCATGGGGTCGCACGGGTCGTCGAAGATGATGAACAGGCGATCGAAGCCTATGGCAACATGGTACCGAATGAAGGAATCGAGCACCTTGCCGGCATCGCGGACGGTGGAGACGATCGCCAGAGTCATGACCTGCGAAGGACCGGTTGGCGGCATCCGGCGCTACCAACCCAGAGCGCCCCGAGGGCCGGCTGCGGGTCCCCAGCCCGCCGAGCGCTTCGGAGGCCCAAGGCTACCAGGGATCGCGTCGAAGGCGAAGCGCGAGTCCGCCCGACGGCGCCGATTCAGCGCGGAGGCCGGGGGCGCTCTTGCGCCCGGAAAGACGGCCGGGTAGGATAGGGGCCACTGATGGTCAGCGTGGGTCCGTCGGCGGCCACGAGGACGGCCGGCGACGTTGTCGGTGTATCCGGAGGCCCAGGCATGAAGGAGACGACTTGGGGGTCGATACACGGTCTGTCGCTACACAGCCTGTCGCTACACAGCCTGTCGCCGTGAGTCTTCTCGACGAAGAGCTGGAGACGGAGAGGAAGTACTGGGCGCAGAAGCTTGCCGGAGACTGGTCCGCCGCCGGATTGCCTTGCGACTACCTGGCCACCGGCCGCCGTGCCGGACCCTTCGGCCGCCTGGATCTGGGCCTAGCTCCCGCGACCGTAAGCGCGGTGCGCCGGGTGTGCTCGGACAATGCCTCCATGACCCTGGCCTTCCTGATCTCGGCGGTCAAGGTCGTCCTCGCCAAGTACACCGGCCTCGAGGACGTCGTCGTCGGTACGGCGGTCCACCGGCGATTCGAGGAGGCTGCCGCCTTCAACCGGATTCTGGCGATTCGTGACCGTGTGGCACCTACCCACACCGTCCGTCAGGTCCTGAACGCCGTCAAGAACAGCCTGTCCGAAGCCTTTACCCACCAGAAGTATCCTCTCGCGAAGATTCCCGAGATCTTGGATCGGGGTTGGGCGAACCCCCGGAGCCTTCTGCGCGTCGGCGTCCTTCTGGACGCCGTCAACGACGAGGAGCACTACCGTGAAGCGCACAGCGAGGTCGTGGTCGCCTTCTCGGCCGGCCGGGGCGGGCTCGGGGCCGAGGTGGAGTACCGCCGGGACCTGTTCAAGCACTCGACGGTGGCGACCTTCGCGGCGCAGCTCGAGGACGTGCTTGGACGAATGGCGGGCGCGCCCGAGCTCGAGATCTCGGCCCTTCGGCTTCTCTCCCGGACCCGGCCGTCGAAGTGGCTCGTCTGTCCGCGGGGTCGTTCGCGGTCCCCAACGCGCGGCGCGGGCCAGCACTTCGAGGAGCGGGTCGCGGCCAATCCCGAGGCCAAGGCCGTCCTTTCAGAGCATGGCCAGATGACCTATGGGGAGCTGGGTCGCCTCGTGACGGGACTTGCGAGCGTGTTGAGGGACCGTGGCGTAGGAAGAGGGGACTGCGTAGGGCTTTGCCTCGAGCCATCGCCCGAAGCCGTCGCGGGGATTCTAGCCATCCTGAAGGCGGGAGCCGCCTTTGTGCCTCTGGATCCGGAGCACCCGCCGGAAAGGAGGTCGTCGGCCGTCCGCGGTGCCGGCATCGCCCTGGTGGTGTCGCGGTCCGGGATCGACGGATTCGAGACCCTGGCCGGCGTCGAGACGCTCTGCCTGGACGCCGGCTGGGAGCAGGAGTTGGCCGCCTCGCCCACCGGAGGATGGCCGGAGCTCGGCGGGGCCGACCTCGCCTATGTGATCCATACCTCCGGCTCTACCGGTCAGCCCAAGGGAGTGGCGGTTTCGCACGCCGCGCTGGCGAACTATGTCGAATGGGCAATGGAGGTCTACCTGAGCGGCGAGAACCTCGACTTCGTCCTCCATTCTTCGCTCGCCTTCGACCTCACCGTGACCTCCGTCCTGACGCCGCTCGCGGCCGGCCGAGCGATCCTCGTTCATCCCTGGGTTGACGGCCAGTCCCCCTTCCCGCGCATTCTCTCCGAGCGGCGCCCCAGCGTGCTGAAGCTGACGCCGAGCCACCTGGCGCTGCTCACGGAGCATCGCCGGGAGGCATGTGGAATCCGGCGCCTAGTGGTGGGCGGCGAGGCTCTGACGAGCCGCCTGGCCCGGTCCGTCCACGAGGGCTTCGGCGGACAGATCGAGATCTACAACGAATACGGTCCGACGGAGGCGACCGTCGGCTGCATGATCCACCGCTTCGAGCCCGAGGAGGACGACCGGGCCTTCGTGCCGATCGGCCGGGCTGGTGCCGGGGCCCGGATCTACCTGCTGGACGGCGCGCTGCAGCCGGTGGCGGAGAACATGAGCGGCGAGCTGTTTCTCGCCGGGCCGGGGTTGGCCCAGGGTTACCTGTCGCGTCCGGGGACGACGGCGCAGCAGTTCGTCTGCGACCCGTTCGACCGGCGCGGCGGCATGCGGATGTACCGCACCGGCGATTACGCCCGGCTGCTTCCGGAAGGCGGCGTGGATTTCCTCGGCAGGATGGACAACCAGGTCAAGTTCCACGGCTTCCGGGTGGAGCTCAACGAGATCCGTCTCGCCCTGATCCGTCATCCGGAGATCCGCGACGCCGCGGTCGTGGTGACCGAGGAAGGGGCGGGCCGCCAAGTGATGCTCGGTTACTACGTGTCCCGGCAGATGCTCGACCAGGCGGATTTGCGCCGCCACCTCAAGCGTTTTCTGATCGAGGGCACGATACCCAACCTCTTCGTCCATCTGCGACGGATGCCGTTGACTCTGAACGGCAAGGTCGACACCCGCCGGTTGCCGAGCCTTGAGGAGGCGCGCAAGCTCCTGAGGCGCCGACACGTGGCTCCGGCCAGTGAAACGGAGAGGATCCTGGCCGGTCTCTGGGCCGAGCTGCTCGCAGTCGACAAAGTCGGCATTCACGACAGCTTCTTCGATCTCGGAGGCCACTCGCTGTTGGTGACTCGTCTGGTGTCGCGGATTCGCGTGGCCTTTCGCGCCGAGGTGTCGCTCCAGGAGGTCTTCACCTCGCCGACGGTCTCGCAGCTCGCGGGCCTGATCGATCGCGGGAACCGGGCGGGCCGGCGCTCCGACCTGCCGGCCATGGAGGTCGTCCCTCGGGAAGGTGAAAAGCCTCTTTCCTTCGCACAGCAGCGGCTGTGGTTCCTCGATCAGCTTGAGCCGGGCAACGCGGTCTACAACATCCCGGTCGCGCTGCGGATGCGCGGCGGTCTCGACGTCGAGGCGCTCGCGGGCAGCCTGGCCGAGATCGTTTGGCGTCACGAGACTCTGCGCACGGTCTTCTCCTCGCGAGAGGGGCGCCCGATCCAGGAGATCTCCGCCGTTGCCAGGGTATCGCTGCCGCGCGTGGACCTGTCCGGCCTGATCGCGGCGGCGCGTGAGCCGGAAGCAAGGAGGATCGCGGCCATCCAGTCGCTGAGGCCGTTCGATCTAGCCCGAGGCCCTCTCCTGCGGCTCTTCCTGCTGGAGCTGAGTCCCGACGATCACGCGCTGATCCTCACCCTTCACCACATCGTCAGCGACGGCTGGTCGATGGAGGTTCTGACGCGGGAGGCGATGACCCTCTATGCGGCGCGGTCGGCCGGCCGTCCCTCTCCGTTGCCGGAGCTGCCGATCCAGTACCTCGACTTCGGCCACTGGCAACGGCGTTGGCTGGCAGGCCAAGGGATCGCGGCCGATCTCGAGTACTGGAAGAAGCGCTTGGAAGGTGCGCCGGCGACGCTCGAGCTGACCGCCGACTTCCCGCGCGGCGCCGTGCAGCGGTATCGCGGCGCCAGCTCGACCCGAGTGCTCTCCACGGCGCTGTCCGACAGGCTGCGGGAGTTCAGCCGGATACGGGGAGCGACCCTATTCATGACCCTGATGAGCGCTTTCAAGGCGCTTCTCCTTCGTTACACGGGCCAGCAGGACATCTGTGTCGGTACACCGGTCAGCGGCCGCGACCGCATCGAGCTCGAGGGGCTCATCGGCTTCTTCGTCAACACCCTGGTATTGCGCAGCATCATCGCCGAAGTCACGTCGTTCGAGGCCCTGGTCGATCACGTGCGCCGCGAGGCCCTGAACGGTTTCGCGCACCAGAGCCTGCCCTTCGAACGGCTGGTGGAGGAGCTCTCGCCGCGACGAAGCCTCAGCCACTCTCCTCTTTTCCAGGTCATGTTCCTCTTCGCCAGCAGCCCGCTGCGGGAGGCCGAGGCGCAGGTGCCAGGGCTGCGTATCGAGCCTCTCGACGTCGCCGCGAGGACGGAGAAATTCGATCTCACCCTGGCGGCGGCGGAACGAAAAGGTCGCGTCGCCCTGGAGCTGGGTTACCGGATCGACCTCTTCGCCGCCACCACCACGAAGCGAATGCTGGGGCACCTCGAGGCTCTGGTGGTCGCCGCGCTGTCGGAGCCGGACAGGCCGATCATGGAGCTCCCGCTGCTCAGTCCAGCACAGCGTCACGCCCTGATCGTCGAGCGGTTTTCGGGCTACACGCTGCCGGTGGCTTCGATGATCGCCGAACGCCGTCCGATCGCAACGACGCCGTTGGCCGAGGAGCGGCGTCCGCGGACCGCCGCCGGCCTCGTGGCGCCCCGCAACCCCACGGAAGAGGCGATGGCCGCCCTTTGGAGAGAGGTCTTGGAGCTCGACGAGCTGGGAGTCGACGACGATTTCTTCATGCTCGGGGGGCACTCTCTCCTGGCGACGCAGCTCCTCGACCGGGTTGAGCGGCGCTTCCACGCGAGGTTGCCACTCAGGGTCTTCTTCCAGGCCTCGACGGTCGCCGGGCTCGCCGAAGAGATCCTGCGCGAGAAGGCCCTGGAGATCGAGCCCGTGGTGCCGGAGGCGCTGCCCCGGGTCGAGCCCGATCCGGCGCGGCGCTTCGAGCCGTTCCCCTTGAACGATGTCCAGCAGGCCTACTGGATAGGCCGCCAGGCCGCTTTCGAGCTGGGCAACGTCGCGACCCACAGCTACCTGGAGATCGAAGCCCAGGGAGTCGAGATGGCGAGCCTGGAGAGCATTCTGAACCGCCTGGTCGCGGGCCACGAAATGCTCCGGATGGTCGTCCTCGCCGACGGCACCCAGCGGATCCTCGAGCACGTGCCCGCCTACGAGATCGAGGTTCGCGACCTCCGCCGGATGCGGACCGAGGAGCGGGAGCGTGAGCTCGCGCGGATGCGGAGCACCCTGTCGCACCAAGTGCTCGCCACCGACCGATGGCCGCTCTTCGAGGTCAAGGCCTCCCTGCTGCCGCAAGGGCGCGCACGGGTCCACCTGAGCTGCGACGCGCTGATCTGGGACGCCTGGAGCTTCCGCATCCTGGCCCGCGATTACGCCCGGCTGGCGGCCGACCCCACCCTCCGGCTGCAGCCTCCCGATCTGTCGTTCAGAGATTACGTCCTCGCCGAGCGTCAGCTCGAGGGCTCCGCGCTCTACCGGCGCTCGCGCGACTACTGGATGGCTCGCCTCGCCGGACTGCCCCCGGCGCCGGAGCTCCCGCTGGCCCGGGCCCCCGAGTCCGTGGAGCGCCCTCGGTTCCTCCGCCGTTCCGCGAGCCTCGCGGCTCCGGCATGGAAGCGCTTGAAGCAACGGGCCGCGCCCTGCGGCCTGACGTCCTCGGCCCTGATCTTGGCCGCCTTCTCCGAGGTCCTGGCAACCTGGTCGCGCAATCCTCGCTTCACCCTCAACCTGACGCTCTTCAACCGGCTTCCGATTCACCCCGAGGTCGACTCGATCGTGGGGGACTTCACGTCCCTGACGCTGCTGGAGGTGGACCTCCGGCAGGGGGCGCGGTTTGAGGAGCGGGCCCGGGCGATCCAGGCACGGCTCTGGGAGGATCTCGATCATCGATACTTCAGCGGGGTGCGGGTGCTGCGCGAGCTGGCGCGGCTCGAGGGCCGCGCCCCGGGCGCTCTGATGCCCGTGGTGGTCACCAGCACCTTGACGATGCCCGCGGTGGCGACTCCTGACCGTCCCGGGGACGAGCGGCGGGGAGCTTCCGGCGAGTCGGTCTACAGCGTCTCCCAGACGCCCCAGGTGTGGCTGGATCACCAGGTCTGGGAGCAGGAGGGGGCGCTGCGGTTCAACTGGGACGCGGTCGAAGAGCTGTTCCCAGCGGGCCTTCTCGACGCCATGCTGACCGCTTACCGGGACCTGCTCGAATCTCTGGCGGAGGACGACCTCGCGTGGCGAGCCAGCCGTCCGGATCTGGCCGGCCGGATGGTGCCCGCCGACGCGCCGTGGGCGCGTGTCCATGGCGGGGCCATCCCGCACGCCGCCGGTAGCGGGAGGCTTCATGAGCCGGTCCTGGCCCAGGCCGCGGTGAACCGGGACCGGACGGCGGTGGTCGCTCCACTGCGTGGCGGAATGGAGCCGTTCACGGAGCTGAGCTACGGAGAGCTGGAGCGCCGCGCTCGAATCTTGAGCGCGCGCTTGCGCCGCGCGGGCGCGGCGGCCGAGCGTCCGGTCGCGGTCGTCATGGACAAGGGTTGGGAGCAGGTCGTGGCAGTGCTGGCCATCCTGGATTCCGGCGCCCCCTACCTGCCGATCGATCCGGCCTTGCCGCGACGCCGCCGCGCCGAGCTGATGGCCAGCGCCGAGGTGTCCGTCGCCGTGACGCAGCCGTGGCTCGCCAAGTCGCCGGAATGGCCGACCGCCGTGTCGCCGTTGGTGGTGACGGAAGAGGGCGATCAGGATCCGTCAAGCTTCCAGGAACCTGTCCGCCGCGAACCGGGAGGTTCCGGCGAGCTGGCGTACGTGATCTTCACTTCCGGCTCGACGGGCCGGCCGAAGGGCGTGATGATCGAGCACGGTGCCGCCCTCAACACGGTCCTCGACGTCAATGAACGCTTTCGCATCGGTCCGGGCGACCGGGTGCTCGATCTCTCGTCTCTGTCGTTCGACCTCTCGGTCTACGACGTCTTCGGCTTGCTGTCGGCAGGCGGAGCCGTGGTCTTGCCGGAGGGCGCGGCGCTGCGGGATCCCGGGCATTGGGCCGAGCTGATCGCGGCGCGGCGAGTCACGGTCTGGAACACGGTCCCGGCGCTGATGGAGATGCTGATCGAGTGGGCGGACGGCCGACACGACGTGGACTTGAGCTCGTTGCGATTGGTGTTGCTCTCGGGGGATTGGATTCCGGTGGATCTGCCGGATCGGATCCGGGCGGTGTGCCCGCGGGCCGAGGTGGTGAGCTTGGGCGGCGCCACGGAGGCCTCGATCTGGTCGATCCTGTACCCGATTGGGAAGGTGGAGGCGTCCTGGAACAGCGTGCCCTATGGGCGAGCGATGCGCCACCAGGAATTTCACGTCTTGGACGCCTTCCTGGCTCCGCGCCCGGTATGGGTGATCGGCGAGCTCTTCATCGGAGGGGTGGGCCTGGCGCGGGGCTACTGGCGCGATGCCGCCAAGACGGCGCGAAGCTTCGTGGCTTCGCCGAGCGGACGACGGCTCTACCGGACGGGCGATCTGGGCCGGTTCCTTCCTGACGGGACCATCGAGTTTCTTGGCCGCGAGGACCACCAGGTCAAGATCCAGGGCCATCGGATCGAGCTGGGCGAGGTCGAAGCGGCTCTTGAGAGCCACCCGGACGTGCGCTCGGCGGCCGTCGTCGCGATGGGCCCCGAGCGCAGCCGGCGGCGGCTGGTGGCCTACCTGGTGCCGCGTGACGAGCCCGCGCCGGCGGATTCGGACCTCCGGAGCTACCTGGCGCGGCGCCTCCCCGAGTACATGGTGCCGGCGACGTTCGTCGCGCTCGCGACGCTTCCGCTGACCCCCAACGGCAAGATCGACCGGCGGGCATTGCCGGCGCCCGAGGAAGCCGCGCCGAAGACCCGGCGCGACGCCGGGCCGACCACTCCCGTCGAGCGAGAGCTGACCGTGATCTGGCAGGAGATCCTGGGGCGTGAGCGGGTCGGAGCCCACGAAAGCCTTTTCGACCTGGGCGGCAACTCCCTGGCGGCGATCCAGCTCGTCAACCGGGTGTCCGAGACGTTCGGAGTCGACGTCCCCTTGCGTCGGCTCTTCCAGGCTCCGACGGTCGCCGGCCTGGCCGCCGCCGTCGATCAGATGCGCGCAGAGCAAGAACGCAGCGCGTCGCTTCCGGCCGCCCTCCCCACGATCGAGCCGGATCGGGCGCGGCGCTTCGAGCCCTTCAGTCTGAACGAAGTTCAACAGGCCTATTGGATCGGCCGCGGCGACGCTTTCGAGCTCGGCAACGTGGCCTCCCACGGTTACATGGAGATCCAGTCGGCAAGCCTCGACCTCCAACGTCTCGAAGGGGCTTGGCAGCGGTTGATCGAGCGCCACGACATGCTGCGGGCGGTGGTCCTGGCGGACGGTCGCCAGCGGGTGTTGCGGGACGTCCCTCCCTACCGGATCGCCGTCGCCGACCTGAGAGGCGAGCCGCCTGCCGTCGTGGCCTCCGAGCTCGAGGCGATCCGCGAGCGCATGTCGCACCAAGTCCTGCCGGCCGATCGCTGGCCTCTCTTCGAGCTCAGGGCGACCCGGCTCGAGGAAGGCGTTCGGCTGCACGTGAGCAGCGACATCTTGCTGATCGACGCCTGGAGCTCGCTCATCCTCTACCGCGAGTTGATGCGGCTCTACCAGGACCCCGACGCCGAGCTCCCGCCTCTCGACGTGACGTTTCGCGACTACGTCGCCGCCGAGGCCGCGTTTCGGGATTCGCCGCCCTACGAGCGCTCGCGGCGATATTGGCTCGATCGCCTCGAGAGCCTGCCGCCGGCCCCGGAGCTGCCGCTCGCCCGCCGGCCCGGGACGCTCACCCGGCCCCGCTTCAGCCGCCGCCGCGCCGTCCTCGAACGCGGTAGGTGGTCGCGCCTCAAGAAGCGGGCGGCGGACGCCGGCCTGACGCCCTCCGGTCTTCTCCTGGCGGCGTTCGCCGACGGGCTGGCGACGTGGAGCAAGTCGGCCGAGATGACGATCAACGTCACGACCTTCAACCGTCTGCCGCTCCACCCCCAGGTCAACGAGGTGGTCGGAGACTTCACCTCTCTCACCCTGCTCCAGGTCGACGCCCGAGGAGGCAAGACGTTCGAGCGCTTTGCCCGGACGGTTCAGGAGCAGCTCTGGCTCGACCTTGAGCACCGCTACTTCAACGGGGTGAGCGTCCTCCGGGAGTGGGCACGGGCCCGGGGCCGCACCGCCAGCGCCACCATGCCGGTGGTCTTCACCAGCACGTTGTTCCACGGCGAGGAGCCGTCGCAGACCGGCGGTCCGGCGGCGGTCGGCGCTTCCGAGGAGACGGTCTCGGCGGGCCAGGACGGCCGCTCGGTCTACGGCATCTCGCAAACGCCCCAGGTGTGGCTCGATCACCAGGTCTCGGAAGGCCCCGAAGGACTTCATTTCAACTGGGACGCGATCGAGGACCTCTTCCCGGACGGATTGTTGGACGCGATGTTCGCCGCCTTCCACGACCTACTGCTGCGCTTGGCGGACCAGGAATCGACGTGGAGCCTGCGCAGGCCGGCCCGCGTGCCCGAGGAGCAACTGGCCGTCCTGGACCAGGCCAACGCCACCGCGGCGCCGGCTCCGCGGCACCTCCTGCAGACACCCTTTATGCTCCGAGCGGCGCGGTCGCCTGAAGACCTCGCGGTCCTGGCCGACGGCGTCCGCCTGAGCTACGGCGAGCTGGCGCGGCGCGCGCGCTGCCTGGCGGAGCGCCTGCGGGGCCTGGGCGTCGGGCCGAGCCGCTTGGTGGCGGTGGTGATGGAGAAGGGATGGGAACAGGTGGTGGCGGTTCTGGGAATCCTCGAGGCCGGGGCGGCCTATCTGCCGATCGACGCCCGGGTGCCCGACGAGCGTCGCCAATTCCTGCTCGAGAACGGCCGGATTTCGGTGGCGGTGACGCAAGGCGGCCTGACCCGAGAGTTGGCATGGCCGCCGGGTGTCGAGCTCGTCGCGGTGACCGCGGACGATCCGGCGGCCGGGACTGCCCAAGGAAGCGGCGCGCCGCCGGCCTGCGGGCCGCGCGACCTGGCGTACGTCATCTTCACCTCGGGCTCGACCGGCAAGCCGAAAGGCGTGATGATCGATCACCGGGGCGCGCTCAACACCGTGCACGACGTCAACGAGCGCTTCGGAATCGGTCCCGCCGACCGGGTGCTGGGGCTCTCGTCGCTGTCGTTCGACCTGTCGGTCTACGACGTCTTCGGCCTCCTGGCCGCCGGTGGCGCGCTGGTGCTGCCGGAGCCGGCGGCGGCGCGGGACCCCGAGCGCTGGGCCGAGTTGATCGCCTCCCACGGCGTGACGGTGTGGAACACGGTGCCGGCGTTGATGGAGATGCTGGTCGAATGGGCTTCGCGGTCTCCGGGGGCCGATCTGACTTCCCTACGGCGGGTCCTCCTCTCAGGGGATTGGATACCGGTGGATCTGCCGGATCGGATTCGCAGGCTCTGTCCGAACGCCGAAGTGGTGAGCCTGGGAGGAGCGACGGAAGCGTCGATCTGGTCGATCCTCTACCCGGTCCGAGAGGTGCCGCCGTCGTGGACGAGCATCCCCTACGGACGGCCGATGCGAAATCAGCGCTTCCACGTGCTCGACCAAGACCTCAGGACGCGTCCGGTCTGGGTCCCCGGGGAGCTCTACATCGGCGGGGACGGTCTGGCGCTCGGGTATTGGAGAGACGCGCCGACGACGGCGAGCAGGTTCGTGGCCGAACCGCGGAGTGGCGAGCGCCTCTACAGGACCGGGGACCTGGGCCGCTATCTCCCCGACGGGACGATCGAGTTCCTGGGCCGCGAGGATCTCCAGGTCAAGATCCAGGGACATCGGATCGAGCTGGGCGAGGTCGAGGCGGCTCTCGAGGCTCACCCGCTGGTCCGATCGGCCGTAGTGACCGCGGTCGGGACGCGTTCGCGGCAGCGACTGGCTGCCTACCTGGTGCCCGAATTCGCCGAATCTCGGGATTCGGCCACAGCCCCCGACGCGGCCTCCTGCGCATCCCGTCTGGGACCGCGGGGGCCGGGGCCCGGATCGTCCGCGGCGGCTCCTGCGGCCAGCCCGGTGGGCCCCCTGGACGCGCTCGGCAGCCTGGACTTCAAGCTCAGCGAACCGGGCTTGCGCCGGGACCTCGACGATCGCCAGGGCCTTCAGCTCCTCCAACTCGACGCCGACGAGACCCTGGCCCGAGGTTTCGGCACGCGCCGCAGCCATCGCGAGTTCCTCGGCGAGACCGTCCCCTTCTCGGCTCTGAGCCGCCTGATGGGCGCGCTGGGCCAGGTGAGGCTCGGCGATTTCCCGCTGCCGAAGTACCGCTATCCCTCCGCCGGCAATCTGTACCCGGTCCAGACCTACCTCTACGTCAAGCCGGCCGCGGTGGAAGACGCCCCCGCCGGCCTCTACTATCACCACGCCAGAGACCATCAGCTTGTCCTGCTGCAGGCGGGGGAGAGCGTCGACCGGAGCCTGTACGGCGTCCACAATCAGCCGATCTTCGACCAGGCGGCGTTCGCGCTGTTCCTGATCGGCGATCTTCGCGCCATTCGGCCGCTCTACGGCGAAAGCGCCCGGGACTTTTGCCTGCTGGAGGCGGGCTACATGAGCCAGCTCCTGATGAGCGAGGCGTCGGGTCTAGGCCTGGGTCTGTGCCCGATCGGCGACCTGGCGTTCGAGGACCTGCGCGGCCGATTGGTCCTCGGCGACGATCACGTCCTGCTCCACAGTCACGTGGGCGGCCGCGTGGCTGCGTCCGCGCAGTCGCCGCGGGTGCGCTACCCGTCGCCCACCTTCGTGGTGCGTGCGCCGGGGGCCGGCCAGACTGCGGAGGAAGCGGAGGCTCCGCTCGTCTCCGGTTCCGTCGACCGCGCGGCGTGGATCGGCGGCGTGCGGGAGTTCCTGCGCCGCAAGCTGCCCGAGCACATGGTGCCCGCCCTCTTCGTGCCGCTCGAGAAGCTGCCGCTATCGGCCAACGGCAAAGTGGACCGCGGCGCCTTGCCGACCCCCGACCAGCTCGGCCAAGACCGGCGGGAAACCGCCGTGGCGCCGCGGACGGCGGTGGAACGAACCCTGGCGCGCATCTGGTCCGAGGTCCTCGGCGTCGACGAGATCGGCGTCCACGACAACTTCTTCGAGATGGGCGGCGACTCGATCAAGGGTATCCTCTTCATCACCCGTGCCGCCGAGGCCGGCCTGACGGTCAGCACCCGGCACGTCTTCGAGCACCAGACCATCGCCGCCCTCGCCGCTCGCCTCTGCGAGCAGGGCCAGGCCGACCAAGGCACCACGCTCGGCCCAGTGCCGCTGGCGCCCGCTCAAGTGGCGCTGCTCGAGGAGCAGACGGCGCCTGAGCGCGCCGCCCACGCCCTTTGGCTCGAGGAGAGACGCCCCCATGAAGCGGCGGCGATCTCGCGGGCGGTGATGGAGCTTGCCCGCCGTCATGACGCTCTGAGGCTTCGCATCGAGAGGCTGGTGTCCGGTTTCTGGCAAGTCGCGAGCTCCTCGAGGAACGGGTGCCCGTTTGCCGAGATCGACGTGTCGTCGGTTCCGGACGGGAGGTGGAGCGGCCTTCTCGCGGCGATCGAGGCGCAAGCGAGGGTCGGATTCGACGTGACGAGGGGGCCTCTGCTGCGCGTGGCCCGAGTGAAATCGCCGGCCGATCGCCCCTCTCGGTTACTGCTCGTCGTCCATCGTCTGGCAGCCGACGCCGCCTCGTGGCCCGTCCTGCTGGCGGAACTCGATCGGGTTTGCCGTCCGCCGGACACTCCGCCAGCGAGCCCGCCACGGGCGGCTCCGATCTCGTTTCGGCGCTGGGCCGAACAGGTGAGCCGTCATTCGCCGTCGGCTGAGCTTCCCGAGTCGGCGCACCGAGAGGCCTCGACGCCGTTTCTGCTGGTCGACCATCCGGAGCGGCGCTCCCGGACGCGAGGCGTCACGCTCCGAACGATTTCGACTCACCTGAGCACGGAGCTCACGTCCACGCTTCTCTGCCGGGTCGCGGAGACGTTGCGGGCCGAGATCGAGGAAGTGCTCCTCGCCGCGGTCTTGCGCGTGCTGGCACGCCGGTCGGCCACTCCGGCCCTGCGTGTCGACGTCGAAGGCAGCCGATCCCGCAGATTCCTCGACCTCCCTGACACCACGGCGACGATCGGGCCTTTCGGCAACGTCTTTCCACTGCGCATGGAGCTGGGGGCGGACACGTCGCCGACCGAGGCGCTAAGGCGGGTCAAGCAACGACTCAGGTCGCTCGAAGGCGACGGCCTTCTCTACGGCCAGCTCCGGTACCTTCGTCCGCAAACCGAGACCGCCACGCGCCTGCGGGCCGAGCCGCCGGCCGACGTGCTCGTCGGCTTTCTCGGCAACCTCGACGTGCCGGGCGGGGACTCGGCCGGGTGGCTTGCCGCCGTTGCCGACGGCGTGCAGGTGTTGGGCCCACGCGGCCTCTACAACCGTCCCTTGGAAGTGACCGGGTGCGTTCTCGCCGGACGCCTGCGCGTCGATTGGACCTACAACGGCCTGCTCTTTCGTCGCGGCACGATCGAGTCGCTGGCGCGGGAAGGCGTCGCGGCGCTCGGCGAGCTGATCGAAGAAGGCGCGGCCGGGGGGTCGGCCTACGCCCCGGCGGAGTTTTCGGAAGCCGACCTGAGCCACGACGAGCTCGAACGCCTGGTCGAGGAATTCGCGGAGGCGGACTTCGATGAAGAAGACGAATAACATCGAGGACATCTATCCGCTTTCGCCCCTGCAGCAGGGCATGCTTTTTCATGCCCTCTACGATCCGGAGGCCGGGCTCTATCACGATCAGGTGATCTTCGACGTCACGGCTCCCGGTGGCATCGACGTCGAGGTGTTCCGCCGTGCCTGGGAAGAAAACCTGCGGCGTCATGGCGCGCTGCGGACGGTGTTTTCCTGGAGACGCCGCGACGCTCCAATCCAGCTCGTGCTGCGGCGCGTCAGGCTGCTCTTCGAGGCGCATGACTGGGCGCCGAGCGAACCGGCCGCCAGGGAAGAGCGGCTGCGGAGGTACCTCGAAGAGGATCGCAAGCGCGGATTCGACTTCTCGAAGGCACCGCTCCTGCGGGTCGCGCTGATCCGCCACGCTCCCGAGGAGTATCAGTGCCTACTGAGCTATCACCACATTCTGATGGACGCCTGGTCCCTCTCGCACGTGCTCCGCGACTTCCACGAGCTCTACGAGTCCTTGCGGGCGGGCCGCCCACCGTCCCTCGGCGAGGCGCGTCCGTACCGGGACTACGTTTCCTGGCTGCGCCGGCAGGAGCTCGACGCGGCCGAGGCCTTCTGGCGCCGGGAGCTTGCCGGCGTGCGCTCGGCCACCTCGCTCCACGTCGACCGAGTGCCGCAGCGAGACCACCTTCGCGGCAGCGGATATCGCGGCGCCACTCGCCAGGTGTCCGCCGCCGCGACCGCGGAGGTGGAAGGGATGGCGCGGCGACACCGGCTGACCCTGAGCAGTCTTTTGCGCGGTGCCTGGAGCTTGCTCCTGCATCGCTACAGCGGCGGCGAGCGGGACGTCGTATTCGGCGCCACGGTATCCGGGCGTCCCGACGACCTGCCGGGTGTCGAGTCCATGGTCGGGCTCTTCATCAACACTCTGCCGGTACGGGTACGCCTCGGACCGGCGGTGCCTGTGCTGCCTTGGCTCGGCGAGCTCCAGGAACAGCAGCTCCGCATCCGGCGCTACGAGCACAGCCCGCTCGCCGAGGTTCAGGGCTGGAGCGAGGTGCGCGGCCGCGCTCCCCTGTTCGAGAGCATCCTGGTGTTCGAGAACGTTCCCTGGTTCCAGGGGCCGAGCCAACGGCTGCCGCAGTCCGCGCGATCCGGTCGTCTCGCTCTGGGCTCCGTGCGCTACGAGCCGAAGTCGGGCTATGCGCTGAGCCTCATGGTTACGCCGGGTCCAGGCCTGGCGCTGCGAGCCCTTTATCCTCGTGACCGCTTCGACGACGCGACGATCGATCGCATGCTGAGACACCTCACGGCGCTGCTCGAGGGCATGCCGCGGGCGCAAGACGGGCGGCTGCGTGACCTTTCGATGCTGACGCAGGCTGAGCGTCAGCAAGCCCTGGTCCAGTGGCAGGATACCGGCCGGAAGGGCGTGGGGGACACCTCGATCCACCAGATCTTCGAAGCGCAGGCACGCCGGCGGCCGCACGCGGCCGCCGTGACGACAGCCGAGTCGACGCTGAGCTTCGGCGCCCTCGACGCCGAGGCCAATCGGCTGGCCCATCACCTGGTGTCGCTGGGGGTCGGCCGTGGGGCGCCGGTGGCGATCCTGCTCGACCGATCGCCCGCGATGATCGTCGCGCTGCTCGGCATTCTCAAAGCGGGGGCGGCTTACGTCCCTCTCGACCCGACCTACCCGGTCGAGCGGGCTCGCTGGATCCTGCGCTCGATCGGCGTGACTTGCGCCGTGACGAGCGCGGCGTTGCTCGAGACCTGGGAACGAGTCCTGGAAGAGGATTTCGGGCTCGAGCACCTGGTCGTCGCGGACGCGGAGGCGACCGAGGGCACGTTACGGGCCCGGGGAAGGTCCGGAGGGAAGGCGCGGGTCTCGAGTGCCCGCGACCTGGAGCGGCGACCGACCTGGAGCCCCGCCGTGACGGCGAGCGCTGCGGACCTCGCGTATACCATCTTCACCTCGGGCACGACCGGGACGCCGAAGGGCGTCGTCGTCCGTCACGGTCCGGTAATCAACCTCATCCGATGGGTCAACCGGACCTTCGACGTGGGGCCGGCGGACCGCATTCTCTTCGTCACGTCGGTGTCGTTCGATCTGTCGGTCTACGACGTCTTCGGCGTGCTCGCCGCCGGCGGTTCGGTGCGGGTGGCCTCGAACGAAGAGGTCCGCGAGCCTGCCGAGCTCGCCCGCCTGCTGGCCCAGGAGCCGGTCACGTTCTGGGACTCGGCGCCGGCGGCGTTGCAGCAGCTCATCCCCTTCTTGCCTGAAGACGGCCTGTCCACGGCGTGCCTGCGGCTCGTCTTCCTGAGCGGCGACTGGGTCCCGACGACGCTGCCGGCCAGGCTCGGGAGAGTTTTTCCCGCAGCCCGGCTCGTCGCGCTCGGGGGCGCCACCGAAGCCACGGTGTGGTCGAATTTCCACGTCGTCACCGCCGTGGACCCGCGGTGGCGGAGCATTCCTTACGGCCGGCCGATCGACAACGCCTGTTACTACGTGCTCGATGCAACGCTCGAGCCCTGCCCCGCCGGGGTGCCCGGCGACCTCTTCATCGGCGGGCAGTGCCTGGCCTCGGGATACGCCTCCGAGCCGGTGTTGAGCGCCCGGAAGTTCATCCCGGATCCATTCGGCCAGCGGCGGGGAGGACGCCTTTACAGGACCGGAGACCGCAGCCGTTTCTGGCCGGGAGGAACCCTCGAGTTCCTGGGACGCCTCGATCAACAGGTGAAGATCCGAGGCTTTCGCATCGAGCTGGGAGAGATCGAGAACGTCCTGTGCCGGCACGAGGCCGTTCACGAGGCGGTGGCTGTCGTCGTCACGGATGCCTCCGAGGACAAGAGCCTCGCCGCCTGCATCGTCCCGTCGATCGGAGCGGTGCCCGAGGTCCCGGAAATCCGCCGCTTCCTGACCCGCAAGCTCCCCGACTACATGGTCCCTTCCACCATCGTCACGATGGACGCCCTGCCGGTCACCGCGAACGGCAAGCTGGACCGCGCCTCCATCCAAGCCGAGCTCCTGACGAGGTCCGCGGCCGGCCGACGCAGAGCCGGCGAGCCTCTCCGTGCTCCGGCCGAGGAGCTGCTCGCCGGTATCTGGGGCGAGGTCCTGGGGCTTGAAGGGCTCGGGAGCGAGGACGACTTCTTCGCTCTCGGCGGCCATTCGCTCCTCGCTACCCAGGTGATATCGCGGGTCCGCGAGACCTTCGGAATCGAGCTCCCGTTGAGGAGCCTTTTTGAGGCGCCCACGCTGGCGAAATTCGCTGCGGAGATCGAAGATGCGAGAAGCACGGCGCACATCCCGGCCATCGAGTCCGAGCCGATCGAGCGTTTCCCCCCGGGAACGCGAATGCCGCTGTCCCACTCCCAGGAGCGCATGTGGTTCCTCCACCGGGTCGACGCGAACCGTCTCGGCTACAAGATCCCCGCTCTCGTACGCCTCGAAGGGAGCCTGGACCTTGCCGCTCTCCACGCCGCCTTCGACGAGGCGAGCCGCCGCCACCACGCGCTGCGCACCACCTTCGTCGAGGACGGCGACAAGGTCGCACAGATCGTCTCTTCCGAATGGAGGTCATTGCTGCCGGTTCTGGACCTCACGGCCCTGGCCGAGCCTCTCCGCGGCCGGGAGTCCCAGCGCCGGATCCGGGAGCTGCTGGATCTCCCTTTCGACCTCGCTCGCGCTCCTCTGCTCAGAGTCTGCGTCTTGCGCCTGGCACCGGAGGAGCACGCGGTGGTCCTCTCGATGCACCACATCGTCTCCGACGCCTGGTCGATGGCGGTCCTGGTGGCCGAGATCGTCCGTCTCTACAGCTCCCGGATCGAGGGCCGGCCCGCCCCGGCGTCGGACGCCCTCGTTCAGTATCCCGACTTCGCGCGGTGGCAACGGCGCTGGCTGAGCCACGACGTCATCGAGGCGCAGTTGGCCTACTGGCGCCGGCGGTTGAAAACCGCTCCCCCGATCCTCCACCTTCCCGGCGCCCGCGGGCGGCCCACCAGACCGACGTTTCGAGGCGCGGTGGCGCAGATCGAGCTTTCAGAGCGGCTCGCCGCGAGCCTCCGAGCGCTCAGCCGGCAGGAGGGCGCCACCCTCTTCATGACCATGGTCGCGGCCTTCAAGGTGCTCTTGGCTCTCTACACGGGGGAGCGCGACATCGCGGTCGGCACCAACGTCGCCAATCGCCGGCGCCGGGAGCTCGAGGAGACGATCGGCTATTTCGCCAACATCCTCGTCTTGCGCAGCGACCTGACGGGGGACCCGAGCTTTCGCGAGGTCCTGAAACGCGTCCGGGAGGTGGCGCTCGAGGCCTACGCCCACCAGGACGTTCCTTATGAGCGAGTCCTGGAGGATCTCCAGGGGAGACGTCGGGCAGAAGGCCAGGGCCTCTTCCAGGCCAAGTTCTCGTTCCAAGACGTCCCGCAGCCTCCGACACGGGTTCCTGGCCTCGTCCTGAGGACGATCGGGACCGAGCGGGTCTCCGCCAACTTCGACCTGACGCTCTTCGTGTCGGCGGCGGGCCGCCGATTGGTGGTCGCTACGGAGTACAGCACCGATATCTACGACCGGCCCGCAATTGAACGCCTCCACCTCCACTACCGGGAGCTCATGCAGAAAATGGTCGACGACCCCACCCTGCGCCTTTCGCAGTTGTCGCTGCTGAGCGAAGCGGAAGAGGACACGGTCCTTGCAGGGTTCTGCGAGGCCCTGTGAGATAATGGCATTCGAAAGCATTGACCGCATATTCTGCCGAGCGGTGGACCGTCACCGATCGGCGACCGCCATCGACACGGCGCAGGCACGAGTGAGCTACGCCGATCTCGACGACCGGTCGAGCAATGTTGCCAACTTCCTTCTTTCTCGCGGCATCAAGGCCGGCGACAGGATCGGCGTTTGCTGCACTGATCCCGTCGATGCGATCACGGCAGTCATCGGGTGCCTCAAGTCCGGGACCGTTTTCGTGCCGCTCGATGCTCGCCTGCCTCGGCGGCGGCTCGAATCGATGATTCTAACGGCCCAACCCTCGGGTTTCCTGGCCGCCGTTGACCTCGTTGAGGCGTTGGACGGCTGCCTCCCCGAGGGCTTTCCGCAGGTCGCGCTGGGTGTTCTGGCCCAGTCGGGACGGAGCCTGCGCGTCATGGAGACGGGCCGGTACAGCCATCGTGCCGACGACTACTGGGAACCGCAGCGCCGGCTCCGAGACGCCGATCCCGACCAGATCTGTTACATCTATTTCACCTCCGGCTCGACCGGAGAGCCGAAGGGCATTTCCGGCCGCCTCAAGGCCATCGATCACTATGTCGGCTGGGAGGTCGACACGCTGGGGATCGAGTCCGGCGTACGTGTAAGTCAACTGACGAACTTCGCTTTCGACGCCTTCTTGCGCGACGTCTTCGTTCCGCTTGCGGTCGGCGGCACCGTTTGTGTGCCCCCGGGAAGAGGAACCTCGCTGACCGCCCAGGCTCTCGTCGATTGGATCGATGCCGAGCGGCTCGAAGTCGTACACGCCGTGCCGTCTCTGTTCCGCACGATTCTCGATCCCGCTCTTGAGCCGCGTGGCTTCGATGCGCTACGATTCGTGCTGCTGGCTGGTGAGCATTTGCTGCCCTCGGACGTTGAGAAATGGACGAGCCTCCGTGGCGACCGAGTGCAACTGGTCAATCTCTACGGCCCATCCGAGACCACTATGACGAAGTTCTTCTACTTCGTCAAGCCTGCGGACAAGAATCGCCGCACCGTGCCCATCGGCAAGCCGATGCACGGAGCGCGAGCCGTGGTCGTGGACGAGGTGGACCGTCCGTGCTCCCCAGGTCAATTGGGAGAGATCCTGATCCGCACGCCTTATTGCAGCCTGGGTTACTTCGGCAAGCCGGAGCTGACGGCCGCGGTCTTCACCAGGAACCCCTTCAGCCGCGATCCCAACGACGTGGTCTATCGCACCGGCGACCTGGGGCGCATAGAGCCCGATGGTAATTTCGAGCTCATGGGCCGCAAGGACCAGCAGGTGAAGATCCGTGGCGTGCGCGTCGAGGTGACGGAGGTAGAGAATCGTCTGTTGGACCACGAGCAGATCCGAGAGGTGGCGGTCGTGGCTCGTGGGGACCGGACCGGGACGCTCTACTTGTGCGCTTACTTTGCTGCGCGGCGTGCAGTAGCGATCGCCGAGCTGCGCGCCTTCCTGGCGGAGGATCTGCCGGAGCCGATGGTTCCTTCTGTCTACGTCCAACTCGACGAGCTGCCGAAAACGGCGAACGGCAAGATCGATCGGCTGGCCCTGCCCGACCCCTCGTCTCTCGAGTCGAGCGGCGCTACGCCTTCCGGCGGCGAGCCGCGCACCGTCGTGGAGCAATTGTTGGCGCAGATCTGGGCCGAGGTCCTGCAAGTCGACATGGTTGGCATCCATGACAGTTTTTTCGATCTCGGCGGGCACTCCTTGACCGCCTTGCGGATGCTGGGCCGTGTGACGCAGATTCTCGGTACTCAGATACCCATGAACCAGATCTTCGAGACCGAGACCATCGCAGGCATGGCGGACGCGATCGAGAAACTGCGCTGTAACGAAGGCCCAGCGGTTGCTCGGTTCGAGCCGTTGCCGCGGCTCTCTCCGCAGGAGCGGATTCCCCTGTCTTTCGCCCAGGAACGGCTCCTCTTCTTGGACCGGCTTACTCCGGGTAGCTCGCTCTACAACTTGCCTCTGGGTTTGCGCCTCCAAGGCGAGCTCGACCCGGCGGCGCTGGAGCGGAGCTTGAACGAGATCACGGCTCGTCACTCGATCTTGCGAACGGCGTTTCTGCTAGAGAACGGGGAACCGGTGCAGGCAGCGCGCGCCGCCGCGTCCTCGCCGCTCGCCATCGTCGATCTTTGCACGATTCAGCCCGCCATCCGCGAACAGGTCGTGGCGAGACTGTTCACGAGCATGGCACGATTGCCGTTCGACCTGGCGCAGGGGTCGTTGTGGCGCCGAAGCCTCGTGCGCTTGAGCCTCGACGAGCACGTACTGATGATGACGATTCATCACATCGTCTGCGATGCCTGGTCGTTCGACGTCCTGACCCGTGAGCTGCGGGAGCTCTACCAGGCGTACCGAGACCGTCGGGCGCCGCAGCTCGCTGAGCTATCTGCCCAGTATGCCGACTTTGCCGTCTGGCAACGCGCGCGTATGCGCGGCGAGTTGCTCGCGCAGCGTCTGGAGTTCTGGCGGCGCCGCCTGGGCAACTCTTTCCCGGTGCTGGACCTTCCGATCGACCGTCCCCGACCACCGGTGACGACCGTGCGCGGAACGCGCAGGTTCTTCGGCGTGCCCGGCGACCTGACCGATGCGCTCCGCAGGCTCGGCCGCAGAGAGGGGGCCACTCTCTTCATGATCTTCCTGGGAGCTTTCGAGCTGCTGTTAGCGCGTTACTCGGGGCAAGAGAGGCTGTGCATCGGAATTCCGGTATCTGGCCGTATCCGGCCGGAAACGGAGAACCTGATCGGAATGTTCGTCAATACGTTGGTTGTTCCTGGCGTGCTCGCCCGGAGTATGACTTTCGTCGAGCTCTTGGCGCAGGTGCGGGAGGCCATGCTGGGTGCTCACGAGCATCAGGACCTGCCGTTCGAGAAACTGGTTGAAGAGCTTCAGCCCCGGCGAGATCTGGGGCACTCTCCGCTCTTTCAGGTGATGTTCGTCTTCCAGAACGCCGCGCCGGAGCCCCGCGAGCTGCCCGGTATGACGTTGCGAATGATGGCGGTCAGCAACGGCACGTCCCGCTTCGACCTCACCCTGGCGATCGGCGAGGAAAGGGCAGGTCTGCACGGTTACATCGAGTACAAGACCGATCTGTTCGACGCCACGACGGCGCGGCGGTTGTGGGGCCACCTCGCCCGGCTGCTCGAAGGAATCGTCGAACGGCCTGGCGCCGAGATCGAAAGCCTTTCGCTGATCGGCGAGGCGCAGCGGCAGCAGTTGCTGAGAGAGTGGAACGACACGGCGATTCCCCGAGCCTCGGGGCTGCTCCACGAGCTCGTCGAGGAGCGGGCCGAGCGCTCGCCCGAGGCGGTGGCGCTCACCTTCGAGGGCCGGTGGCTGAGCTACCGCGCGCTCGACTCGAAGGCGAGCCGACTGGCCCGCGATCTGAGCGTGCTGGGCGCCGGTCCGGAAGAGGTGGTCGGAGTCTGCGCCGAGCGTTCGATCGAGATGGTCGTCGCTCTGCTCGGTACGCTCAAGTCGGGCGCCGCCTACCTCCCGCTCGAGCCCGGCTACCCCGAGCAGCGGTTGGCCTTCATGCTCGAAGACGCCGGGGTGAAAGTGCTCTTGGCCGGCGTCCCGGTACCGGAGAATCTTCGGATTCCGGCCTTGAGGCTCGACGCCCTCCGTCCGGAGACCGAGCCGCTCCAACCGCCCGCTCCGCGGGCCGGCGCCGATCCCGACAGCCCGGCCTACGTCATCTACACCTCCGGATCGACCGGCAAGCCCAAGGCCGTGGTCAACACGCATCGAGCGATCTGCAACCGGCTACGGTGGATGCAGGACGCCCACCGCATCAGCGCCGACGAGAAGATTCTGCACAAGACGGCATTCAGCTTCGACGTCTCGGTCTGGGAGCTTTTCTTGCCGCTCATCACCGGAGCACGTCTGGTCGTCGCGCGTCCCGAGGGGCACAAGGACGGCTCCTACCTGGCCGGCCTGATCTCTCGGAACGACGTCACGACCCTGCATTTCGTGCCGTCGATGTTTCGGGTGTTCCTGGAGCAGCCGGAGCTCGAGCGTTGCCGCAGCGTACGAAGAGTGATCGCCAGCGGCGAGAGCCTCACGCCCGACGTCGTGGGCCGTTTCCGCCAGCGTCTCGCGGCCGAGCTTCACAACCTCTACGGTCCGACCGAGGCCGCCGTCGAAGTCACCTCATGGGCCTGCCCGCCGGCGCTGAGCCGGGTGTCGATCGGCCGGCCGATCGCCAATACCCGAATCCTGATCCTCGGCGCTGAGCTGCGACCGGTCCCGATCAACGTCGCCGGCGAGCTCTGCATCGGCGGTATGGGACTTGCCCGCGGCTACCTCGCCCGCCCGGCGCTGAGCGCCGGGAAATTCGTGCCCGATCCCGCGGCAATCGAGCCCGGGGGCCGCCTCTACATGACCGGTGACCGGGCTCGCTTCGGCACGAACGGCGCTATCGAGTACCTCGGCCGTCTGGACTTCCAGGTCAAGCTGCGGGGTTTCCGGATCGAGCTCGGCGAGATCGAAGCGGCTCTCGAGGAGCAGCCCGGGGTACGGCAGGCCGTGGCGGTGGTCCGCGAGACGGCTCCGGGGGACCAGCGCCTGGTCGCCTACGTGGTGTCCAACGACGGCCGGCCGGCCGCCGACGCGGCACTCCTCGCGGACCTCAGAAAACGCTTGCCCGAGCACATGGTCCCGGCGACCTTCGTCCACCTCGACGCGCTGCCTCTCACCTCCAGCGGAAAGGTCGCGCGCAATGCCTTGCCCGAGCCGGACGGCGCCAGGCCCGAGCTTGCGACGGCGTACCGCGCCCCGGGCAACCGGGTCGAGCGCGCCGTGGCACGGATCTGGCGGGAAGAGCTCGGCCTCGACCAGGTCGGCATCCACGACAGTTTCTTCGACCTCGGCGGACACTCGTTATTGTTGCTCCGGGTCCATGGCAAGCTGCGCGACCAGATCGACGACCGAGTGACGCTGATCGAGCTCTTTCAATACCCGACGATCGCCAGCCTGGCGGCGCACCTCGATCGCGCTTCCCCCGATCCGCGGGCTGAGGAGCGGCGCCGCAAGCACCTCGCCGGGCTGCGAGCCGGCAGAGAGCGGCTCAGCCGACGCCGAGCCCGACAGCCGACAGGAACTCGCCGATGAGCGCCGACGAAGAGATCGGAGGCCTGGACGTCGCCATCGTCGGCCTGGCCGGGCGGTTTCCGGGCGCGCGAAACGTCGAAGAGTTCTGGCGCAACCTCTGCCACGGCGTGGAGTCCGTCACCTTTTTCTCCGACGAGGAGCTGGCGGCGGCCGGAATTCCCGAGTCCGATTTGCGCGATCCCAACTACGTCAAAGCCAACGCCGTCCTCGACGGTGTCGCGGACTTCGACGCCGCTTTCTTCGATTTCACACCCCGCGAAGCCGAGATCACCGACCCGCAGCACCGCCTGTTCCTGGAATGTGCGTGGGAAGCGCTGGAGGACGCCGGCTGCGACTCCCAGACCTATCCCGGAATGATCGGCGTCTATGCCGGCGTGGAGCGCAATACCTACGTCTACAACCTCTACTCGCGCCCGGAGATCCTGCGCTCCGTGGGGATTTATCAATCGGTCCTCGCGAGCGACAAGGACTACCTGGCGACGCGGGTTTCCTACAAGCTGAACCTGACCGGGCCGAGCGTCGTCATCCAGACCGCGTGCTCGACCGCGCTGGTGGCCGTCCACATGGCGTGTCAGGGTTTGCTGGCCGGCGATTGCGACGTCGCGTTGAGCGGCGCCGTGTCGGTGACCCTCCCCCAGGTCCGCGGCTACTTGCACGCCGATGGGGGCATCTACTCCCCCGATGGCCATTGCCGGGCCTTCGACGAAAGAGCCCGTGGGACTCTGGGGGGCAACGGTCTGGGCGTCGTGGTGCTCAAACGGCTCGGCGACGCGCTGGCCGATGCGGACCGCGTGTACGCCGTCATCAAAGGTACGGCGATCAACAACGACGGAGGGATGAAGGTCGGCTATACCGCGCCCAGCGTCGCCGGACAGGCGCAGGTGATCCAGGCGGCTCAGACCCTGGCGGGGATCGATCCGGAGACGATCACCTACGTCGAGGCCCACGGCACCGGGACTCCGCTGGGGGATCCCATCGAGGTCCAGGCCCTGAACCAGGCCTTCGCCAGCACCAACGGCGCTCGCAACGCCTGCGCGCTCGGCTCGGTAAAGACCAACATCGGGCACCTGAGCACGGCAGCGGGCATCGCGGGTTTGATCAAGACCACGCTCTGCCTCGATCGTCGGCTCATCCCGCCGAGCCTCCACTTCGAATCACCGAATCCCCGGCTCGAGCTCGACCAGGGCCCCTTCTACGTCAACACGGCGCTACGACCGTGGACCGCGCCTGGCGGATCCCGGCGCGCCGGGGTCAGCTCGTTCGGGATCGGCGGCACCAACGCCCACGTGGTGCTCGAGGAGGCGCCCGAGCGCCCGGCCTCGGGAACCTCCAGGCCCTGGCACCTGATCGTGACGTCGGCCCGTAGCGCTTCGGGCTTGGAGACGGTCACCTGCAATCTCGCAGACCATCTCGAAGCGAACGGCGACAGCGACCTCGCCGACGTGGCGTTCACCTGTCAGGTCGGCCGCCGGCGTCTCCCACACCGGCGCTTCGCCGTGTGCTCGGACGTCCCCGACGCGCTCGACGTGCTCCGCGGCGGCGACCCGCCGCGATTGGCGACGGGCTGCCGGGAAGAGCTCGATCGGGAGGTCGCCTTCCTCTTCCCCGGCCAGGGCTCCCAGTACGTGGACATGGGACGTGAGCTCTACGCCGAAGAACGAGTCTTCCGGCGGGAAATCGATCGCTGCGCGGAGCTGCTCGCGCCCCACTTGAAGGAGGACTTGCGCGAGGCGCTCTTCCTGGGCGGGGGACCTTCGCGGGAAGCGGCCGAGGAACGTTTGCGTGAAACCGCCCTCGCCCAGAGCTCGCTCTTCGCTTTCGAATACGCCCTGGCCAGACTGTGGATGGACTGGGGGATCGCGCCGCGAGCGATGGCCGGCCATTCGATCGGCGAGTACGTGGCCGCGTGTCTGGCGGGCGTCTTCACCCTTGAGGACGCGCTCCCGCTGGTCGCCGCCCGCGGGCGTCTGATGCAGGGGATGAGCAGAGGAGGGATGATGGCGGTCGAGATCGCCGAGGATGCGTTGGCGGTTTTCATGCCGGAGGGACTGTCGCTCGCCGCGGTCAACGTGCCGGGGCAATGCGTGGTCTCGGGCCCGGAGGAGCCGCTCGCGGACCTCGAGAGCGAGCTGCGCGCGCGGGGAGTGGAGACCCGGCGGCTACGCACCTCTCACGCCTTCCACTCGGCGGCAATGGATCCCGTGTCGGAGCCGTTCGCTTCCGTGCTCGGTGAGATCGTCCTGTGCCCGCCGAAAATCCCGTTCCTTTCCAATCTCACCGGCACCTGGATCCGTCCCGCGGAGGCCACCGATCCGAGTTACTGGGTACGGCACCTGAGGTCGACGGTGCGATTCAGCGACAACCTTGAGGTGCTCCTTTCAGACTCGGACCGGATCTTGCTCGAGGTGGGCCCCGGCCGTACGTTGAGCACCCTGGCGCGCCGGCATCCCGGGCACTCAGGACGAGCTGCCGTGCTGAGCTCGGTCCGCCCAGGTCGACATCCGGGCTCGGACGTCGCCTTCCTGATCCAGGCTCTGGGCCGCCTCTGGCTAGAGGGCGCGAACGTGGATTGGCTGGCGTTCCATGCCGACGAGAGCCGTCACAAGGTCCCCCTACCCACCTATCCCTTCGAGCGCCAACGATACTGGATCGAAGCCAGGCGAAGCGTCGCGGTGCGTGACACCGAGGGGGACGACGCCGGAGCGGGAGAGGGCGCGGGTCCGCGCGCCGGCGTGAACGCTTCCACCGAGGCCGTGTCGCGCCGGTCCGACGTCGCGACCCCTTATCTCGCGCCACGCGGCCAGATCGAGCGCGAGGTTGCGGAGGTCTGGGAGGAGCTCCTCGGGGTACGGCCGGTGGGCGTCCACGACGACTTCTTCGAGCTCGGCGGGCATTCGCTTCTGGCCACCCGCCTGGGCGAACGATTGCGCGAGAAGACCGGGGCTCAGGTCGCCCTGCGCGAGCTGTTGGAAGCTCCGACGGTCAGCGCGATGGCGGCTCTTGTCGGAAGCCTCACGCCCGACTCGCGCGGGATTCCGGCGGGAACGGCGGCATGGCTGCCCGAGCTGGTTCCCGACCCGGACCGGCGGCACCTTCCCTTCCCGCTGACCGACGTTCAGCAGGCCTACTGGCTCGGCCGCGGCGGCGACTTCGAGCTGGGCAACGTGGCGACCCACATCTACGTGGAGCTGGACAGCCACGACCTGAGCGTCGAGCGCCTCGAGCGCGCCTGGCAACGGTTGATCGAACGCCACGACATGTTGCGAGCCGTCGTCCAGCCGGACGGCCGCCAGCGGATCCTGGCCGCGGTGCCTCGATTCCGGGTCGGGATCCTGGACCTGCGCCGCGCCTCGGAGGAGGCCCGCTCGGCGGCGCTCGACGCCCTGCGCCGGAGCATGTCGCACCAGATCTTGCCGGCGGACCGCTGGCCGCTGTTCGACGTGCGTGCCTCGTTGCTCGACCACGGGCGGGTGCGGGTCCACGTGAGCTTCGACCTGCTCATCGGCGACGCCTGGAGCTGGGACCTGCTGTTGTCGGAGATGAGGCTGTTCTACCGCGAGCCCGAAGCCCGGCGGCCGCCGCTCGAGATCTCCTTTCGCGACTACATCCTGGCTGAGGAGTCGTTCAAGGAGTCGTCGCGATACCTCGCGGCCCGGGACTACTGGCGCCGGCGGGTGCCGGACCTCGCGCCGGCGCCGGACCTACCCCTTGCCAAGAGCCTCTCGGCCGTGAAGCGGCCGCGTTTCGTGCGCCGCCGGGGAACCGTGGCGGCGGCTTCCTGGCAGCGGCTGAAGGGGCGGGGAAGCCGCCTCGGCCTGACTCCGTCGGGCCTCGTGCTGGCCGCTTTCGCCGAGGTCCTGGCGACCTGGTCTCGGAGCCCCCGCTTCACCCTCAACCTCACGCTCTTCCATCGCCTCGAGCTTCATCCTCAGGTCAACGAGCTCATTGGCGACTTCACCTCGCTGGTCCTCCTCGAAATCGACACCGCCTGGCCGGAGCCCTTCGAAGCACGGGCCCGGAGGATTCAGAACCAGCTCTGGGACGACCTCGACCACCGGTACTTCAGCGGCGTCCAAGTGCTTCGGGACCTGGGACGCCAGGGCCGGGGCCGGGGGGCGCGGGCGGCAATGCCCATCGTCTTCACGAGCACCCTGACCATGACCGACACCCGCGCGGGCTCCGAAGTCTCATCGCAGGATCGCGGAGCGACGCCGCAACAGGGCGCCGGCACGGTCGAGTTCGGGATCAGCCAGACCCCTCAGGTGTACCTCGATCACCAGGTCGCGGAACGTCAGGGCGCGCTGGTCTTCAATTGGGACGTGGTGGACGAGCTCTTCCCTCCCGGGATGGTCGACGACATGTTTGGCGCCTTCTGCGGGTTGCTCGAGAGCCTGGCCGAGGGCGACGGAGCCTGGCGAGAGACGCACGTCTCCCTGGTGCCGGAGGCCCAATTGGCAGGCCGGGCGATCGACGCGGCCGTGGCGCCGCCCGGCAACGAGTTGCTGCACGCTCTCTTCGAGAGCCGGGCGGACGAAGATCCGGCCCGCGACGCGGTGATCGCGCCCCGCCTGACCCTGAGCTTCGGATCGCTGGCGAGGCGCTCGGACGAGTTGGGCCGACGCCTGCGCCGGCGCGGCGCACGGCCGAACCGCCTCGTCGCCGTGGTCATGGAGAAGGGTTGGGAGCAGGTGGTCGCGGTGCTCGGGGTTCTCAAGGCGGGCGCCGCGTATCTGCCGGTGGATCCGGCGTTGCCCGCCGACCGTCGACGCGCGCTTCTGGAGCTGGGCGAGGTCGAGCTGGCGGTGACCCAGCCCTGGCTCGACGAGGGGCTCGAATGGCCCGAGACGGTCAGCCGCGTGACGGTGGACGAGGAGGAACCGGAGCTCTCGGCGGACACCCGTCCCGAGCCCGTGGAGATCAGGCCGGATCACCTCGCCTACGTGATCTTCACATCCGGCTCCACCGGCACGCCCAAGGGGGTGATGATCGACCACCGCGGCGCGGTCAACACGATCCTCGACGTCAATCGCCGGTTCGACGTGGGGGCCGGGGACCGAGTGCTGGCGCTCTCCTCGCTGAGCTTCGACCTGTCGGTGTACGACGTCTTCGGGCTGCTGGCGGCGGGAGGGGCCGTCGTCGTGCCCGAGCCCGGGGCGGCCCGCGATCCGGCGGCCTGGGCGGCGCTGATCCGGCGCCACGGCGTGACCCTGTGGAATTCGGTTCCGGCGTTGCTCGAAATGCTGGTGGAGCACGCCGCCGGCCGGCCCGACGTCGACCTGAGCTCCCTGCGGCTGGCCCTGTTGTCCGGAGACTGGATCCCGGTACAGCTTCCAGACGCCGTCCGAGAGATCGTCGCCGGTCTGGAAGTGATCAGCCTGGGCGGCGCGACGGAGGCGTCCATCTGGTCGGTGCTCTACCCGATCGCCGCCGTGAGCCCGTGGTGGACGAGCATCCCCTACGGCCGGCCGATGACGAATCAGACGGTCTGCGTCCTCGACCATCGGCTCGAGCCGCGCCCGACCTGGGTGCCGGGAGACCTCTTCATCGGCGGCGCCGGACTGGCCCACGGCTACTGGCGGAACGAGGAAACGACCCGCAAGAGCTTCTTGTCGCATCCGCGAAGCGGCGAGCGGCTCTACCGGACGGGTGATGTCGGCCGCTATCTTCCGACCGGCGACGTCGAGTTTCTCGGCCGCGAGGACTTCCAGGTCAAGATCCAAGGGCATCGCATCGAGCTCGGAGAGATCGAGGCGGCGCTGGCTCGCCATCCCGCGGTTCAGTCCGCGGTGGCGTCCGCGGTCGGCGGCGAGCGCTTCAACCGGCGCCTGGGGGCATGGGTGGTGCCACAGCCGGGAACCGAGATCGACGGCGAGGAGCTGCGCCGGCACCTGAAGGCGATCCTGCCGGAGTACATGGTGCCCGGCTCGGTCGTCCTGCTCGGCCAGTTGCCGCTCACCGACAACGGCAAGGTGGATCGCCAGGCCTTGCCCCTGCCCGGCGAGGCCGAGACGCAGAGCGCCGGCGAGACGGCGCCCACGCCGGTCGAGGAGCTGGTCGCAGGAGTCTGGAGCGAGACGCTCCACCTCGACGGTTGCGGCCTGCACCAGGACTTCTTCGAGCTCGGCGGCGATTCCCTGGCGGCGATCCGGGTGTTGGCGAGAATTCGCGAGATCTTCGGCGTCGACGTCGTCTTGCGCGACCTCTTCGAAGCGCCGACGGTGGCCGGCCTGGCAGCCAGCGTCGAGCGCTCGAAGCGGGCCGGCAGAGCGCTCGCGGTCCCTCCCCTCAAGCGCGTCGCGCGGTCGGACCGGCTGCCGCTGTCCTTCGCCCAGCATCGGCTCTGGTTCCTGGATCAGCTCCAGGGGGCAAGCCATGCCTACAACGTGGTCTCCGCGCTGCGGATCGAGGGCGAGCTGCGCCCGGCGGTGCTGGCGGCCGCCCTGACCGAGGTCGTCCGCCGGCACGAAGCGCTGCGAACCGGATTCCATGCCGCCGGCGGCGAGCCTTTCGCTCGAGTGGCGCCCTGCGCTCCGTTTCCTTTGTCCGTCGTCGATCTCGGGGCCTTGCCGACGGATCTCGGCGAGCGCCAGGCGGCCCGGCTCGCCGTCGACCACGCGCGGCTTCCCTTCGACCTGCGCCGGCCCCCGCTGCTCCGGGTCCGGTTGGTACGGCTCGCCGACGACCAGAGCCTCGTCCTGCTCTCGATCCATCACATCGTCTCCGATGCGTGGTCGGTGGGCCTGCTCTTCGCGGAGCTCACGGCGCTCTACGGGGCCGCGCTGCGAGGCGACCCGTCGCCGTTGCCGGAGCCGGCGATCCAGTACGCGGACTACGCCGCGTGGCAACGCCGATGGCTCCAGGGAGAGACTCTGAGGTCCCTGCTGGCCTACTGGAGAGCGCGGCTCCACGGCGCGCCCGCGTTGTTGGAGCTTCCCGTCGACCGTCCCCGAGGGACGGCGGCGGGAACGGCGAGCGGCGGCTGGGCCATGCGCTTTCCGGAGCCGCAAGTTGAGGCCTTGCGCCGGCTCTGCCGCCGGCGGGGGGCGACTCTGTTCATGGGCATGCTCGCGCTCTTCAAGGCGTTGCTCTCGCGCTATACGGGCTCGGCGGACATCAGCGTCGGGACGGCGGTGGCAGGACGCGGCACCGTTGAAACGCAGCCGCTGATCGGCTTCTTCGTCAACACCCTGGTCTTGCGCACGGTCTTCGATGGCGCTTTCACCTTCGAAGACCTGGTGGATCGCGTACGGCGGGTCACCCTGGACGCCTATGCTCATGAAGAGGTCCCCTTCGAGAAACTGGTGGAGGAGCTCCAGCCCGAGCGTGACCTGACTCATACGCCGCTTTTCCAGGTCATGGTCGTCCAGCAGAACAACCCGCGACGGCTGGAACAGCAAGCCTCCGGAACGCGATTCAACGCGCTCCCACCAGGCGGCGGCGTGGCCAGCCGCTTCGACCTCACTTTGCGGCTGGGCGAGGCGGCCGGTACCACGGACGCTACGATCGAGTATCGCAGAGAGCTCTTCGACGCCACGACGATCCACCGTCTGTCGAGGCATCTGAGGCACCTGCTCGGCGAGGCCTTGGAGGGCAGCCGGCCGCTCTCGCGCCTGGCCTTCCTGGGACGCGGCGACCGCCACCAGACGCTGTTCGAGTGGGGGCAGCCCGCGCCGGCTCCGCCGCACCGCCACGGCCTTCACGAGCTCGTCGAACGCCAAGCCGTGAGCACTCCCGACGCCGTGGCCGCGGTCGTCGGCGCAAACGCCCTGAGCTATGCCGAGCTTCTTCGGCGGGCCGATCGCCTCGCCTGTCGGCTACGGCGTCTCGGCGTGCGGCGCGAGGTCCGCGTGGCATGCTGCTGCGAGCGCTCACCCGAGCTGGCGGTCGCGCAATTGGGAATCCTGAAAGCGGGCGGTGCGTTCGTTTCTCTCGATCCTTCTCACCCGGCCGCGCGTCACTCGCGGGTATTGTACGAGGCGCTGGCCGGTCCGGGCCCGCGCCTGGTCGTGACCTCCGCTCAGCTTTGCCCGCGCGTGCCCGAGGCGCCGGGACGAATCCTGATCGATCCGCGAGGGAGGCCCCACGGCCGCGGCGAGCCCGTCCCCGCGGCCGTCCGCTTCGGCGCCGACAGCGGAACCGACGCCGCCGACCTGGCCTTCGTGTACCACACCTCGGGATCCACCGGCGCGCCGAAGGGCGTGATGGCAAGCCACCACGCGGCGGTCAGCTACCTTGTGGACCTGATCCGGCGCTGCCGCCTCGGCGCACGCGACACCGTGCTCCAGGTCGCGGCGGCGTCGTTCGACGCTTCGGTGCGCGACGTGCTGGGGCCGCTCGCGGCGGGAGCGCGTGTGGTGTTTCCGGAACGCGCGGCGCTCGGCGATCCGGCGGCTCAGCTCGCCGACCTCGTGCGCCACAAGGCGAGCGCGGTGCTGAGCGCCGTGCCGACCCTGCTGCGCACGTGGCTGCTGGCGCCGCCGCCGGGCTCGGGCGCCGCCTTGCGGCTCTTGCTGCTCAGCGGCGAGCCCCTGCTCCCCTCCGACGTCGTCCGGGCGCGGCAGCTCTTCGGAGCGGAGCTCGAGGTCGTCAACCAATACGGCCCCACCGAGGCCACCATGACGTCCACATACCACCTGCTCCCCAGGACGGTAGGCGCCTCGGACCGCGGCGTGCCTCTCGGCCGGCCGATCCCGGGCCGCCGCCTCGTCCTGCTCGACCGCGGCGGGCAGCCGGCGCCGCTCGGCGTCGCGGGGCAGGTCGAGCTGGCGGGCGACGGGCTGGCCCGCGGCTACCTGAGCCGCCCGGGCCTGACGGCGGCCGCCTTCGTGCCGGACGCGTTCGCCGGGGTGCCGGGGCAGCGGCTCTACCAGACCGGAGACCTGGCCCGCTACACCGCGCGAGGGGAGCTCGAGCTGCTCGGCCGGCTCGACGCGCAGCTCAAGCTCCGCGGCTTCCGCGTCGAGCCGGAGGAGATC
>Ga0302046_10000228_pt1 | contig 59249 bp, 59 predicted proteins | sample RVTome_11_FD_200261 | JGI IMG/M metagenome (GOLD analysis project Ga0302046, IMG submission 200261) | Soil microbial communities from uranium-contaminated site in the Upper Colorado River Basin, Wyoming, United States - RVT147D111 (version 2) ... | reverse complement strand
GGGCGTAGTCGCGGGCGCGCTCACCAGATCGAGTGCGGCTCGGTCGACGAGCGGACCTTGACGAAGTACTCCTTGAAGCGGGCCAGGTCGTTCGGGGAGACCAGGTCCGAGACCAGGACGCAGAGCAGTCCCTGCTGCTTCCACAGGATGAGGCTGAACCCGTTCTCGGTGCGGACCAGGGGCCGCCACCGGTCGATCTGGACGCGGCCGGCCTCGGGGAGCGCGACGTTGCCGCCCGGCATGATCACGTAGGTGACGGTGTGCCCATCGACGTCCTTGTAGACCAGCTCGAGCCCCCGCACCCCCTCGAGGTAGGTCGGCCGCGCGTCCACGAGCTGGATCTCGCGATCCCCGGTGAAGACCCAGTCGAGCGTAACGCCGCTCTCTTCCATCACCCGGGGAAGGGCGGCGGGCACGACGTCCGGATGGGACTCACCCCAGATGATGATCCGCGAGTGATCGGTGAGAATGGCTCGCACGAGCGGCTGGATCGGATCGGCCGGACGCGTCCTCGGCAACGAAGGCGCCATCCACATCACCATGACGAGGGCGGTCGCGAGGGCGGACAGCGCGGGCGCCAGCCACGGGGCCCCCCAGCCCGGGCGCGGGACAGGGGGCTCCAGCGCGCGCGCGACGGCGGCGCGGAGACGGGCCGGCGCCGCGTGGCGCGGCAGCCGCTCGCGAAGCAGGCGGCTCATCTCCGGATCGTCACCGTACTGGTCCTCGAGATCGTTGGCCATTTATCCCAGCTCTCGCCTCGCCGCGCTCCTCGCCTGCGGCCGTCCCGCGTCTCGGCTCGCACGGCCACTGAATGCCCCTACTGCCTGTAATGCGCGCCGTAATCCTTCAGGTGCCCGCGGAGCCGCTCCTTGGCGCGGAAGATGCGGGACTTCACGGTTCCGATGGGGCAGTCCATGATCCTGGCGACATCCTCGAGGGGAAGCCCCTCGACCTCGGCCAGGAGCAACGGGGTCTTGAACTCCTCGGGCAACCGGGCGAGAGCCCGCTCGAGGTCGGTGTGGACCTCCGTGCTACGCCCGTCCTGGCCTGGAGCGTCGTGGAACATCGGCGCTCCGCCCTCCGGCACTCCGTCTTCCGACAGCGCGGACTCCCGCTCGCGCAGGCGGTAGAACGTGAGGAAGGTATTCCTCAGTATCTGGAACAACCAGGCCCGCATGTGGGTTCCCGGTTGGAACCGGTGGGAGAACCGCATGGCGCGGACGTAGGTCTCCTGGACCAGATCCTCGGCCTCGGGCCCGTTGCGGGTCAGGTACACCGCCAGGTTGTGGAGGGCGTCCAGGTGCTGCAGGGCCTGCCGGCGGAAGTCCTCATCCGCCATGGCGATCCGATCCGGCGCCCGAGGCGCGCCGAGGTCGTGGCCTCATCGCTCTCCCGTCCGCTGCCACCAGCGCGCGGGGAGGTCGGAAGCCAGCACGGTGTGGACGTCCTCCAGCCCGTCCAGGATCTCCTGGATGGTCTCGTAGAGCACCGGATGGACGAGGTCGGGCGCCAGCTCCGCGAGCGGCTCCAGCACGAACCGGCGCTCGTGCATCAGCAGGTGCGGGATATGCAGGTTGTCGGACGCGCTGATCACCCGTTCGCCATAGAGGAGGATGTCGATGTCGATGGTGCGAGGCTCGAGCCGGCACTCCTCGGGGGTGCCCGGGCCGCGCACGCGCCCCAGCCCGGTCTCGATGCGCTGGATCTGGCGCAGCAGCTCCGTCGGGTCGAGGGAGGTCTCGAGGGCCACCACGGCATTGAGGAACCACTGGCCCTCGCCAGCCCACTGTCCGGGGGGCTGCTCCCACGGCTCGGCACGATAGATGCGGGAGGGCGCGAGCGATCCCACCCCGGGGATGGTTTCCAGCCGTTCCACGGCTTGCCGCAGCCATTCGAGCCGGTCGCCTTGATTCGAGCCCAAGCTCAGGAAGACTCTGGCCATCGAGACTCCCGCTCCCGGCGGGTCAACGCCGACGCGTGAGCTCCACGCCGGGGGTGCCGTGGAGCCCCTCCAGGGGCGGGAACAGCTTGCGGACCCGCACCCGGATCTCGCTGCACGCGCATTCCCGGAGCAGCGTCTCGGCCAGCGTTCCCGCCAGCCGCTCGAGGAGGTTCACTCTCTGCCGGGTGCAGATCTCCACGATGCGTCCCGCGAGCGTCCCGTAATCCACCGTGGCCCTGAGGTCGTCGGAAACCGCGGCCGGCGCCAGGTCCAGGGACAGCTCGACGTCCACCGAGAACCATGCCCCGAGGGGTTGCTGGGCCGTGGTGACCCCGTGGTGGCCGTAGAACCTGACGTCCTCGAGGAATATCTTATCAGAGCTCAGCGCTTGAGCCCCTCGGAGCGCTCCACGGCTTCGGCCGGCCGCTTGGCGTCGGTGGTCAGAGCGATCCGGCGGAACCGAACGGTGTTCATGCCTCGACCCTCCGGAGCCGCGCGCTGCCCCCGACGGCCCCGTGGCCTCAGGCCAAACCCAGCACGTGCTCCATGGAATAGAGTCCGGGGCCCGCGGTGGCGATGAAGCGGGCCGCGCGCAGGGCGCCCCGGCCGAAGGTGTCGCGGCTGTGCGCCCGGTGCGTCAGCTCGAGGCGCTCCCCGAGCGCCCCGAAGCTGACCGTGTGCTCCCCCACGACATCCCCCGAGCGCAGCGACATCACGCCGATCTCCTTCCGCGGGCGCTCGCCGGGCAGGCCGTGCCGCCCGTACACGGCCACCTTCGCCAGGTCACGACCGAGCGCTTGCGCCACGACTTCGGCCATGCGGAGGGCTGTGCCGCTGGGCGCGTCCTTCTTGAAGCGGTGGTGCGCCTCGGTGATCTCGACGTCGTAGTCGTCGCCCAGGAGACGGGCCATCTCGGCGAGGACGCGGAAAGCGACGTTGACGCCGACGCTCATGTTGGGGGAGAGCAGGATGGGCACCTCGCCGGCCAGCCTGGCCACCTCGTCGCGCTGGGCCGGCGAGAAGCCGGTGGTGCCGATCACCGCGCGCCCGCCCTGGCGGGCCACCAGCCGCAGGTGAGCGAGGCTCGCATCGGGCACCGAGAACTCCATCAGGATGCGGTTCTTCGTCAGGAGCCCCTCGGGATCCGACTCGATTGGCAGGCTGAGCCGGCCGATGCCGGCGACCTCGCCCGCGTCCTTGAGGAGCATCGGGTGGCCGGGGGCCTCGAGGGCGCCCACGAGCCGGAGATCCTTCTCGTCGTGGAGCAACGCGACGAGACGGCTCCCCATCCGGCCGGCGGCGCCGGCGACGACGACGTCGGGCATCGACCCCGCCTCAGCGCTTGAGCAGGCCGTGCTGGCCGAGGATGGCCCGGAGGCGCTCCCGGTTCGGGTCGCTCATGCGGCAGAGGGGCAGGCGGAGCTCGGGCTCGATCAAGCCCACCATGGCCATCGCCTCCTTGACCGGGATGGGGTTGGTCTCGATGAACATGGCCCGGCAGAGGGGGAACAGGCGATGGAAGATCTCCCGGGCCTGCTTCCAGTCGCCGCCGAGCGCCGCATGCGTCATGTCGGCCGTCTCGCGGGGGACGATGTTGGCCACCACGGAGATCACCCCGCGGCCGCCCACCGCCATCAGCGGGAGCGTCAGGTTGTCGTCACCGGAGAGCACGCTGAAGTCGGGGCCGCAAGCCAGGATCACCTGGGTCATCTGGTCGAGGGATCCGGAGGCCTCCTTGACACCCACGATGTTGGAGCAGTCCTTGGCCAGGCGGGCCAGGGTATCGGTTTCCACGTTCACCGCCGTCCGGCTCTGGATGTTGTAGACGAGGACGGGGATGTCCACGGCCTCGGCGATGGCGCGGAAGTGCCGGTAGAGACCTTCCTGGGTAGGCCGGTTGTAGTAGGGACTGACCACCAGGGCCGCGCGGGCCCCTGCCTTCTTCGCGTGACCGGTGAGATCGATGGCCTCGGCGGTGGAGTTGGATCCGGTGCCAGCGATGATCGGGAGGCGCCCGCGGGCGGCCTCGATCACGATCTCCACCACCCGCTTGTGCTCGTCGTGACTGAGGGTGGGGGACTCGCCGGTGGTCCCGCACGGCACGATGCCATCGGTGCCGTTGGCCACGTGGAACTCCACCAGCTCCCGGAGCCTGGCCTCGTCGAGGTTGCCGTTCCGGAACGGCGTGACCAGAGCGACGATCGAGCCATGGAATGTGGGTCGCATGGATGCCTCCTTTACTCGAGCGACTCGCCCGCGATCAGATCCTCGTAGGTCTCGCGACGCCGGACCACGCGATAGGTGCCGCCCTCCACCAGCACCTCGGCCGCCCGGGGGCGCGCGTTGTACTGGGAGGCCATGGCGAAGCCATAGGCGCCCGCGCTCATCACGGCCAGGAGATCGCCCTCCGCCACCTCCGGCATCTGCCGGTCCTGGGCGAGGAAGTCCCCCGACTCGCACACCGGTCCCACCACGTCCACCGCCTGCGTCGGTGCGCCCAGGGCCTCCCTGACGGGCTGGATCGCGTGGTAGGCCTCGTAGAGGCTGGGTCGGATCAGGTCGTTCATCCCCGCGTCCACGATCACGAAGCGCTTGGCCGGCGTCACCTTGTTGTAGAGGGCGCGGGTCAGGAGCACGCCCGCGTTGCCGACGACGGACCGCCCTGGCTCCAAGAGCACGGTGACCCCCAGCTCCCCGAGCATGGGCAGCAGGGTGCGCGCGTACTCCTCATGGGAAGGCGGCGACTCGTCGCGGTAGCGGATGCCGAGCCCCCCTCCCACATCGACGGCGCGGATCCCGATCCGGCGCTCCCGCAGTTCCTTCACCATCGCGGCGATGCGGGCCACGCTGTCCGCGAAGGGGGAGATCTTGGTGAGCTGAGAGCCGATGTGCATCTGGACGCCCACGACCTCGATGCCGGCCATCGCTGCCGCCGCCTCGTACTCGCGGAGGGCGTCGACGACGGGAATGCCGAACTTGGAGGAGCGCAGGCCCGTGGAGATGTAGGGATGGGTGTGGGGATCGACGTCGGGATTCACCCGGAGCGAGACCGGCGCCCGCACGCCCATCTCCTGAGCTGCCTGGTCGAGGGCCCGGATCTCGGCGGGCGACTCCACGTTGAACATCAGGATCTCGGCCTTCAGCGCCTCGCGCATCTCCTCGCGCGTCTTGCCGAGGCCGGCGAAGATGATCCGCCTGGCCGGGATGCCCGCGCGCAGCGCCCGGAACAGCTCGCCGCCGGAGACGACGTCCGCGCCGGCTCCCGCCGCCGCGAGGGCGGCCAGCACGGCCAGGTTGCCGTTGGCCTTGACGGCGTAGCAGACGAGGTGCGGGACCTCGGCGAAGGCCCGGTCGTAGGCGCGGAAGCTCGAGAGGATGGCCGCCCTGGAGTAGACGTAGGTCGGTGTGCCGAGCGCGTCGGCGATCTGGCGGAGCGGGACTCCCTCACAGTGGAGCTCGCCCGCCCGGTACTGGAACTGGTCCATGCGATCGATCCCCTGTCGCGACGTGGGTTTCGACCGACTCTAGCATCCCGGCCGGGTCAGTTCAAGCCGCTGCCCCCTCGCGCCCCTCGCGGGCGCCGATCACGGGATCGTGACGGTGACCTCGTTGGAGCGTGGGCTCTCGTTGGGGGCGCGCGCCCCGTCGAGCGCCGTCACCACGTACCGGTAGGTCACGCGCGGCTCCACGTCGCGGTCGACGAACACCGTGCTGGCGGCCGCGGTGGCGGCGATGCGCGCGAACCCTCCCGCGGGCGTCGCCCGGTAGATCGCGTAGCCCGCCACATCGGCCTCGGGGCTCCGGTTCCAGGCCAGCCGCACGCCCGCCGCCGAGGGGATGCCCACGAGGGCGGTCGGGGCGCTCGGGGGTGTCGTGTCGACGGGCGTCGCGGTTACCGGCAGCGAGGCCTCGCCGCGCGCCGTTCCCGCGAGCTCGATGCGCACCGCCCGGACCGCATAGCGGTAGGTGGTGTCGTTGACGAGGCCGGTGTCGGTGAACGCGGTGCCGGGCACCGGCTCCGGGCTGATGGCCGCGAGGGCCGCCTCCGCTCCCGCGCCTCTCAGCACGACGTATCGGACCTCGCCGGTGACGGGAGCGCCGTCGATCAGCGCGGCCGGCGGGGTCCAGCGCAGCGTGACCTGGCGGTCCGCCGCCGCCGCCGTCACATCGCGCGGGGGGCGAGGGGCGGCCAGGAAGCTGACGGCGAGCCGCGCGGAGGGAGCGCTGGCGCGGCCCTGGCGATCCGCGGCGACCACCACGTAGACGTAGCGCCGCCCGAAGCCGAGGCGGCGGCGGTCGTCCCAGCGTACCGTGTCGCCCTGGACGACGGCCGGAGCGGGAGCGTCGAGCCGGATCGATGCGATCTCGTCATAGCCCACGACCTGCCCCCACGAGAGGATGGCGGGCTTAGGCGGCGCGCCGTCGGCCTCCTCGCGCCGGTAGAGCTTCACGGTGGCGAGGTCCTTGAGCGGGCTCCCGTCGGCTCGCCTGCCGGGGTTGCGCCAGCTCACGACGATGGCGTCACTCTCCACCGAGGCCCGGAGCTCGGCGGCGGCCGCCGGGACCCGCCGCTCGGGCGCCACCGGCGGCCCCTTCTTCCCGCAGGCCACGACAGCGAGCGCGACCAGCATCGCCAGGGTGAGGCCGCGTGGCGATCTCACCGACGAGGTCCGGGCGGGCGCCGGGGCGCGGCCGGAGCGGGCAGGGCCGCGCCGGTCACGCGCCCCGGGGCCCGGCGACGACGAGGTCCCGGGCGGCGGCCAGCGCGCGCTTGACAGCCTCGGGAGCGGTGCCGCCGATGACGGCGCGGGCCTGGAGCGAGGCCTCCACCGTCAGCGCCTGGTGGACGTCCTTGTCGATCAGGGGCGAGAACTGCCGGAACTCCTCCACGGCGAGCTCGCCCAGCTCCCGGCCCCGGGCCAGGGCGTAGCCGACCGTGCGCCCGACCACCTCGTGCGCCTCGCGGAACGGCAGCCCCTTGCGCACCAGATAGTCGGCGAGGTCGGTAGCGGTGGCGTAGTGGGCGCCTGCCGCTGCCTGCATGCGCTCGATTCGAAACGAGAGGGTCCGGAGCATGGGCGGCATGACGCGCAGGACCGCCTCCAGGGTGTCCACGGTGTCGAAGAGGGGCTCCTTGTCCTCTTGCATGTCCGCGTTGTAGGTGAGCGGCAGCCCCTTCATGGCGGTCAGCACGGCCACCAGGTTCCCGTATAGCCGCCCCGTCTTGCCCCGGATCAGCTCGGCCACGTCCGGGTTCTTCTTCTGCGGCATGATGGAGGACCCGGTGGCAAAGGCGTCGGAGAACTCCACGAAGCCGAACTCCGCGGTGGCCCAGAGGGCCAGGTCGGTGGCGAGCCGGGAGAGATGCATGCCGAGGATGGCGGCCCCCGCCAGGAACTCGAGGAGATAGTCGCGATCGGCGGTGGCATCCATGCTGTTCGGGGTGGGCGCGGCGAAGCCAAGGTCGCGAGCCAGCGCCTCGCGATCGATGGGGAAGGCGGTGCCCGCCAGCGCCCCCGCCCCCAGCGGCATGAGATCGACGCGAGCGGCGCAGTCGCGGAACCGGTCGCGGTCCCGCTGGAGCATGAACACGTAGGCGAGCAGGTGGTGGGCCAGGAGGACCGGCTGGGCCCGCTGGAGGTGCGTATAGCCGGGCATGGCGACGGCCAGGTGCTCCTCGGCGCGGGCCAGCAGCGCCTCCTGGGTCCCGCGCACGCCGCCATCGACGTGCCGGAGGATATCGCGCAGGTAGAGCCGCTCGTCCAGCGCGATCTGGTCATTGCGCGAGCGGCCGGTGTGGAGCTTGCCCCCGACCGACCCCGCCAGCTCGATGAGCCGGCGCTCGATGTTCATGTGGATGTCCTCGAGCTCGAGCCGGAAGGGGAACTGCCCGCTCTCCAGCTCCCCGCCCACCGCCTCCAGGCCTCGCAGCAACGCGCCGAGCTCCTCCTCGCTGATCAGCCCCGCCCGGCGCAGCGCGCGCGCCCATGCCGCGCTTCCCTCGAGGTCGTAGGGCCACAGCCGGCGGTCGAAGCTCAGGGAAGCGGTGAACGCCTGGGCGGCCGGATCGGTCTCCTGGGCGAAGCGGCCGCCCCATGGCTTGCCGGCCGGCGAGCTCACGAGGCCTCCGCGCCGCCCCGGGCGCGCGGGCCGTCAGGCTCGCGCGGGAGCAGGCCGGCGATGGCCGCCATGATGCGCCGGGTGATCTCCTCGCGCTCCGCGTGGGTCACTCGCCACCGTCGCGACCCCTGGAACTGCATCGGCACGCCGAATTGCACCGAGACGCGGGACCGGCGGGGCAGGTGGAGGCGGCGGCCCACTAGCGCCTCGTAGGTCCCGCGGATGGCCGCCGGGACCACCGGCACCCCCGAGCGCAGTGCGATCAGCGCCACACCGGGCTGGCCGGAAACCAGGCGCCCTTCCTGGCTGAACGGGCCTTCCGGGAAGATCCCCACGACCCGGCCCTCCTCCAGGGCGCGCAGGGCTCGCTTGATGGCCCCGGGGTCCGGCCGCTCCAGGTTGATCGGGATCGAGCCGATGTGGCGGTGGAACGCGGGATGGAAGGGGCTCGCGTGGAACACGCGGGGCATCACGAGGAAGGAGATCGGGCGGCCGACGGCGGCGCCGAGAAGCACTCCGTCAAGGTAGTTGTGGTGGTTGGCCGCGAGGATCACCGGACCCGAGCCCGGGACATGCTCGAGCCCGTGCACGCGCATACCCCACAGCGACCGCAGCAGCGGCGCGCAGGCCGCCCGGAGTAGCCGGTAGAGCGGCGGGAATCGCTCGGCGCGCTCGGCGACGCGGGAGAGGCGGGATGGGCTCCAGCGGGCTGCGGCCCGCCCCGTCGGCTCGCCCCGGGCCGTCAGGGCGGTCCGCCGTGCGAGATCGGATCGTGCGCGGAGTTCCTCGCCCGGGGCCATGGTCGCGTCGGTTATAGCACTCGGGATGGCCGGCGACAAGAAGCGCGGCGGGTCACCCGCCCTCGCGGGGACGCGACAGGCGGTAGCGGGCGACCGCGGCATTGTGATCGCTGAGCGTGCTCGAGAAATGGTGATGCCGGTCGTCGATGGAGACGAAATAGAGGTAGTTCACCGGGGCGGGGTTGACGGCAGCCCGGATGGCGGCGCGTCCGGGGCTGCCGATCGGCCCGGGCGGCAGCCCGAGCCGCCGGTAGGTGTTGAAGGGCGAGTCCACCTGCAGGTCGGTGCGCGTGATCGGCCGGCGGCGCTCCTGATCCACGGCATACTGCACGGTGGGATCCGCCTGGAGCGGCATGTCGCGCTTGAGACGGTTCCAGAACACCGCCGAGATCAGCGGCATCTCGCTGGCCACCGCGGCTTCTCGCTCGATGATGGAGGCCAGCGTGAGGAGCCGGTGCGGCGTGAGGTCGAGCGCCAGCGCCTGCGCCAGGATCTCGGGTCCGACCTGCTCGCGCGTGCGCGCGACCATCCGGGCCAGCATCTCCTCGATCGCCATCCCCTTCACGAGCTGGTAGGTGTCCGGGAACAGATAGCCCTCCACGCTCTCCGCGGGAATGTCCAGCGTCTGCAGGAAGCGGGGGTCACGGGCCACCCGGAGCACGTCCGCGGCAGGCGCCAGGCGCTCCGCCTCGAGCGCGCGGGCCAGCTCGGCGACGGTAGAGCCTTCCCGCAGCACCACCTGGTGCTGGATGACCTTGCCCCCCTCGAGGAGCGAGAGGATCGCCACCGTGCTGGCCCCCTGGGGCACTTCGTATTCTCCGGCCTTGAGGCTCCGGCCGCTCCCCCTTGCCAGCGACAGCAGGATGAAACCCAGCGGGCTCCGGATCACCCCGGCCTGATCGAGCCGGCGGGCCACCTCCACGAGGCTCAGATGCGGCGGGATCTCGACCACCGCCGACCGGGACTGGATCAACGGCGCGGGGGTGAGAACCCACCAGGCCTGGAGGGCCAGGAAGAGGAGACACGAGACCAGGACGCCCCCGAGCATCGCCCTCCAGGAGAGAGCGGGCCGCCCCGATGGCTCGGCCCAGGTCTTGAAGAACCAAGGTCGTTCCATCATGCGTTTCCGCTTATCTTGCCCGGGGCTCCGACCGGAGTCAACCGTGGCCGGTGGGGATCGGGATCTTTCTGGTACAATCAAAGGGCCGGGGTTTGACGGCCCCTGACTTTTCCAGGAGGGATTCCATGCCTCAGCTGCTGCTTCCCGCCCGCCACGAATGGCACGCCCGTGAGCGCGATTACGGCAAGCTCGCCATGGAGCCGTTCGAGGAAGGGTTCGCCCTGACGGTGGGGAACGCCTACCGCCGGGTCCTGCTGTCGTCGATCCACGGGGCCGCCCCCGCCTGGGTCAAGATCGAGGGCGTGCTCCACGAGTTCTCCCATCTCCAGGGGGTGACCGAGGACACCCTGGACATCATCATGAACCTCCGCAAGGTGGTCTTCACCTTGCACGTGAACCGCCCCAAGGTGCTGCGGCTGAGGGCCCAGGGGCCGCGCACGGTGACAGCGGGCGACTTCGAGCCGGACGCCGACGTCGAGATCCTGACTCCCGACATCCAGCTGGCGACGCTGGACAAGGACGGCACGCTCGAGATGGAGGTCTGCGTGGAACGGGGGCGAGGGTATCAGGCCGCCGAGCGGCGAGAGCCGGAGGCCCTGCCCATCAACGCCATCCTGGCCGACGCCGATTTCTCGCCGGTGAAGCGCGTGAACTTCCACGTCGAGACCCCGCCCGGGGCCGACGGTCACGAGCGCCTCGTGCTCGAGATCTGGACCGACGGGAGCGTGTCGCCGGAGGTGGCCGTGGCGGAGGCCTCCCGCATCCTCGCGGACCAGTTCAACCTGCTCACCGACGTCCCGCTCAGCGCGCCCACCGAGGAGGAGAGCCTCGAGACCGGCGTGGAGCCCCCGGTCCGCATCGAGCTGAACGAACACCTCTTCCGCAACGTCGACGAGCTGGAGCTGTCCGTGCGCGCCTCGAACTGCCTGAAGACCGCCAGCATCCGGACCATCGCCGACCTGGTGCAGCGGAGCGAGTCGGAGCTGCTGAAGACCAAGAACTTCGGCAAGAAGTCGCTGAACGAGATCAAGACCATCCTGGGAGAGATGGGGCTCTCCTTGGGCATGCGGATTGATCCCGAGGAGCTGGAGCGGCTGCGCGCTCAGTACGAGCGGGCCTTCGAGAGCTGAGCGGCCGTCCCGTTGCTGCGCGTCCCATCACGGCCCCCGGTCTCCGGGGGCCGCGGTGCGTTCCGCGGTTCGCTTGGTGCCTTCGGGGGCCCGCTCCGGGTCGAGCTCGAAGCGTTCCGTCGTGCCCCGGGCCCAGCGGGTCACCGAGAGCGTCACCCCATCGGTCTCGACGATGACGGCGCCGTCCCGGTCGGTGCGGTAGACCCGAGCGCCGCTGGCCGCGAGCCGGTCCAGCGTCTCCGGCGCGGGGTGACGGAACGGGTTGCGGGCCCCGGCCGAGATCACCGCGAATGCCGGGCGGCTCGCCTCGAGGAAGGCCGCGCCCGTCGAGAAGCGACTGCCGTGGTGGGCCACCTTGAGCAGCAGGGCGCGCACCGGCTCGGCGCGCTCCAGCACCGCCGCCTCCCCGTGCCGAGCGAGGTCGCCCGTGAGCAGCACGGAGACTCCCCGCCAGTCCAGTCTCAGGACCAGCGAAAGGTCGTTCTCGCTTTCCATGGGCCCGGCGGGATGGAGCACGGTGACGAGCGCGTCCCCCACCCAGAGCCGCTGGCCCCGGGCAAGGATTCTGCGGATCGCTCCCGAGCGCTCGACGGCCCGCAGCGCGGCCTCGCTTCCCGCGTACCAGTAGCCGTTCTCCCAGAACTCGCCCACGCCGAGCCCGCGCATCACCGCGCGGAGCCCGCCCGAATGGTCGGGATCCGAGTGGGACAGGGCCACCACGTCGAGCCGTCCGGCTGGCCGGTTCCAGAGGAACGGGGCGACCACGTGCTCGCCGACATCGAAGCGGTACGGCCCCGCGGCGCCGGCGTCGACCAGGATCCGCCGGCGGCCCGGGAGCTCGATCAGGGTCGTGTCGCCCTGGCCGACGTCGAGGAAGGTGATCCGTAGCCGGCCGTCCTCCGGGCGTAGCCAGGGCCAGGCCGAGAGCGCGCCGGCCAGGAGCGCCAGCGCCACGGCGCCGCGGCGCGCCGGGCGCGAGCTCGCCGACCACGGCAGGAGCGCCAGGGCGGCGTACCAGCCGGCCGTCGCCGGCAGCATGGGCGCCGGCAGGTGCACCATGGCGGCCGGAAGCGAGGCGGCGATCCGGACGGCGCCGCGGAGCAGCAGGAGGAGCAGCCAGAGCGCGTTGAAGAACAGCTCTGCCCCCACCTCGCTGATCAGCGAGGCGAGCAGCGCCACGAGACCGAGAGCGGTGGCCACGCCGGCCAGAGGGACTACCGCGAGGTTGGCCAGCACGCCGATCAGCGACAGCTGGTTGAAGTGGCCGAGCATGATCGGCGTGACGGCGAGCTGGGCGCCAAGGCTCACGGCTATCGGTGCCGCCAGCCACCGTGACCATCCGCGCCCCGTCAGGAAGCTCGTGACCGGGGGCGCCAGCAGGATGATGCCCATGGTGGCCCCGAACGAGAGCTGGAAGCCGGGATCCCAGAGGTCGACCGGCCGCCAGGCGAGCAGGAGCAGGGCGGCCAGGGCGATGCCGTTCAGGAGCTGGGGCTCGCGATCGAGGAGCACCGCCAGCAGGAGCCCGAGCCCCATCACCGTGGCCCTGAGCACCGAGGGGTGGCCGCCCACGACGAGGGCGAAGGCCACCAGCGCTCCGCCGGCCACCACCGCGGTGGGCCGTCGCGGCAGCCCCAGAAGCGAGAGCGTGAGGAACACGCACGAGGCCAGCAGCGCCACGTTGAAGCCCGAGACGGCGAGCACGTGGTACACGCCGGCGCGGCGAAAGGCCTCGTCGGCGTCCCGCGGCATCGTGGCGCGTTCCCCGAGCAGCAGGCCCGCCAGGAGGCCGGCCGCGGCGGGCGGGAGCTGGCGGCTGATCGTGTCGACCGCCCAGCGTTTCACGCGGATCGGCCACGGAGGATCGTCCGGCGTGATGGCCTCCAGGCGATCGCCGCGCGCGCTGCCGACGACGAGGATGCCCTCCCGACGTAGATGGGCCGGGTAGTCGAAGGCGCCGGGATTCCTGAAGCCCACGGGCCGGTGGAGCCGTACCTCGGCCATGATCCGCTGACCTGGGCCGAGGGCGATGCTCTCGCCGTAGACGGTGAGCTGGACGCGACCCATGAGCGGTTTTCGCTCGCCGCCATCCTGGAACGCCATCGCATCCAGGAGCAGCCGCGCGCGATCCGGCGCCCATCGCACCGGCTCGGCAGCGATCTCGCCCTCCACGGTCAGCGAGACGGGCAACGGGAGCCGCGCGACGTGCTCCGCCGTCACGAGAGAGGGGCCTGGGCGGAGGGCGCCGAGGACGACAACCGCTGCGAGGAGAAGGAGTCCGGCCGCTCCGTCGCGCCCCAGCGCGAGGGCAGCGATCGCCCCCGTCAGCGAGAGCGCGGCGGCCGGGAGGAGCGCGAGCGGGGCGCCTGGTAGCCACGCCGCCGCCACGAGGCCGCCCGCGAAGGTCACCGCCAGGGGGAGCAGGGGGGCCACCTGCCATGGCACCTCACTTCTCCGTCACGGCTGGCATCTCCGGGCTCACCGTCGCCGGGCTCATGCTCACCTCCGTGCCGGCAGGCCGCGCTACCGTGACGAGATCTCGCAGGGCCGCGCGTTTCTTGGGCCCCAGGCCCAGGACGTGACGTAGATCGTCCCTGGACTCGAAGCCGCCGCGGCGTCGCCGCTCGTCGACGATGCGCTCGGCGAGCCCCCGGCCGACACCCGGCAGCCGCGCGATTTCCTCGAAGCTCGCCCGGTTGAGATCGAGCGGCTCCGGGGCCGGGGCGCCGGCGGGCTGGATCCCGTCATCGCCTGGAGATGCGTGCCGCGGGCGAGCCGCGTCCCGGGGCGGCAGCGCATCCCGCTTGCTGGTCGGGCGGATCGGAGGCGAGCTGCGATGGCGAGCCGGCGACGGGAGCGGCGGAGGATCGGGCTCCTGATCGAAGCGATCGAGGTACGCCGCGTGCTCGGGAAAGCCGGCGCGCCAGTCGCGCACCGCCAGGCCCACCAGGAGCGTGGCGGCCACCGCCAGGAGGAGCCGGAGCTGCGGGCGCGAGTAGAGCGTCATGCGCCCAGCCTGCCACCCGGCGCGCCCTGCGCCTAGAGTGGCAGATCAGATACGGCCTGCGGCCCTGCCCGCGCGCCGTCCTACGGGGTCAGCGCCGCACGGGTGATCGCGGTCGCATCCCGGTTGTGCCACTCGGCGGCGGCGAAGGCCACGTTGATCTGCTCGAGCGGATACGTGTGCGAGAGGATGCGGTGCCAGGGCCACCGCTCCTTGGTCCGCACCAGGAAGTCCAGCGCGCGCGGGATCACCCACGGGTCGTACTGGATGACACCCACGATCTTCTTCGAGCCCCACACGAGGAGCGAGGGCTCCAGCTCCACCTTGGCGCCGCGACTGATCGTCCCGATCTCGAGATAGGTGCCGCCCGAGCGCAGCATGTCGAGCCCCTCCGGGATCACCGCGGGGAAGCCGACGAAGTCGCAGGCCACGTCGGCCCCCACCCCGCCCGTCCACTGGCGCACCAGCTTCACCCGCTCCTTCCGGTCCGGCACCTCCTTGAGGCTGAGCGTGTGATCGGCGCCGAAGGCCCGAGCCAGCTCGAGCCGGGCCGGGATCTGGTCGACGACGATCACGGTGGCCGCCCCCATGTCCTTGGCGACGGCGGCGGCCTGGACGCCCAGCCCGCCGGCGCCCTGGATCACCACGCGGTCGCCGAACTTCACCCCAGCCTCCGAGAGGCCGTAGATGACCTGGGAGAGCGCGCAGTTCACCGGCGCCACCACCTCGTCGGCCAGCTCGTCGGGCACCTTGAAGATCGCCCCGCCGGGCCGGAGATAGTAGTGGTCGGCGAAGGCGCCGTGGAGGTGGGGGAAGACCGAGGGCCCGAGCGGGCGCTCGATCTTGCTCGGGCAGGCCGCGGGCTCCTTGTGCAGGCAGGCGTAGCAACGGCCGCACGGGTAGAAGTAGGTGTAGGCGACCCGATCACCTTCCTTGAGCGGCCGCCCGAGCGAGTCGGTCTTGATCCCGGCGCCCAGCCCGGCTACCCGTCCCGTCATCTCGTGGCCGTAGATCCAGCCGTCGTCCGGGTACTTGAGGGGGGCGTCCCCGCGCCAGAAGTGGAGGTCCGACCCGCAGATGTTGGCCAGGGTGACACGGATCAGGACACCCTGGGGCTCCACCTCGGGAATCGGCACTTCCTTGAGCTCGAACGGCTTGCCGGGACCGAAGAAGACGGCGGCTCTGGCGGTTCCGGGCACGCGCTGCCCTCCCTGGTGGATCGGTGTGATTGGGTGCCGGCCCAGCATGGCCCGAAAGGCGCGTCGTGTCAAAGGTCGGCCGGGCGCAACGAGGTGCCCACTCGCGCAGGCAGCCTTACGGGAGCGGGTCGGCGATGGAGATAGGGTCAGGCGCCGCGCTCCTTGCCCAGGTCGAAGGCGTCGTGGAGGGCGCGCACGGCCAGCTCGGTGTACTTGTCCTCGATGACGCACGACACCGCGATCTCGGAGGTCGAGATCATCTGGATGTTGACGTTCTCCTTGGAAAGTGTCGAGAACATCCGCGCGGCCACGCCGGCGTGGCTGCGCATGCCCACGCCCACGATGGAGACCTTGGCGACCCGGTCGTCGGCCGTGACGCCCTCGGCTCCGACCTCGCGGACCACCTGGCCCAGCACCTCCTCGGCCCGGACGCGGTCGGCGCGCGGCAGCGTGAAGGAGATGTCGGTGTAGCCGTCGCGGCTGATGTTCTGGACGATCATGTCCACCACGATGTTGCGGTCGCCCAGCGCCCCGAATACCCTGGAGGCGATCCCGGGCCGGTCCGGCACACGCAGGATGGAGACCTTGGCCTGGCCCCGGTCGTGAGTGATCCCGGTGACCACCACTTCTTCCATGCTGTGATCCTCCCTGGTCACGAGGGTGCCCGGGTCCGGCTTGAAGGTCGACCGGACATGCACCGGCACACCGTACTTCTTGGCGAACTCGACGGAGCGCGACTGGAGCACCTTGGCGCCGAGGCTGGCCATCTCCAGCATCTCGTCGTAGGAGACGCGCGCGAGCTTGCGCGCCTCCGGCACCACGTTGGGGTCCGCGGTGTACACGCCTTCCACGTCGGTGAAGATCTCGCAGACGTCGGCCTTGAGAGCGGCCGCCAGCGCCACCCCCGTGAGGTCCGAGCCGCCTCGCCCGAGGGTGGTGATCTCGCCCGACTCGGTGATCCCCTGGAAGCCGGCCACCACCACGATCTTGCCCGCGTCCAGGGCGGCGGCGATGCGGTCCGCCGCGATGCGCTTGATCCGCGCGCTCGTGTGCGCCTCGTCGGTGATCAGGCCCACCTGGGGCCCTGTGAACGAGCAGGCGGGGTGGCCGAGGGACTGGAGCGCCATGGCCAGGAGCCCGATGGTGACCTGCTCGCCGGTGGCCAGCAGCACGTCCATCTCGCGCGGGTCGGGGCTCGGGGTGATGGCCCGGGCCAGCGCGACCAGCGAGTCGGTGGTCTTGCCCATGGCCGAGACGACGATGACCAGGCGGTGGCCCTGGGCCGTCCGCTCGGCGACACGGCGGGCCACGTTCTTGATCTTCTCGGGGTCGGCGACGGAAGAGCCGCCGTACTTCTGCACGATGAGCTGGCCCATGAGAGGGCCATCCTACACGAGGGCTGCCACGAGCACAAAGGCGCCGGGCTGCCGCATTGCCCGAGCGCGCCGCGCGGCCTGCCCCAGGCTCTTATCGCGCCGTCGCGCTCGGCGCGGCAGACCGGCGGCCCACCGTGGACAGGTCAGCTCGGGCTACATGACCCATGTCCTTCCGGGCCACACCGTCGTCGACGGTCCGGGCGACTTCTCCTTCGAGTCGGGGGACGTGCACACCGTCTACAACAAGACCGAGGCCCCATGGTGCGTCTGCTGTTCGAGATCCTGCCCGCGGATCGCGGGCCCATCGCTGATCCCGGTCGAGAAGCGCTGACCGCCGCGCCTGCGTCGTGGAGTCGATGGGGCCCTTGTGCGCCGCCGGGGTCAGGGCCGGGGTCAGGACCTGGATGGAGAGGCGGGCTTTCGCAGCCCCTGGGTCACCTCGGCCAGGCTCACCTGCTCGACGATGAGCAGGATGAGCCCCGCTGCTGTCACCGGGACGAACTGTGAGGCATGGAGGAGCAGGGAGAAGCTCAGCGCTTCCGTGTGCGGGACGCCGAAGAGGGCGAGGGCCAGTACGGTGGCGGCCTGGATCACGCCGACGAAGCCGGGGCTCGAGGGCAGGCTGACGCCAAGCCCGACGAAGGCCAGCACGGCCCAGGCCGCCGCCATCGGAAGGTCGAGATGGGCTGCCCAGAGCGCCACCCATACCCCCAGCGCCCAGAGGACCCAGATCGCCGCGGACCAGCCGATGATGGGGATGAGATGAGGCGGGGTCCTGACGCCCTGCAGTCCCTCGGTGAAGGTGCCCAGAACCTTCGAGAGCCGCGCCTCGAGCCGGGGCGAGTGCCGCGCCAGGGCCCGGGTGAGGCCCTGGAGGCGATCCGGCGCCGCGGCCATCACCCCCAGGATCGCCATGATGGCGAGATCGGCGCCGAGGAACACGAGCGCCGCCCACTGGAGCTGCCGCGGGACGGGGATCGCGAGCAGCAGTCCGGCGAGGATGAGCACGACGGCCAGGGCGTCGAGCACGCGCTCGACGACGAGTGTGGCCACGGCGGTCCAGAACCGCTGGCCCCGGCGGGCGACGACGTACACCCGGACGATCTCGCCGGCGCGGAGCGGGAGCAGGTTGTTGCCCATGTAGCCGATCATCACGGCGCTGAACAGGCCTGCGGGCCGCGCGCCCGGCGGAAACAGGTAGGACCATCGACGGGCGCGGACCCAGATGGAAACCAGGTTGAATCCCACGCTGAGCGTGAGCCACCCCCAGTGAGTCTTCGCCAGATGCGCGCCGATGGCCCGGAGGTCCGCGTTCCAGAAGAGGTAGAGCAGCAAGCCCGCGCTGACCGCGAGCCCGACGAGGATCTTCGCCAGCCGTCCGGGTGACGGCACGCTGGCGATCAGAGCCCCAGCTGGGCCAGCACGGCGTCGAGGCTAGGGGGCACGCTCACCGGACGCGAGGCGGACTCCAGCGCGGTGTCGGGGTCCTTGAGGCCGTGGCCCGTCAGCGTGAGGACGAGAGTGGAGCCCGCCTCGAATCGGCCGGCCTTCACCATCTTCACGAGCCCCGCCACGGTGGCGCAGGACGCCGGCTCCATGAAGATGCCCTCCTCGCGGGCGAGAAGGCGGTAGCCGCGGATGATCTCCTCGTCGGTCACCGCGTCGATCCAGCCCCGCGAGTCGTGCAGCGCCTCCTTGGCCAGTCCCCACGAGGCAGGGTTGCCGATCCGGATGGCGGTGGCGAGGGTCTTGGGCTCGGGGATGACCCGGTCCTCCACGATGGGCGCGGCGCCGGCTGCCTGGAAGCCCACCATGCGCGGCACCTCCTTGGCCAGCCCGGCCCGCTGGTACTCCTTGTACCCGCGCCAGTACGCGGAGATGTTGCCCGCATTGCCCACGGGGATCAGATGGTAGTCAGGGGCGCGGCCGAGCTGGTCCACGATCTCGAAGGCCGCCGTCTTCTGCCCCTCCAGCCGGAACGGGTTCAGGCTGTTGACCAGGGTCACGGGATGGCGCTCGGCGATCTGGGTCACGATGCAGAGCGCCTGGTCGAAGTTGCCGTCCACCACCAGCACGGTGGCGCCGTGGATGGCCGCCTGGGAGAGCTTGCCGATGGCCACCGCGCCCTTGGGCACCATGACGAAGGCGCGGATGCCCGCCCGCGCGGCGTAGGCGGCGGCGGACGCCGAGGTATTGCCGGTGGAGGCGCAGATGACGGCGCGCGAGCCGGCCTCCATGGCCTTCGAGATCGCCATGGTCATCCCCCGGTCCTTGAAGGAGCCGGTGGGGTTGAAGCCCTCGCACTTGAGGAAGATCCTGAGGCTCGGATCGGTGGCTTCGGCGAGACGGGGAGCCGGAACGAGCGGCGTGTTGCCCTCGTGGAGCGTGACCACCGGTGTCCGGGCTGCCACGGGCAGGAACGCGCGGTAGCGCTCGATGACGCCGGGCCAGCCGCTCATGCGGGCTCCACCCGGATCAGCGTGGTGCGGGCGGCCACCACGGGCAGCCGGTCGATGGCCGACAGCGCCGCGCGCATGTCCCGCTCCCGGGCCTCGTGCGTCATCATCACCACGGGGACCGCCTCGCCATGGGCCCGTCCCTTCTGGAGCACCGACAGCAGCGAGATGTCTTGGCCCCCGAGTATGCCCGCCACCTGGGCCAGGACGCCCGGGCGGTCCAGGGCCATCACGCGCAGGTAGTATTCCGAGCGGATGTCCTCGATCGGGCGGAGCGGCAGCGGGCGGCTGGCGATGGAGGGCAGGTCCACGGGCAGCGCCGGGATGCCGTGGGCGACGCGGCGGGCGATCTCGACGGTGTCCGACCACACGGCGGAGGCCGTGGGGAGCTGCCCGGCCCCCCGGCCGTAGAACATCAGGTTCCCCACGTTGTCCCCGGTGATGAACACCGCGTTGAAGACGCCGGAGACGGCGGCCAGAGGCGAGCCGGCCGGGATCATGGTGGGATGGACGCGCGCCTCCAGTCCGCCGTCCGAGGCCTTGGCGATGGCCAGGAGCTTGATGCGGTAGCCGAGCTCGCTGGCGTTGACCACGTCCTGCTGGGAGACGCCGGTGATCCCCTCCGTGTAGATGTCTTTGAGGTCGACGGCGGTCCGGAAGGCGAGGGTGGCCAGGATCTGGAGCTTGTGGGCCGAGTCCAGGCCCTCGATGTCGAGCGTCGGATCGGCCTCCGCGTAGCCCCGCGCCTGTGCTTCCTTCAGGACCTCGGAGAAGTCCCGGCCCTCGTCGGCCATCCTGGACAGGACGTAGTTGCATGTCCCGTTGACGATGCCGAAGGCGGAGACCACGCGGTTCGCCACCAGGCCGTCCTTGATGGCGCGGATGAGGGGGATGCCGCCGGCCACCGCCGCCTCGAACCCGAGCATGACCTGGTTGCGACGCGCCTCCTCGAACAGCTCCGGCCCGTGGTGGGCCAGCAGGGCCTTGTTGGCGGTTACCACATGCTTCCGGCGGCCGAGCGCCTTGAGAATGAACGTCCGGGCGGGCTCGAGGCCCCCGACCAGCTCGAGCACGATCTGGATCTCCGGATGCTCCAGCACATCGTTGGCGTCCGTCACCATGGGGAGGCGCGCGAGGTCGAGCCCCTCCCGGGAGCGGCTGAGATCGGGGTCCGCCACCGCGGCGAGACGGAGCCCGCACCCGGCGCGCTCCGAGAGCTCGGCGCCGTGGCTCTCGAGGATCTTGACCACGCCGCTGCCGACCGTGCCGAGTCCGAGAATCCCGATCCTGATGTCGCTCATGGGGATATGTTCGGGTCCTCAACCGGATGGATGAGGCGCCCGCGGGGACGTCGGGGGAGCCCGCGGGCGGCGCTCCCTATCGGGTGGTGAGGCTCTTCAGGCCGCGGAGCGCCTGCTTGATGCGCTGCTCGTTCTCGACCAGGGCGAAGCGGACGTGCCCCTCGCCGTACTCGCCGAAGCCTATGCCGGGGGAGACGGCGACCTTGCACTCCTGGACCAGCAGCTTGGCGAACTCCAGCGAGCCCATGGCGCGGAAGGCCTCGGGGATGGGGGCCCACACGAACATGGTGCCCCTGGGCTTGGCCACCGACCAGCCCAGCTTGTTGAGCCCATCCACGAGGACGTCGCGCCGCTTCCGGTACACCTCCACGATGTCGGCGACGCAGGACTGGTCGCCTTCCAGCGCGATGATGCCCGCGATCTGGATGGGCTGGAACACGCCGTAGTCGAGGTACGACTTGATGCGGGCCAGGGCATGGACCATCTGCGGGTTGCCGCAGCAGAAGGCCAGCCGCCAGCCGGCCATGTTGTAGGACTTGGTCAGCGAGACCAGCTCGACGCCGACGTCCTTGGCCCCGGACACCTCGAGGAAGGACGGCGGCCGATAGCCGTCGAAGTGGAGATCGGCGTAGGCGAAATCATGGACCACCATCAGCCGGTGCTCCCTCGCGAAGTCCACGACCCGCACGAAGAACTCCCGGTCCACGCACTGCGTCGTCGGGTTGTGCGGGAACGACAGGATCAGGAGCTTGGCCTTCGGCCAGGATAACCGGGCGGTTTCCTGGAGCCGCGAGAAGAAGTCCTCGCCCGGCACCATCGGGACCGAACGGAGATCCCCGTCGGCGATGACGACCGAGTACGAGTGGATGGGATAGGTCGGGTTCGGAACGAGCGCGCCGTCGCCGGGCTGGAGCACGGCCAGGGCCAGGTGCGCGAGGCCCTCCTTCGCGCCGATGGTGGCGATGGCCTCGGTCTCGGGATCCAGCTCGACGCCATAGCGATGCCGGTACCAGCCGACGATCGCCTTGCGGAGCCGGGTGATGCCGCGCGAGGCCGAGTAGCGGTGGTTGCGGGGGTTGCGGGCCGCCTCGATCAGCTTGTCGACGATGTGCCGGGGCGTGCCCATGTCGGGGTTGCCCATGCCCAGATCGATGATGTCCTGGCCCTGGGCGCGCGCCTTGGTCTTCAGGTCATTGACGTGGGCGAACACGTAGGGCGGGAGGCGCTTGATCCGGTAGAAGTCGTCCATACGGTGGCCCGATCGAGTGCCCCCGATCATACTCCGCTGTGATCGACACTGTCAAGAAACCGCGCTGCGGCGCGAAGATAGGACGAGTCGGCCCCGCGCGCGAAAGTCCGGGGTTGACACCCCCGGGGGTGGATGCTACAACCCTGCTATTCGGCAAGGCCGGGATCCCCCAGCAACCTTCCAGCAGCCCTTGATATGCAGCGGTCCCAGAGTTCTTTGCGCCCGAGCCGGTGCCCGGGGCTCACGGGCCGGCCTCGGGGGAAGAGGCGGCGCGGATCGGCTGACGATGTGGAAGCGGAGAAGGGGACCGGGGAGTAGCGGTGACCTCACCGCCCTCCTCGACGAGGGCTCGGAGATCGACGGGCGGTGCGTGTTCCGGGGCACCGTCCTGCTGAACGGCCGGTTCACCGGCGAGATCACGTCGGCCGACATCCTCATCATCGGTGAGCAGGGACACATCAAGGCGGAGATCCGGGCCGCCCAGGTGCTCGTGCGAGGCGAGCTTGCGGGGCACGTGACCGCCACCGAGCGCTTGGAGCTGGGCCGCACGGCGCGCGTGGTCGGCGACCTGGAAAGCCCGATCATCGTGGTCGAGGAGGGCGCATGCTTCGAGGGCCGTTGCCAGACGACGCGAGGCGGCAAGGAAGCCGAGGTCACGCCGCCGCGGGACCTCTCCGTGGTGCAGCTCAAGCGATAGCGCGATGAAGCGAACGCGGCTCAACCTGCTGATCGTCGACGGCGAGGGCCGCCGCGTGGTCCGTCTCCATTGCCCGCGCTGGGCCGTGTTTGCGGCGGCGGGCACGGTCGGCCTCTCCCTCCTGACGCTCGTCGCGATCTCCGGCGACTACCTCTTCCTGCGATCGATCCATGTCCGGCTCGAGGAGTCCGCCATCCTCCAGCGCCGGCTGGTCGAGCAGCAGCGCGTGATCGACGGTTTCGAGGCGCGGATCCGTCAGGTCCGCGCGGAGATGGACGGCTGGACCGATCTCCATGCGAGGATCTGGCAGCCGTTCGGCCCGGAGATGGGGCCCGCCTCCCGCGGCACCGGCGTGGGAGGCGGCACGGCGCTCAGACACATCGAGGTTTCCGGCGCCGGCGGCTCGGTGGCGGACGAGCTCGAGCGACTGGTGGGGGCGGTGACGGAGGCCGGCGAGAACCTCCGCGCCCTCGAGCGGTTCATGGGCAAGGCCGCCCGGGTCCTGGCGGCGCTGCCCTTCCGCTGGCCGCTGCGCGGCCCGATCAACTCCGAGTTCGGCCGGCGGCTGTCGCCGTGGTCATCGGGCACGACGGAGTTCCATAGCGGCATGGACATTGGCGCGCGGCCGGGCACGCCGATCATCGCGCCGGCTCCGGGCACCGTGGCCTTCGCCGGGCGTCAGCCCGAGTACGGCCTCACCCTCATCATCGATCACGGCAACGACATCAAGACGCTCTACGGGCACCTCGCCGATCTCCACGTGAGCGCGGAGCAGAGGGTGGAGCGTGGGCAGGTGGTGGCGCTCACCGGCAACACGGGCCGGTCCTCGGGCCCGCACCTGCACTACGAGATCCTGGTCAAGGGCCAGCCCGTCAATCCCCGCGGCTATCTCTGGGAGTAGCTCCCGGAACGCCGTCCGCGCCTACGAAGGACCAGCTTCCGCCTCACGGAACAGCTGGGCCTGCTCTTCGAGTTCATCCACCTCGCGGGAGGACCGCACGCCGCTCCTACGGGCGTGAGCTGAAGCGGATCAGGGAGAGCCTCGCGATAGCCCGGCAGTGCTTGACATTGGCGGTCGCCAGGGCTCACCGGGCGCGATGCTTGCGGAGGAAGGCGAGACAGATCCCGTTGAAGCGCTCGGGCTGCTCCATGAAGTGGAGATGGGCGGCGTCCGGGATGATGGCCAGCTCGGAGTCGGGGATCCGGGCGTGCAGCTCGCGGGAGAAGGCCGGCGGCACCAGGATGTCCTCGGCCCCTACGGTGATCAGCGTGGGCATCCGGAGGCCGGCGAGCCGGTCCAGCGAGTCGTGGCCGCCGATGGCCTCGGCCTGGCGCCGCAGGGCGGCCGGGGTCGTGGGGTAGGGGTGCTCGGCGGCCGTCTGGATCAGGAGCTCGACGAAGTCCGGCCGCTCGCCCACGGTCCCCCGGGTCAGGATCCAGGGCAGGATGGCTCGCGCGAACTCCTCGCGATCGCTCCGATCGCGGACCTGGAGGAGGCTCTCGACCAGCATCTTCCCGTAGGCGTCGGGGCGAGCCAGCGTGCAGTGGAGCTGGAGCGCGCGCACCCGTTCCGGATGCTTGAGGGCGATCTCCTGGGCGATCATGCCGCCCATGGAGGCGCCGCTCACGTGCGCGCTGCCGATGTCGAGGCGGTCGAGGAGCCCCACCAGATCCTCGGCCATCCCGGCGATGGTGTACGGTGTGTCGGGCTGGTCGCTCTGCCCGGCGCCGCGGTTGTCCGGGGAGATGACGCGGAACGCCTCGGCGAAGGCGGGGACCTGGAAGGCCCACGCCGTGTGGTCGCCCCCCCAGCCCATGATGAGCAGGAGGGGCTCGCCGTCTGCAGGCCCGGCCTGCTGGTAGTGGATGTGGATGTCGTTGACGCGGACCTTGGGCACGGGTCAGGCCTCCAGGGCGGCGAGAATCCCGGTGAGCTCCTCGAGCGTCCCCGGTCGAGCTACGCCCGAACCTGGCAGGCCACCCAGTGTCCCGGCGAGATCTGCTTGAGGACCTGCTCGTTCTCCGAGCAGGAGGGGACGCGGATGGGGCAGCGGGTGTGGAATCGGCACCCGGACGGGGGCTTGATCGGGCTCGGCACGTCGCCCTCGAGCAGGATCCGCTTCCGCTTCACCGCGGGGTCGGGGATCGGCACCGCCGAGAGGAGGGCCTCCGTGTAGGGGTGCTTGGGGTTGGTGTAGAGCTCCTTGGCCGCCGCGATCTCCGCGATCTTGCCCAGGTACATGACGGCCACCCGGGTGGAGATGTGCTCGACCACGGAGAGATCGTGGGCGATGAAGAGATAGGTGAGGTTGAACTGCTTCTGGAGGTCCTCCAGGAGGTTGATCACCTGGGCCTGGATGGACACGTCGAGCGCCGAGACCGGCTCGTCGGCCACGATGAGCTTGGGGCTCACGGCCAGGGCGCGGGCGATGCCGATGCGCTGGCGCTGGCCGCCGGAGAACTCGTGCGGGTAGCGCCGGAGGTGGTCCGCGTTCAGTCCCACCGTCTCCAGCAGGTGCACCACCCGCTCCTCCCGGTCGCGCTTCGATTTCGCCAGCTTGTGGATCACCAGGGCTTCGCCGATGATGGACCCGACGGTCATGCGGGGGTTCAGAGAGGCGTACGGGTCCTGGAAGATGATCTGCATGTCGCGCCGCAGGTGCCGCAGCGACCTCTTGTCCAGCGTGGTCACGTTCTGGTCGCCGAACCACACCTCGCCCGAAGTGGGCTCGATCAGCCGCAGGATGCAGCGGCCGGTGGTGGATTTCCCGCAGCCCGACTCGCCCACGAGCCCCAGTGTCTCGCCCTTCAGGATCTCGAACGACACGTCGTCCACCGCGTGGACGCGGGCCACCTCGCGGGAGAACACGCCCCCCCGGATCGGGAAGTACTTCTTCAGGTTCTTGACTCGGAGGAGGGCTTGCTCAGCCATGTCTCACCTCGGTCGTGGCCCCGTTCACACGTCCGTCGGGTTTCTCGTGGAGCATCGCACGACCTCGCCCGCGCAATCCTCCCCGGGGGAGGCTTCGGAGGGGGCCGCGACGGCCCCCTCCGAGTTCAATACAGCCAGCAGGCCACCTTGTGGCCCGGCTTGACTTCCTTGATCACGGGGTCCTTCTCGGTGCAGATACCCTTGACGAACGGACAGCGGGGCGCGAACCGGCACCCCGGCGCGATGTCACCCTTGAGGGTGGGCACCGTGCCGGGGATCGTCTCCAGGCGGCGTCTCTCGATGGCGGCCAGGTCGATGCGCGGGATGGACCGCAGGAGCCCCTGGGTGTAGGGGTGGAGCGGCTCCTTGAACAGCTCGCCCACCGGCGCCTCCTCGGCCACCTTGGCGGCATACATCACGACCACCCGCTGGGCGGTCTCGGCGATGACGCCCATGTCGTGGGTGATGAGCATCACCGCCATCTTCAGCTTGGACTTGAGTTCGTTCAGCAGCTCCAGGATCTGGGCCTGGATGGTGACGTCGAGCGCGGTGGTCGGCTCGTCGGCGATGAGGAGCTTGGGGTTGCAGGACAGGGCCATGGCGATCATGATGCGCTGGCGCATGCCCCCGGAGAGCTGGTGGGGGTACTCCTTCACCCGCCGCTCGGCGTTCGGGATGTGCACCAGCTTGAGCATCTGGACCGTCCGCTCCATGGCCTCCCGCCGCCCCAGGCCCTCATGGAGCCGCAGCGCCTCGGCGATCTGCTCGCCGACCGTGAACACGGGGTTCAGCGAGGTCATGGGCTCCTGGAAGATCATGGAGATTTCCTTCCCCCGGATCTTCCGCATCCTGCCGGCCGGCAGGTCCACCAGGTTCACCCCGCCGTAACGGATCTCGCCCTCGACGATCCGGCCCGGCGGCTGCGGGATGAGCCTCATAATGCTGAGCGCCGTCACCGACTTGCCGCAGCCGGACTCTCCCACCACGCCCAGGGTCTCGCCCTTCTCGATGTGGAGGTCTATCCCGTCCACCGCGCGCACGACGCCCTCGTCGGTGAAGAAGTAGGTCTTGAGGCCCTTCACGTCGAGGAGGCGTTCGGCCATCGTGTCGGTTCTCCTACCACCCGGCGGTGACTTCGCGGAAGGCGTCCAGCGCCCGGTCGATGTCCTCCCGGTCCACGTCCTTGTGGGTGACGCACCGGATCGCCCGGGGCCCGATCGGGTGGATCTTGACCTTCCGCGCCACGCAGCCCGCAACGAGCTCGGCGGCGCCGCCCTCGCGCTCGACCTGGAAGATGACGATGTTGGTCTGGACCTTGACGAGATCCACCCGGAGCCGCCGCAGCCGGGCCAGGCCCTCGGCAAGGCGACGGCAGTTGTCGTGGTCCTCGGCCAGCCGGTCCACCATCGAGTCCAGCGCGAGCAGCCCGGCCGCGGCCAGGATTCCTACCTGGCGCATGCCGCCGCCGAGCATCTTCCGGATGCGGCGCGCCCGGGTCACGAGGTCGCGAGGGCCGCAGACCAGGGAGCCGGCCGGAGCCGCGAGCCCCTTGGACAGACAGAAGGTGACGGAGTCCACCGGGCGCGTGAAGTCGATCACCGGCCGCCGGAGAGCCACCGCCGCGTTGAAGATCCGCGCCCCGTCCAGGTGCACGGGCACGCTCGCGGCATGGGCGGCCTCGGCCACGGCGGCGATCTCCTCGGGGCTGCAGCACGTTCCGCCGTGACGGTTGTGGGTGTTCTCGAGGCAGACGAGGCCGGTGGCGGGGACATGGATGTTGCTCGGCCGGATACGCTCGCGCACTTGCTCGGGCGTGAGGAAGCCGCGCTCGGTGCGAAGGGGATGGGTCTGGAGACCGCCGATCACGGCCCCCCCGGCCCCCTCGTAGTTGAAGATGTGCGAGTCCTGGTCGAGCAAGATCTCCTGGCCAGGCCGCGTCTGGGCCAGCACCGAGACCAGGTTGCCCTGGGTCCCCGAGGACACGAAGAGGGCCGCCTCCTTGCCGGTCCGCGCCGCGGCCAGCGCCTCCAGCCGCTGGACGGTGGGGTCCTCCTCCCAGACGTCGTCGCCGACCTCGGCCCGGGCCATGGCCTCCCGCATCGCGGGCGTGGGAAGCGTCAGCGTGTCGGAGCGCAGGTCGACGACGTCGTGCATGACCGTCACCTCGTGGCCGTGGTGAGCCGCTGGGCGGCGCGGCGGCCCCATTCGGTGTAAGCGAACTCCGTGGCGAGCCGCCCGTAGGTTTCCTGCGCGACCTGGGTGCGTCCGTCCATCGCCTCGATCTCGGCCAGCCGGAAGAGCGCCTCCGGGACCACGAGGGTGCGCGGGTATTCCTTGAGCAGCCCCTCGAGCCGCTGGCGTGTCGCCACGCGATTGCCCTGGTTCAGGTAGTAGGAGGCGATGAAGAGTTCCTTCTGGGCCAGCCGGCCGCGGCAGACATCGATCTTGGCCAGCGCATCGGCGGCATAGCGGCTGTCCGGGTACTCGCGGGCCAGGACCTTGAAGGCCTCCAGGGCCTTGCCGGTGAGGGCCTGGTCCTGCTCGACGGGCTTGATCTGGTCGTAGTAGCTCATGGCCAGTCGGTACTGCACGAGGTCGGCGATCGCGTGGCGGGGGTAGAAGGCGACGAAGGCCTCGAACTCCTTGATCGCCTTCTCGAACTCGGCCTCCCGGTAGAAGGTCTCCCCGATGAGGAAGCGCGCCCGGGGCGCCAGGTCGGACTGCGGGTGGCGCTCGACGATGCGGCGGAACGCGGTCCGGGCGTCGGCATACCGGCGCCGGTTCAGCTCGTTCTCGCCCGTCTGGTAGAGGTCGGTAGCGGGCGGGAGGATGTCCGGCCCCTGCCGGAAGATGTTCAGGATGGACGTGCATCCGCCGGCGAGGAGGACCACGGCCAGGAGCGCCGAGGGAACGGCGAAGGAATTGACGCGCATTCGCGTGGGGTTCCGTTTCAACTGGGCACTAGTCTTACGGTGGGACTGCTTGAAAGTCAAGGACATTGACAGGTCCGCCTGCCTTCCGTATGATCCCCGCAATGCCGTTCCCGAGGATGGTGCGCGTTCGACAGACCTTCCCCCGGCCCCGCCTGGCGGACATCCCCGGCGGCGCGGGCCAGGCCCTGCGGGCCGCGCGCCTGCCCCTGAAGCGGGGAGATACAGTGGCGGTGGGGGCCGGCAGCCGCGGCATCGCCAACATCGACGTCATCGTCAAGGCCACCGTCGACTACCTCGAGGACCTGGGCGCCCGCCCCTTCATCTTCCCGGCCATGGGCAGCCACGGCGGGGCCACCGCCGAGGGGCAGCGGAGCGTCCTGGCCCATTACGGCATCACCGAGGTCACCATGGGGTGCGAGATCCGCGCCGGGATGGACGTGGTCCAGGTGGGCGAGGCCCTGGGGCTGCCCGTCTGGCTCGACCGGATCGCCGCGGAGGCGGACTGGATCGGCCTCGTCAACCGGGTCAAGCCCCACACCGACTTCAAGGGCTCCATCGAGTCGGGGCTCTTCAAGATGATGACGATCGGGCTCGGCAAGTACAAGGGCGCCATCCAGTACCACCGGGCCAACGTCAGCCACGGCTACGAGACCGTGATCACGGCGGTGGGCCGGGAGATGCTGGCCAAGGCGCGCATCGGCTTCGGCCTGGGCATCGTCGAGAACGGCTACGACGAGACGGCCAAGGCGGAGGCCTTCACCGCCGCCGACCTGGAGGCCGGGGAACGGCGCCTCCTGAAGGACGCGCGGGAATGGATGGCCCGTCTCCCGTTCTCGCCCATCGACGTGCTGGTCGTCGAGGAGATCGGCAAGAACATCTCCGGGGCGGGCATGGACACCAACGTGATCGGCCGCCCGTCCAACCCCCACGAGCCCTTCCCCGCCGATCCCCGGATCCTCTGGATCGTGGCGCTGGACCTCACCGAGGAGAGCTACGGCAACGCCGTCGGCATCGGCAACGCCGATTTCACCACCCGCCGGCTCGTCGAGAAGATCGACATGAAGCCGACCCTGATCAACGCCATCACCGCCTGCGCGCCCACCGGAGCCAAGATCCCGCCAACCTACGACACCGACCGGGAGGCCGTCGAGACCGCGCTGTCCTGCATCGGGCTCACCGCGCCCGAGAGCGCCCGTGTCATCCGCATCAGGAACACCCTGGCGCTCGGCGAGATCGAGTGCTCGGAAGCCTTCCTCCCCGAGATCGGAAAGCGCCCGGACCTGGAAGTGGTCGGCGCCGCGCGACCCCTGGCCTTCGACGCGGCCGGCCAGATCGTCGCGCTCGCCCACTGAAGAGAAGGATCACCGGAACAAGGAGGTTCCACCATGCACCGTCTCGTCGGTCGCCTGTCGTCTATCCTGACCCTGCTGCCGCTCCTGGTCGTGGCCGCCGGGGCGCCCGCCCAGGCCCAGTCGAAGACGACGTTGGTCTTCTCGGCCGGGCCCACCGGCGGCACCTGGACCCCGATGGCGGCGGCCACCGCCGATGTGATCAAGAAGAAGTTCCCCGAGCTGGACGTCCAGGTGGAGCCGGGGGCGGCTCTCGTCAACATGGAGAAGATCCGGAACGACAAGGCAGACCTCGGCTGGTCGATGACCACCGTGCTCGCCGACGCGCGCGCCGGGTCCAACACGTGGAAAGGGAAGCAGACCGACAAGCCTCTCTACATCGCCAACTACTACCCCAACGTCTGGCAGCTGGTGGTGCCGGTCGACTCGGACGTCCGCAAGGTGAGCGACCTCAAGGGCAAGCCAGTGGCGCTGCCGCCGCGCGGCAATACCAGTCTCGCCGAGGGCTGGGAGCTCTTCCTGCGGGTGCTGGGAATGAAGCTGGATGACCTGGGCACGAAGAGCTACGGGTCGATCACGGAGAACGTGGAGCTCATCAAGAATCGCCAGGCGGTGGCCATGGGCTGGTTCACCACGGTGCCGGCGTCGTACATCCTCGACCTCGGGTCGGCCCGCAAACTCCGCATGGTCCCGCTGTCGGACGAGATGATCGAGAAGATGCGGCAGATCAATGCCGGGTTCGTCCGGCACGTGGTCCCCAAGGGCACCTACGCGGCCTACGGGATCGACGAGGACGTCGTGACGATCCAGTCGCCCACCATCCTCATCGCCTCGTCCAAGACGCCGGCCGACGTGGTCTACAAGATCACGAAGGCCGTGGTGGAAGGCCGTGAGGCCTTCGGCAACGTCAGCGCCGCCATGAAGGGCGTGACGGCCAAGGACATGGCTCAGAGCTTCGGGATGCCGTATCATCCCGGCGCCGAAAAGTACTACCGGGACGCCGGGCTCGTGAAGTAGTCGCGCCGGTTGCGCAAGCTCGCCGGGTATCCGGGGCTGGTCGTCGGCGTGGTGGGGGTCGTCATGTCCCTCTACCACGTCTATGCCCGGCTCACCCCGGCCGCCCCCGACAGCCTCGCCCTCCGGATCATCACCCTCGCCTTCAGCCTGGTCCTGGCCTTCCTCCTCTTCCCGGCCCGGGCCTCCGCGGCCCCCGATCGCATTTCCTGGAGCGACCTGGGCCTGGCCGCCCTCTGCCTGGGCTGCGTGGGTTACCTGTTCGTCAACTACGGGTACATCACCTCCCGCTTCCCCACAGCCGATCCCCTAACGGCGGCCGACATGGCGGTCGGGGCGCTGGCGACGCTCCTGGTGCTGGAGGCCACCCGCCGAACCATCGGGCTGGCGCTCCCTCTGGTGGCCGTCTGCTTCGTCGTCTACGCGCTCCTGGGACCGTGGCTCCCGGGGGAGCTCCGGCATCGGGGCCTCTCGCTGGAGATCCTGATCGACCAGACCTACTTCACCAGCGAGGGCATCTTCGGCATTCCCCTGGGGGTGGCCGGCTCCTACGTGATCCTCTTCATCATCTTCGGGGCCTTCCTCGAGAAATCGGGGGCGGGCCAGTTCTTCATGAACTTCGCCAACGCCATCGCCGGGGGCTCCCGCGGCGGCCCCGGGAAGGTCGCGGTGGTCTCCTCGAGCCTGTTCGGCACGATCTCGGGCTCGGCGGTGGCCAACGTGATGGTGGACGGCTGGCTGACGATCCCGATGATGAAGAAGACGGGCTTCAAGCCGGAAGCGGCGGCGGCCATCGAGGCGGTGGCCTCCACCGGGGGCCAGATCATGCCGCCCATCATGGGGGCGGCGGCGTTCGTGATGGCCGAGTTTCTCGGGGCCTCCTACGCCCAGGTGATGATCGCCGCCGCCATTCCGGCGCTCTTCTACTACGGGGCGCTCTTCGCCGCCATTCACTTCAACGCCGTCCGGAGCGGCCTCCGGGGCATCCCCCGCGAGGAGCTGCCCGTGCTAGGCCACATCGTGTGGCGCCAGGGGCACCTCTTCATCCCCCTGCTGGTCATCTTCGTGCTCCTTCTCCAGGGGTTCACCGCGACGTACGCGGCCATCCTCTCGACGGTCTCGGTGCTGGTGCTCTCCTGGATCAGGCCCGAGTCGCGGGTCACCCTGCGCCGCGCGATCGAGGCCCTCCGCGACGGCGCTGAGCAGACGGTCCCGGTGGCCATGGCCACCGCCTCCGCCGGCATCGTGATCGGCGTCATCCTCCAGCTGGGTCTCGCCATCCGCTTCACCAGCTTCCTGGTGGACCTGGCCGGCGGATCGCTCATCGTGGCACTGGTGATCACGATGATCGCCGGCGTCATCCTGGGCATGGGCATGCCCACCACGCCCGCTTACATCATGCAGGCGGCGCTCCTGATCCCCGCCCTCATCAAGCTGGGCGTGATCCCCATGGCCGCCCACATGTTCGCCTTCTATTTCTCGTGCCTCTCGGCGGTGACGCCGCCCGTCGCCCTGGCCGTGTACGCCGCCGCCTCCATCAGCAAGTCGAGTCTGTGGCGCTCGGGCTGGCAGGCCGTGAAGTTCGCGTCGGCGGGGTTCATCGTCCCGTACTTCTTCGTGTACTCCCCGGCCCTCCTGTTCTCGGGCACCTGGGGCGAGATCGCCCAGGCCGTCGTCACCGGCACCATCGGCGTGGTGGCGCTGGCCGCCGGGCTCGAGGGCCAGTTCATCCGCGAGGCCAAGCCCTGGGAGCGGGGGATCTTCATCGCGGCCGCCTTCATGCTCATCAAGCCGGGGCTCTACACAGACCTGGCCGGCCTCGGCCTCCTGGCCCTGGGCCTGGGCCTCCAGAAGCTCCGCACGCGCCCGAGGGTGACTGCTCCCGCGGAGTTGGTGCGATGAGCCGGGCCGCGCAGGTGGCGCTGACCCTGATCGCGGCGGCCCTCCTGCTGGGCACGGTCCTGTACGGCGTGCTCCGCCTGTACGCCTGAACCGCCGTGGAGAGTCCCGGCCGGTGAAAGCGCTCGTCTACCCGGCCTGGGACCGGCTCGAGGTCCGCGAGGTTCCCGAGCCCGTGCCGGCTTCCGGCGAGGTCGTGGTCCGCGTGGCCGCGGCCGGGATCTGCGGGTCGGAGATCGAGGCCTTCGTCTCGCGGAGCCCGCGGCGCACTCCACCCCTCATCCTGGGGCACGAGTTCTGCGGCGAGGTGCGGGCGGTGGGGGACGGGGTGACGGCGGTGCGCCCGGGGGATCGGGTCGTCGCCAACTCTCTGGTCACCTGCGGCCGCTGCGACGTTTGTCTGGACGGCCTGACTCACCTCTGTGCCGAGCGCGGTGTTTTCGGTATGAGCCGGCCCGGCGGCTTCGCCGAGATGGTGGCGGTCCCCGCGCGCTGCCTGGTGCCGCTGCCCGAGAAGGTTTCCCCGATCCAGGGGGCCTTGGTGGAGCCGCTGGCCAACGCGGTCCACGTCTTCGGGCTCGTGCCCGAGCGCTTCCCGGAGACGGTGGTCGTGGTCGGCGCGGGGACCATCGGTCTCATGTGCCTCCAGGTCGCCAAGGCGGCCGGCGCCTTCCGGCTGGTGTGCGTGGACATCAACGACGCGCGCCTCGAGGTTGCTCACGCCCTGGGCGCGGAGCCGGTCTTCAATCCCGTCCGCGAGGACCCAGCCGCCGCCGTCCGCGAGTTCACCCGTGGCCGCGGCGCCGACGTGGTGGTGGACGCGGTCGGGAACTCACGGACGCGGCTCGCCGCCGTCGCCGCCTCCCGCGCAGGCGGCACGGTGGTCTGGATTGGGCTCCACGCCGACGCCACCGAGCTCTCGGGCCATCAAGTGGTGCTGGGGGAGCGGACGGTGCGCGGCTCCTATGCCGTCACCGCCCGCGACCTGCGCACCGCCGTGGGCCTGCTCGCCCATGGCAGGGTGGACATCACGTCGTGGGTGCGTCCATTTCCGCTGGACGAGGGCGCGCGGGTGTTCCGGCAGCTCGCGACGGATCCGCCCAGGGACTACGTCAAGGCGCTCCTGCTTCCCTAGCGCTCGCGCAAGATGGCGAACGCGCCGGTCGTCCTCCCGCTTCGCCCCGTCTCGGCAGCCAACGAACCGGAAGCCCCGGGCCCACGCCGGCCGCGCCTGGGGCTGGATCTCGGCGAGCCGCCCCCGCCACGGGTACCAGGCGAGCGCCGGCGCTCATGCGGCATCCGCTACGGCGGCCTTGGGGTCGGCGTCGACAACCCGTTCGTGCCTGAGGTCGTTCGCGCGGTCACCACCGCTCGGGGCAGCACCCGCTGGGTGAGGGGCTCAGGCGCCGGACGACGCGCGTCGCCGCTGGCGCAGGAACTCGATGACGGCGGGCATGACCGAGAGGATGATGATGGCGAGGATGACCAGGGTGAAGTTCTGCTTGACCACCGGGATGTTGCCGAAGGCATACCCGCCGAGCACGAAGATGGCGATCCAGGCGATGCCGCCCGTGACGTTGTAGGCGGCGAACCGGGCATAGGTCATGCGCCCGATGCCCGCCACGAACGGCGCGAACGTCCGGATGATCGGGACGAACCGCGCGATCACGATCGTCACGGGCCCGTACTTCTCGTAGAACTGGTGGGTGCGGTCGAGGTACTCCCGGTTCAGGAAGCGCACGCCCTCCTTCCGGAACACCCGTGGCCCCACGAAGTGCCCGATGGCGTAGTTCACCGCATCACCCGCGATGGCCGCGACGGTGAGCAGCACCAGGACCCAGGCGAGATCGAGGGCCCCCGTGGCGGCGAACGCGCCCACGGCGAAGAGGAGCGAGTCGCCGGGGAGGATGGGGGTGACCACGAGGCCGGTCTCGCAGAAGATGATGAGAAAGAGGATCAGGTAGGTCCAGCCGCCGAAGTCCTGGATGATGACGCTCAGGTGCCGGTCCAGGTGCAGGAGATAGTCGAGGAGGGTGGAGAGGAGCTCCATGGAGGGCGTTACAGCAGCTTCTCCATGATCACGGTGTCGACCCACTTGCCGTCGAGGAGCCCTTGCTCGCGGTAGATCCCCACCTCGCGGAAGCCGAGGCGCTCATAGAGGGCGACGCCGGCCTGGTTGAAGGGGAACGCCGAGAGCACCAGCCTGTGATAGCCCAGGGCGCGCGCCCGCTCGATGAAGTCTTCCAGGAGCCGCCGCCTCACGCCCTTGCCGCGCCAGCTCCGCTCGATGTAGACGGAGGAGTCGACCACGTGCTCGTAGGCCTTCCGGGGGTTGAAGGCGTTCAGGTTCCCCCAGCTCACCACGCGGCCCTCGGCCTCGGCCACGATCACCGGATGGCGCGGCTCGCGGGCGCCCATCCACTGCCGGCGCTCCTCGGGCGTGCGGAGCTCGGTCTCCAGCGTCGCGATCCGGTCCTCGATGCCCTGGTTGTAGATCGTGCAGAGCGCCTCGGCGTCCCCCTCCCCGGCGGGCGCAGGGTGATCTCCATCGCGTGACTCCGTCGAGCTCGCGGGCGTCCAGCCGCCCGGCCTTGAGGAGCGCCGCGAACTCGTCGAGGGTCTTCCGGATGCCCTCCCGCAGCCCGGTTCTCGGCTGGATCGCCATCCGCCTCGTCCTTTCTGGCCGGAAGTGGCCGGTGGACCCTTGTTATACACCACGGAGATGGAGGAGCGACGCGGTTTTCGCGCCGCGGAGCGCGACCTCACCCGTGGGCGGGCTACCACGCCGTCGCCGGGCGCGCTATAATGCGGCCCGTGTTCGACAGCAAGCGCTTCTTCGAGGAGTCCTGGCCCAAGATCTCTCAGGGCTTCGAGTCCGCGGCCGCCGCGGAAGCGGAGATCGACTGGATCCTCAGCTATGTCCACCCCCCCGCCGGCGGGCGCGTCCTGGACGCGCCGTGCGGCTTCGGGCGGCACTCGCTGGCGCTGGCCCGGCGCGGCTTCGTCGTCACCGGCGTGGACCTGAGCGAGACCGAGCTGGGCCGCGCCGAGGAGCGGGCGGCGGCGGCGGGCATGCGCCTCGACCTCGTGCGCCAGGACATGCGGGACATGGACTTCCCCGGTGAGTTCGACCTGGCGCTGAACCTCTTCTCGAGCATCGGCTACTTCTCCGACGACGAGGACCGGCTGCTGCTCGACCGGTTCTGCACCGCCCTGCGTCCCGGCGGGGTGTTCGTGCTCGACACGCGCAACCGGGACCACTTCATCCGGAACTACGCCACCGAGGAGACGATCGCGCTGCCGGACGGGACGGTGCGGATCAAGAACCGCCTGAACTTCACGACCAGCCGCGTGCACAGCGACTGGTGGGTGGAGGACGGTACCCGTCTCCTGGGCCAGACCGAGTTCCGCCTGTATTCCGCGCACGAGCTGTACCGGATGCTGCGGCCGGAGCGCTGGTCGGTGGTGGAACTGTTCGGGGGTCTCGACGGCCGCCCGTTCGAGCTGGACTCCCCGCGCCTCGTCCTCGTCGCGACCAAGTAACCCCATCCCGAGGAGCCCAATGGGACCGCGCGTCATCGGTGGCGCCATTCACGCCGATGGGATCCAAGCGGCTCGAGACCGAGGCCCGGGTCGCCGTCACCGAGGAGACCACCGAGCGGGGGATGGCGGCGACCCCGACCGGTGGCCGAAGCTCGCGCATCTGAAGTAAGCTGGAGTGAAGGGCCACGAAGACGCTCGGGCTCCCGGGAGGAGATCATGCCGATCGACGCGCGACATCCGAAGGAGATCCGGGCCGACATCCGCGCCGGCGCGTTCGCGGGGGTGACCGCCGGGCTCGCGCCCGGATTCGTCCAGGCCAATCTGGCCATCTTGCCCAAGGACTTCGCCTACGACTTCCTGCTCTTCTGCCAGCGGAATCCGCGTCCGTGCCCGCTGATCGAGGTCACGGAGGCAGGCTCGCCGGAGCCGGTGGGCGTGGCGCCCGGCGCCGATCTCAGGACGGACCTGCCGAAGTACCGGATCTACAAGGATGGCGTGGTGGCCGACGAGGTGACCGACATCACGCCCTTCTGGCGCGAGGATCTCGTGGCGTTCCTCCTCGGTTGCTCCTTCACCTTCGAGTGGGCGCTGCTGGACGCCGGCATTCCCCTGCGTCATATCGAGCAGGGCAAGAACGTGGCCATGTGGAAGACCTCCATCGCCTGCCGTCCGGCGGGCCGGTTCCACGGGCCCATGGTCGTGTCCATGCGGCCCATCCCGAGCGAGATGGTGCCCAGGGCCGTTACCGCCTCTGCCCGGTTCCCCAACGCGCACGGCGCGCCCATCCACGTGGGCGACCCGGCGGTCCTCGGGATCAAGGACGTGAACAGGCCCGACTGGGGCGACTCCGTCGACATCAAGCCCGGAGAGGTGCCCGTGTTCTGGGCTTGCGGCGTGACGCCGCAGGCGGTGGCGCTGGCCTCGAAGCCCCCGTTCGTGATCACCCATAGCCCGGGGCACATGTTCATCACGGACCTGCCGAACCACGCCCTGTCCGTGATCTAGCCCCGGGCGCTGGTGACCATCTACGTCGAGCCCCGGCTGCTGCCCTGCGGAGACGTGGCGGTTTCCGTCGAACTGGCTGACGAGATCAGCCGGGACGTGAATGCGCGGGTCCTGGCGCTGGAGTACCTGATCCAGCAGAAGGCCGTGCCTGGCGTCGCCGAGACCGTCCCGAGCTTCCGCTCCCTGCTCGTCTACTACGACCCCTTCGTCGTGGGCTACGAGGAGCTGACCGCCACCCTGAGGGCCCTCACCCTGGAAGCGCGGCCAGACGTGCTCCCGCCCGCCCGCACGGTGGAGCTGCCCTGCGCCTACGGGGGCGCGCTGGGCTTCGAGCTGGAAGCGGCCGCCGCCAGGCTGGGGCTCTCGCCCGAGGAACTGATCCGCCTCCACGCCGCCAGTGACTACTACGTCTACTTCGTCGGCTTCACCCCGGGGCTGCCCTACATGACGGGGATGCCCGAGCGCCTGACCATCCCGAGGCTCGAGAGCCCGCGGACGAAGACCCCGCCGGGCAGCGTGGGCATCGGCGGAGCGCAGTGCTGCATCTATTCCGTGGAGAGCCCGGGCGGCTTCTGGGTGCTGGGCCGGACCCCGCTCCGGCTCTACGATCCGGGCGCCCCGGACCCGATCCTCCTCCGAGCCGGCGACCATGTCCGCTTCCGCGTCATCGACCTCACCGAGTTCGACGCCATCGCTGCCGCCGTGGCCGCCGGCACCTTTCGGCCGCGCATCGAGGAGGGGAGCCGGTGAGGCGCCGGTATTCTCATCCCCCGTGTCGGAACAGCTGGCCCGCGTCGCGCCCGGCGGGTTCGTGAATGATGCGGGCTAGCCCGAGTCCTCTCCGCCGGGGGGGGAGACAGGGTTTCCGCGCGGCATGAGCCACCTCCTCGTGCACGAGGCGGGCCCGCTCACCACGGTCCAGGACCTGGGGCGACCCGGCTACCTTCGGGTGGGCATTCCCGCCTCGGGCCCGATGGACGCCGAGGCCTTCATCCTCGCCAACCGACTGGTGGGCAATCCGGACGGTGCAGCCGGGCTCGAGTGCACACTGATCGGCCCGCGTCTCGAGTTTTCGGACGAGCGCTGGGTCGCGGTGACCGGCGCCGAGATGCCTGCCGGGCTCAACCGCGCCGAGGTGCCGCGCTGGGTATCGTTCCCCGTCAGGGCAGGGGATGCGCTGAAGCTGGGTCCGGCGAGATCCGGGGTGCGCGCCTACGTGGCGATCTCGGGCGGCATCGACACGCCCCCGGCGCTGGGCTCGCGCGCCACCTATGTACGAGGCACGCTGGGCGGGCTCCAGGGGCGCGCACTCAGGAAGGGCGATGCGCTCCCGCTGGGCGGGTCGAACGGGGCTCGTGCGGCCCGCCGCGTGCGTCCCGAGCGGATCCCGGACCACACCGCCCCGGCCGAGGTGCGCGTCGTGCTGGGACCTCAGGACGACCGGTTCACACAGGCGGGGATCGTCGCGTTCCTCGAGGGGCCGTACGAGATGCTCCCCCAGAGCGACCGGATGGGGGCGCGGCTGCGGGGGGCGCGCATCGAGCACCGCTCGGGGCACGACATCATCTCCGACGGCATCGCTCTCGGCGGCATCCAGGTCATCGGCGACGGGCAGCCCATCATCCTCCTCGTCGACCGGCAATCGACGGGCGGCTACACCAAGATCGGCACCGTGTGCACGTTCGACATCGGGCGAGTGGGCCAGGTCAAGCCCGGACAGCGCCTGCGCTTCCGCCGCGTCAGCGTGGGGCAAGCCCACGCCGCCCTCAGGGCCCATCGCCAGGCGCTCGACAGCGCCATCGAGTAACCCCTCACCCCGACCCTCGCCGCGGCGGAGAGGAAGACAACGGGGAGCCGGAAGGAGACAGATGCCATGACCCTCGAGCATGAGGTCAACGATTACCGGGCCAAGACGTCCCGCTCCCGGCAGCTCTTCGAGGAGGCGCTCCGGGTGATGCCCGGTGGCAACAGCCGAACCACCACCTTCTTCGATCCGTATCCTTTCTACATCAGCCGGGGAGCCGGCGCCCGCATCTGGGATGCCGACGGCGTGGAGCGGCTGGACTTCAACGGCAATTACACCAGCCTGGTTCTGGGGCATGCCCATCCGGCCGTCGTGAAGGCGATCCAGGACGCTGCGCCCAGCGGCATGTCCTTCCCCGGGCCCAGCGAGCACGAGATCCGGCTGGCCGAGACCCTGACGCGGCGCATTCCCACGATGGAGGTGATCCGCTTCGCCAACTCCGGCACCGAGGCGACGATGCACGCGGTGCGCGTAGCGCGAGCCTTCACGGGGCGGACCAAGATCGCCAAGTTCGAAGGGGCCTACCACGGCACCCACGACTGGGTGCTCGTGAGCGTCTCACCGGATCCGGCGCAGGCCGGCTCGCGGAAGCGGCCCCGATCCGTCGCCTGGTCGGCGGGCGTTCCGCCGGCGGTGCTCAAGCACGTGGCGGTGCTGCCCTGGAACGACGCCGATGCCTGCGCCAGGATCCTCGAGAAGCAGGGGGCGGACATCGCCGCTCTCCTGATCGACCCCATGCTGGCCAATGCCGGCATGATCCCGGTCCGGGAGGGGTTCCTCGAGCGGCTGCGCGAGGTCACGGCCCGGCTCGGGATCCTCCTGGTCTTCGACGAGGTGATCTCGTTCCGGATCGCCCCCGGTGGCGCCCAGGAGCGCTTCGGCATTCGGCCCGATCTCACCACCCTCGGCAAGATCATCGGCGGCGGGCTCGCGGTAGGCGCCTTCGGGGGCCGGGCGGACGTGATGAACTTCTACGACCCGCGCGGCGGCCAGGGGCGCATCAATCACGGGGGCACCTTCAACGCCAACCCGCTGACGATGGCGGGAGGGGTGGCCACGATGGCGCAGCTCACGCCGGAGGCCTACGCGCGGCTGGACACCCTCGGGAACCGGCTGCGCGAGGGCGTCACCCGCCTGCTGCGCCGGCTCAAGCATCCGGGTCAGGTGACGGGGGCGGGCTCGCTGTTCTGGCTGCACTGGACCAAGCGGCGCCTCAGCGATTTCCGCTCCGCGCGGCCCGATGACCCGACGGAGCCGCTCCGGGTATTCATGGGGCTCCTCAACGAGGGGGTCCTCGTCTCCCAGCGAGGGCTGGGGGCCTGCTCGCTCGCCATGACCGAGGCCGACATCGACCGCTTCGTCGAGGCGCTCGACCGCGTGCTTCAGCGGAGGTGACGCTCAGGCCCCGGGTCAGCGCGGGGACTCGAGAAGCCGGAAGAGGACATTGTCGGTGAAGGCCGGGTCCCGGATCATCGCCAGGTGACATGGCTCCTCCAGTGGAAGCGCGCGCCCGGAGGGCACCGGCCGCCCCGGCGGCGCTGTCGAGCCTTCTCGCCGGTTGGATACAGGGCGCGGCGCTGGAGATCCGCGCGGTGGCTGCGGCGGCCGGGCCGGAGACCCGTGACCGATGCCCGGCTTGCCTCGCGGGAACGGCGTGGTCTATCATCGAGCCGCGGGCCGCGACCACTCCAGAGCGGCTCGGTGATGCCGCCGCGGCGTGAGCGTGTCCTCGCTCGCTCATCCGGGCAAAGGAGTCTCGTCAATGGCAAAGGTCATCGATCTCAACTGCGACATGGGAGAGTCCTACGGGCGCTGGACGCTCGGGGCGGACGAGGCCATCATGCCGTTCATCACCTCGGCCAACGTGGCCTGCGGCTTCCATGGCGGCGATCCCCATGTCATGCGCAGCACCGTGGAGCTGGCGCTGCGCCATGGCGTCGCCATAGGGTCCCACCCGGGGCTGCCCGACCTCATGGGGTTCGGGCGGCGGAGGATGGACGTGACCCCGAAGGAGGTCAAGGACTACATCTGCTACCAGACGGGCGCCCTCCGCGAGTTCGTCCGTGGGGCGGGGGCCGAGCTGCAGCACGTCAAGCCCCACGGCATCCTCTACAACATGATGGAGGCCGACGAGGGGCTGGCCGCCGCCGCCGGCGAGGCCTCGATGGAGTCGGGGCTGATCCTGATGACGCTCGCCTCGGGCAAGTACGACGCGACCTGCCGGAAGATGGGGGCGCGGGTGGCCTCGGAGGGGTTCGCCGACCGCGCCTACAACGTGGACGGGACGCTGGTGTCGCGCAAGATCGCCGGCTCGCTGATCACCGACCCGGCGCGGGCCGCGGCCCAGGCGGTGACGATGGCGGTGGAGGGCAAGGTGCGGACGATGGACGGCGTCGAGATCGACATCTCGGTGCAGACCATCTGCTGTCACGGCGACACCCCGGGGTCCGAGCGCATCGTCCGCGCGGTGCGCGAGGCGCTCGAGGAGGCGGGGTGCCAGGTGAGGCGGCTCCGCGACTGGCTCCCGGAGGCCTGACGGCGCGCCGCTGCGCGCGCGAAACCGATCGGCCGCCTGTCTCCTCTGCCCCGTCCAGGGCCAAGAAATCGTAGGGAGAGTGTGAATGGCCAATGTTCCGGCAGAGCTCAGGTACACCCGGGAGCACGAGTGGGCGAAGCTCGAGGGCGATCGAGCGCGCATCGGCATCACCGCCTTCGCCCAGGAGCAGCTCGGCGACGTGGTCTTCGTGGAGCTGCCGAAGCCAGGGGCCCGGGTCGCGGCCATGCAGGCCTTCGGGGTGGTGGAGTCCGTCAAGGCGGTGTCCGACCTGTTCGCGCCGCTCTCGGGCGAGGTGGTGGAGGTGAACGGGGAGCTGACGAAGAAGCCCGAGATCGTCAACACCGATCCATATGGCCAGGGTTGGATGATCGTGGTCAAGCTCGCCGATCCCAGGGAGATCGATGCGCTGATGCGCGCCGAGGACTACGAGAAGGTCATCGCCGCGGGGGGACATTGAGGGGAGAGGCATGCGCTACATCTCGAACACGCCGGCCCAGCAGCGGGAGATGCTCCAGGCGATCGGGGTGGCCTCGGTCGAGGATCTGCTGGCTCGGATCCCGCCCAAGGCCCGGCTGTCGCGGCCGCTCAACCTGCCCGGCGCCCTGGCCGAGACCGATCTCGTCCGCCACCTCCGCCGGATGGCGGGCGAGAACGCCGGCGCCGATGACGTCGCCTGCTTCCTCGGCGGCGGGGTCTACGACCACGCGATCCCGAGCCCGATCAACCACCTGATCTCGCGCGGCGAGTTCTTCACCGCCTACACGCCCTACCAGCCCGAGGCGAGCCAGGGCACCCTCCGGACCGTCTTCGAGTACCAGACCATGATGGCCGAGCTGACCGGGATGGATGTCGCCAACGCCTCCGTTTACGATGGGGCCTCGTCGCTGGCCGAGGCGGCGCTGATGGCCCACTCGGTGACCGGGCGCGACGGCATCGTGCTCTCGCGGGGCGTGAATCCGCTGTACCGGCAGGTGGTGGAGACCTACGGGGAGGGGCCCGAGCTGCGACTTCGCTCCGTGCCCCTGGGCGACGGGGTGACGGACCTGGGCGCGCTCCGGAAGGCCGTGACCGACCGGGTGGCCGCGGTGGTCGTGCAGTCCCCGAACTTCTTCGGCTGCCTCGAGGATCTACGCGCCGCCGCCGAGATCGCCCACGGCGCCGGCGCGCTCCTGGTCGCCGTCTCCGATCCCGTGAACCTGGGGCTGCTCACCCCCCCGGGCGCCGCCGGCGCCGACATCGTGGTCGGGGAGGGGCAGGGGCTGGGCGTGCCCATGAGCTTCGGCGGGCCCAACCTGGGCGTCTTCGCGACCCGGAAGGAGCTGGTGCGCCGGATGCCCGGGCGGCTGGTCGGCGCCACCGTGGACCTGGACGGTCAGCGCGGCTTCGTGCTCACGCTCCAGACGCGCGAGCAGCACATCCGGCGGGAGAAGGCCACCTCCAACATCTGCACCAACGTGGCCCTGTGCGCGCTGATGGCCACGATCTACGTGGCCATCATGGGCAAGCGCGGCCTCCGGAAGGTCGGCGAGCTGTCGACGGCCAAGGCGCACTACGCGGCGGCCGAGCTGACCAAGATCCCCGGGGTGCGGCTCCGCTTCGCGGCGCCCTTCTTCAAGGAGTTCACCCTCCAGCTCCCGAAGTCGCCCGACCGTGTCGTGAAGCGCCTCCTGAAGGAGCGCATCCTCGGCGGCGTGCCGGTGAAGGCCTTCGACCGGCAGTACAAGGATTGCCTGCTGGTGGCGGTCACGGAGCGGCGCACGAGGGAAGAGATCGACGCGTACGCGGCGGCGCTGGCCGCGGCGGTGGCCTGAGGCCGCCCATGCACGCCACCAGGCCCGCCTACGACAAGCTGGTCTTCGAGCTGTCCTCACCGGGGCGTTTCGCCCACTCGCTGCCCGAGTGCGACGTGCCCACCGGCGACGTGAGCGCCTTCCTCCCCGCTGACCACCTCCGGCCTGAGCCTCCCGAGCTGCCCGAGGTCTCCGAGGTGGACGTGATCCGGCACTATTCCCGGCTGAGCCAGATGAACTACGGCGTGGACACCCACTTCTATCCCCTCGGGTCCTGCACCATGAAGTACAACCCGAAGCTCAACGAGGACATGGCCCGGCTCCCGGGCTTCTCCCGCCTCCATCCGCTGACGCCCGAGTGGGCGGGGCAGGGGGCGCTGCGGCTGATGCACGAGCTGGCCCGCGACCTGGCCGAGATCTCCGGTATGGATCACGTCTCGCTCCAGCCGGCGGCGGGCGCCCAGGGCGAGCTGGCCGGCGTCCTCATGATCCGCGCCTATCACCTCGCCCGGGGCGAGCGCCGCCACAAGGTGCTGATCCCGGACTCCGCCCACGGGACGAACCCGGCGTCCACCGCGCTCGCCGGCTACACCGTCGTCCAGCTCCGGTCCGACGAGCACGGCGAGGTGGACCTGGGCGATCTGGAGCAACATGTCGACGCGGATGTGGCCGCCTTCATGATCACCCAGCCGAACACGCTGGGGCTGTTCGAGTCGCGCATCCACCAGATCGCCGAGAGGTGCCACGCCAAGGGCGTGCAGGTGTACATGGACGGCGCCAACTTGAACGCCATCCTGGGCATCACGCGCCCCGGCGACCTGGGCTTCGACGTCTGCCACTTCAACCTCCACAAGACCTTCACCACGCCCCATGGCGGCGGCGGGCCCGGCTCGGGGCCGGTGGGGATCAAGGAGCACCTGGCGCCGTTTCTCCCCACCCCCGTGATCGTGAAGCGCGCCTCCGTCAAGAACGGCGACGAGCTCGCGCTGGACTGGAACCGGCCGCAGTCCATCGGCAAGCTCCAGGCCTTCTGGGGCAACTTCGGCATGCTGGTGCGGGCCTACAGCTACATCCGCACCATGGGCCCCGACGGGCTCCGCGCCGTGTCCGAGAACGCCGTGCTCAACGCCAACTACGTCCTCAGCCGCCTGGAGGACCACTACGACCGCTCGGCGCCTGGGCCCTGCATGCACGAGTGCGTGCTGTCTGCGCGCCGGCAGAAGCGCCTCGGCGTCAGCGCCATGGACATCGCCAAGCGGCTGCTCGATCTCGGCTTCTACGCCCCCTCGACCTATTTCCCGCTCATCGTCGAGGAGGCGCTGATGATCGAACCCACCGAGACCGAGTCGAAGGAGACGCTGGACGCGTTCTGCGACGCCATGATCCAGATCGCCCGGGAAGCCGAGTCCAACCCTCGGGTCATCCTCGATGCGCCCCTGACCACGCCGGTGCGGCGTCTCGATCAGACGCTGGCCGCCCGGCAGCCCCAGCTCAGGTGGGCGCCGCCCTCGCCGCGCTGACCGTCCCCAGGGGCTGCCGGCAGTGGCCGCCGTGACGGCCTTCCGTCTCCTGGTCACCGAGCCCCTGAATGGGGCGGCCAACATGGCGCTCGACGAGGCGCTGCTGCTGGGCCGGCTGCGGGGGGCTGCTCCCCCGACCCTCCGCTTCTTCGCCTGGGCCCCGCCCACCATTTCGCTCGGCTATGGCCAGCCTCTGGACGGCCGGATCGACCTCGTGGCCGCCGCCGAGCTGGGCATGGGCGTGGTGCGGCGCCCCACCGGGGGCAGCGCGATCCTACACGAGGGGCCCGACCTGGAAGTCACCTATAGCGTGGTGGCCGCGTCTGCCGACTTCCCCGAGGCGGAGGACCTGCTCGAGACCTACCGCTGGATCGGGGCCGGGCTCGCGGCCGGCCTCGGGCAGCTCGGCGCGCCGGTGGAGATGGTCTCGGTCCAGCCGTCGGACCCGACGGCGATGCCGGCCTTCTGCTTCGCCCGCACCGGCTCCTACGAGCTCGAGGTGGGTGGGCGCAAGCTGGTGGGCAGTGCCCAGCGCCGCCAGGGAGGCGCCTTCCTCCAGCACGGCTCGGTGATGCTCGGCGCTGTGCCCGCCCGCCTGCGGCGCGTATTCCCCGGCGAGATCGATCCACTGGGCGGGATGACCACGCTCGAGGCCGTCCTGCACCGGCGCCCGTCCTTCGAGGAGACGATCGGCGCGCTGGCGCAGGGCTTCCGCCGGGCCCACGGGATCGAGCTGACGCCGGGCGGGCTCTCGACGGAGGAGACCGAGCTGGCCGCGTCCCTCGCCCGGGACAAGTACGCTCGGGAGGAATGGACGCGCCGGGGACGGCCGCGTCGAGCCGCCGTCCAGGTCCCTTCCCCCTCACCCCCGCCCTCTCCCTCGAGAGAGAGGGAAGGGTGAGGGGGAGCCGAGCACGTGCCTGACTTCCCCCGGGAGTTCCCCGATGCCCCGCGGGTGGGCGTCGGTGCCGTGGTCCTGGACGGAGACCGCGTCCTGCTCGTGCGTCGGGGCCAGCCCCCGTCGATGGGCAAATGGAGCGTCCCTGGCGGGCTGATCCACCTCGGCGAGCACATCGAGGAGGCGGTGATCCGCGAAGTGGGCGAGGAGTGCGGCCTCCGGGTTCGCCTGGGGGGAGTGTGCGGGGTCATCGATCGCATCACCCTGGAGGAGCCGGGCCGCGCGGGCGCGCCCCGTGTGAGGTACCACTGGGTCATCATCGACTACGTCGCCGCCGTCGTGGGCGGGACGCTGCGCCCCGGCAGCGACGCCGCCGAGGCTCGCTGGGTCCGCGTGGAGGACCTCGATCGGTACGACACGACGGACGGCCTGGCCGACATGGTCCAGCGAGCCCTGAGCCTTCAGCAAGGAGGAGCGATCCGATGAAGCTCTCCGTCGAGACCCGTAGCGCCCTGGCGACGCGCGCCGGCATCCTCATCGTGGGCCGTCACGCCGAGGAGGCCCGGCTCTCACCGCCGGTCCAGGAGCTCGATGACCGGCTCGGCGGCCTTCTGTCCCGGGTCCTGGCGGCCGAGAAGTTCGAGGGCAAGCCGGGGCAGGTGTCGTACTTCCACACCGAGGGGAAGCTGCCCGCGGGCCGGGTGCTGGTCGTGGGGCTCGGGCCCCGGAAGGGCTCGGACGCCGAGGCCGTGCGCCGGGCCACCGCCACTGCCGCGCGCCGGTCCCGCGACCTCGGGGCCACCACCACGTCGGTGCTGATGCCGGCGGACAGCCTGTCTCCGCGGGTGCGGGCGCAAGCCGTGGCCGAAGGCGCGATCCTCGGGACCTACCGGTTCGACAGGTACCTCAAGGAGAAGGACGGCAAGGCCCTCCAGGCCATGGCCCTGGTGGAGCCGGAGCGCCGCCATCAGGCGGCCGCCCGCGACGGGCTCCGCCTCGGGGAGATCCTGGCTTCGGCGACGTGCTTCACCCGGGACCTGGTCAACGAGCCGGCCAATGTCGTCACCCCCACCTACCTGGCCCAGCGCGCCGCCGAGATCGCCCGGGCGGGCAAGCTCGACCTGAAGGTGCTGGAGCGCGAGGACTGCGAGGCGCTCGGGATGGGGGCCTTCATCGGCGTGGCCAAGGGCAGCCAGGAGCCGCCCAAGTTCATCCACCTCACCTACCGCCCCCGCTACCGCCCCCGCGGGCGCGCGCGCAAGCGGGTGGCGGTGATCGGCAAGGGCATCACCTTCGACTCCGGAGGGCTCGATCTCAAGACCGCCGAGGGCATGCTGCGGATGAAGGACGACATGTCCGGCGCGGCGGCCGTCCTCGCCATCCTCCAGGCCCTGCCCAGGCTGAAGCTGCCGGTCGAGGTGCATGGCCTGGTCGCCGCCACGGAGAACATGCCGTCGGGCACCGCCCAGCGGCCGGGCGACATCGTGCGGGCCATGAACGGGATCACCATCGAGATCGGCAACACGGACGCCGAGGGCCGGCTGACCCTGGCCGATGCCCTCGCCTATGCCGCCGACACGATCAAGCCGGACGAGGTGCTCGACATGGCCACCCTGACCGGTGCCGTGGTGATCGCGCTGGGGCAGGGGATCTCCGGAGTGCTGGGGAGCCATGACGGCCTCGTCGACCGCGTCCTCGCGGCGGCGAAGGCGGCCGGGGAGCGGATGTGGCGCCTGCCCCTTCACGACGAGTACAAGGAAGGGATCAAGAGCGACGTCGCCGATCTCAACAACGTCTCGAGCCAGCGCGGAGGCGGGGCCATCGTGGCCGGGCTCTTCATGCGGGAGTTCACCGGCGGGGTGCCCTGGGCGCACCTCGACATCGCGGGGACGGCCTTCACCGAGCGGGAGTTGCCCCTCGGCCCCAAGGGGGGCACCGGCGCAGCCGTCCGCACCGTGCTCGGCTACCTGATGCACCTCGCCGGACGGCGCTGAGGCCATGGACCGGCAGAACATCTCGTCGGGCACACCCTGGGAGCCGGTTGTCGGCTACTCGCGGGCGGTGCGGATCGGCTCCCATGTCCATATCGCCGGCACCACGGCCAGCGATGCCGGCGGCCGGGTCGTGGCCCCCGGCGACGCCTATGCGCAGGCGGCCTATGCCCTCCGCAAGATCCAGACAGCGCTCGAGGCGGCCGGCGCGAGGCTGAGCGATGTCGTCCGCACCCGGATCTACGTCACGAACACGGACGACTGGGAGAAGGTGGGACGCGCTCACGGCGAGGTCTTCCGCGACATCCGGCCCCCCTCGACCATGGTGGAGGTGAGCCGCCTGGTCTCCCCCGAGATGCTCGTGGAGATCGAGGCCGACGCCGTCGTCGGCGGGTCCTGAGCCCGCGGCTGGCCTTCCATGCCGGGCAGCGTCGACCTCCACTCGCACACGACCGCCTCCGACGGCAGCTTCACGCCGCGCGAGCTGGTGCAGGAGGCGGCGCGGCGGGGCCTGCGAGTGCTCGCCATCACGGACCACGACTCCACGGAGGGCCTGGCCGAGGCCATGGAAGAGGCCGCGCGCTGCCGGCCGCTCCAGATCGTCCCCGGCATCGAGATCAACTGCGACGTCGTGGGCGCCGAGATCCACATCCTCGGCTACTACATGGACTATGAGGCTCCATGGTTCCAGGCTTTCTGCCGCGAGCAGCGCCGGGAGCGGGTGGAGCGCGTGCGCCGGATGGCCGCGCGCCTTGGCGAGCTCGGGATGCCCATCGATCCCGACGAGGTGCTCGCTCTCGTGCGGGGAGGCTCGGCGGGCCGGCCGCATGTCGCCCAGGTCCTGGTGAAGCGCGGCTATGTCAAGACGGTGCGGGAGGCCTTTGACAAGTACCTGGGCGCCGGCAAGCCCGGCCATGTCCCACGCAAGAAGGTCACGCCCGAGGAGGCCGTGCGCCTCCTCCGCCGGGCGGGAGGTGTGCCGGCCCTGGCCCACCCCGGCCTGGCAGACCGGGACGAGATGATCCCGAGCCTGGTGGAGGCCGGCCTGATGGGGATCGAGTGCTACTACGCCGAGCACTCGGCCACCCAGACCGCAGGATACCTGGAGCTTTGCCGGAGGCATCGCCTCGTGGCCACCGGGGGCTCGGACTTCCACGGGCCGCGGGTGCGCGCGGCCCAGCTCGGCTCCCCCGCCGTGCCACTGGCCGCCTGGGAGGCGCTCCGGGCCAAGGCCGCCGAGGCACGGGCGGGAGGGGTCTCCCCATGAGCGCCCCGTTGGCGCGCGGCAAGCCGGAGGGCCGCATCCCCGCCTCCCCCTGACCGCGCTCGGTCCGGGGCGCGCCGCGAACAGGCCTCCTGCTCCGCTACCGCGCACTCCTTGCCCGGCGCTCGGAGCAGCCCGGGGCCTCACCGTCAGCGGCGCAGCACGTATGGCACGTCGGTGACGACGGTGTTCTTCCGGAACAGGAGCGCTCCCTTGATCAGCAGGGCCGTCTGGTTGTGGAGGACGTGCTGCCACCACCGCCGCGGGAGGAACTCGGGCAGGACGATCGTGACCATCTGCTCCTCGCCCCGCGCCTGGATCTGGTCGATGTAGTCCAGCAGCGGGCGCAGGAGCGACCGGTACGGCGACGTGAGGACCACCAGGGGGACACCGAATCCGCACTTCGCCCACTTCTCCTCGACCTTGGCGGTCCGTGCCGGGTCCGTCTCCACGTACACCCCGCGGACGGCCGCCTGCGGGGCCAGCGTGTTCGCGTACTGCACGGCGCGCACGACGCCTCGGTGCACGTCGCCGACGAGGACGAGCACCGTGTGGTGGAACTCCGGCAGCTTCCCGAGGCCTTCCAGCGACAGCTCGGCCGCGACCTCCTCGTAGTGGCGGTGCATGACGACGAAGGTCCCCACGAGAAGCGGGATGATCACCACGACGATCCAGGCCCCGTCGGCGAACTTCGTGATGGCGAGGGTCAGGAGCACGATGCCGGTCACGACCGCCCCGACCCCGCTCACCCACACCCGCCACCGCCAACCCTTCTCCCGGAGGCGCAGCCAGCGGCGCACCATCCCGCTCTGCGAGACCGTGAACGAGATGAACACGCCGATGGCATAGAGCGGCAGGAGGGCGTGCGTATCGCCCCCGAAGGTCACGATCAGCAGGATGGCGAAGCCGCTCAGGATCACGATGCCGTTGGAGAAGACGAGCCGGTCGCCCTGGGTCGCGAGCTGCCGGGGCATGAAGCGGTCACGCGCCAGGATGGACGACAGCCGCGGGAAGTCGGCATACGCGGTATTCGCGGCGAGAAGCAGGATGAGCATGGTCGCCGCCTGGATGGCGTAGTACATCAGGCTCGTGCCGAAGACCCGGCGGGCGACCTTTGACACCACCGTCTCGTCGCCGCCGGGGACGATGCCGAAGTCATATGCCAGATAGGTGATCCCGAGGAACATGGTGATGGAGATGATGCCCAGCCAGCTCAACACGATCTGGGCGTTGCGTCCCTCGGGCGGCCGGAGGGCCTGCACCCCGTCGGAGACGGCCTCCACGCCCGTCAGCGCGGTGCAGCCGGCGGCGTAGGCCCGGAGGAAGAGGAAGAGCCCGACGCCCTCGAGCCTCGGGGGATGGGGCTCGTAGGGCGCCTCGGGGAGCAGACCGAAGGCCGTCCCGACCAGGCCGTACCCCACCATCCCCAGGATGCTGGCGACGAAGAAGTAGGTGGGGGCGGCAAACAGCTTGCCGGACTCACGGACGCCGCGCAGGTTAGCGAGGGCGACCCCGACGATGGCGAGCACGCAGAGGATCACGCGGTAGGGCAGGAGGGCCGGGATGGCCGAGGTCACCGCGGCGATCCCGGCGGCGACCGACACGGACACGGTGAGGACGTAGTCGGTCAAGAGCGCCCCCGCCGCCACGAGGCCCGGCCCCACCCCGAGGTTGTCCTTCGCCACGAGGTAGGCGCCCCCGCCCTGCTGGTAGGCCAGCACCGTCTGCCGGTACGACGTGATCACCATCGCCAGCAGGGCGGCGATGCCGAAGGCGATGGGCAGCGAGTAGCCGAGGCTGGCGCTGCCGGCGAGCACCAGCACCAGGAGAATCTCTTCCGTCGCGTAGGCCACCGACGACAGCGGGTCGGAGGCGAAGACGGCCAGGGCGGTGGCCTTCCCGAGCCGCTCGTGACGCGCCTGGGCGAGCGGCATCGGGGCGCCGACGAGAAGGCGCTTGACCAGGGAAAGTTGCATACGCCACCCGAGACTGTACGCCGGTCGGGGGTGGCGCGCCGAACTTTTTACGCGTTTTTTACACCCGCGGGTCGCTTCTTGACGCCGATTTGAGTCGTCACCGTGCCAGGCTCGAGCTGAGGGAGGATCTGGAGATGGACCTACTCTACGTCGGCTTGGCGCTCGCGTTCATCGGCCTCTTCTGGGCCTTCACCATCATCGTGCTGTCGGCGCGCGGCGTCGGCTACCGGCTGGCCGCCGAGCGAGCCGCGTCCCGGATCCGGGGCATGACCTGGCGCTCGGGACCCCTCAGCGCACGTGGTTCGGGAACATCCGGCGGAAGACATCGGGCGGCGTGCGGGGGCGGAAGTACGCCATCTGCCGTCCCGAGTACTCGGCTCCTCCGCGGAAGACGATCGAGGCGGTGGCGACGATCTCGCCGGCCTCCGTCACGAGGGCCGTCTCGGTTCGCCAGAATGAGCGCTTGCGGTCCACCGGCGTCACCTCGGCGTAGCGGCCCGCGGCCACCAGCCTCCCCGCCGGCACATCGGGTCGCAGCAGCCCGACCGTGATGCGGTTGGTGAGGCCGCCTTCCTTCATCATCAGGGCGCCGAGCCACCACGCCACCTCGTCGAGGACGACGGGGGCCAGCGCGGGCTGAAGGGCGCCGCCGGCCGTCCGCCACGGCTCCCGCGGCGTCAGCGCGGCCCACACACCCTCGTCGTCGAAGCGCAGCGCGACCTGGAGCCCCAGCGGATTCACCGAGCCGCAGGCCAGGCAGTGCTCGGACATGGGGAGCCTCCAGCCCTCGTCTCCGCCCGCCCAGGCAGCGCTCCCGCGACCGGCGCCCGTGACGGGGGCCACCGCGGCCATGCTGAGCGGGACGCCGTCCTGGAGCACGGTGACCGTGATCCGCTCGCCGTCGGCATGTCCCTCCAGCGCCAGCGCCGTCTCGGTCGGGATCGAGGAGGTGAGGCGCCCGTCGACGCGCCTCAGGCCCGAGGGCCGGCCGAGCCCGGCGGCCGCCGCGTCGAGGCAAGCCACGAGCCCGCCTCCGTGGACGATCCCGGGCCAGCTCTGGAGAGGGAGCGGGGCGAGGAAGCGGCCACGGCCGTTGGCGGCGAGCGTGGCCGCCGCGCTCAGCACATCCGCGATCGTGGTCAGCGGCGAGTCCGGGGACGGCGGGACGGCGCGCCGCCGCGAGGCCCCGTGATATACTCGGCCGGTCTCATGCTGCCGGCGATTCTACTGCCAGCGCTGATCCCGCCGCAACGCTCGTGATCTCCGGGCTCCGGATCCTGCTCGGCGGGGCCTTCGCTCGCGCCGCGCTCACCAGCTTCTTCTTCTTCACGAGCCTGAACGGGTTCGTGCTGCTGCCGCTGTACATCCAGCAGCGGGGAGGCACCGAGGCCGACATCGGGCTGGTCCAGGGCATGTACAGCGCCGCCGGCATCCTCTGCCAGCCTCTGGTGGGGCTCTGGGTGGACCGGCTCGGGCGCCGGTTCTTCATGGTGGCGGGCGTGGCGCTGCTGATGGGAGCCTCGGCCGCCTTCCTGATCCCCGGCCCCATCCCGCTCCTCGGGCTCCTTCGGGCGCTGCAGGGCGTGGCCTTCTCCGCGTTCTTCGTCGCCAACTACACCTACATCGTCGACCTCGTTCCGGTGGAGCGCCGCGGCTGGGCGCTGGGGATCTTCGGCGTCTCCGGCCTGCTCGCGACCGCGCTGGCCCCCCTGGTCGCGGAGGTGGTGATCCGGCGGCTCGGCTTCCGGTGGTCCTTCGCGCTGTCGACGCTGCTGGCGGGCCTTGCCCTGTACCTGGTGCTCCGGATCCGGGACCTCCCCCCGTCGGTGATGGGCGCGGGGCCCGGACTCGAGGCGCTGCGTCAGGGGGCCCAGCAGCTCCTGCGCCTCCACATGGCGCTTGCGTTCTTCTTCGGGCTGGGGACGGGAACGGTATTCACCTTCCTGCCCACCTTCGGCGAGCTGCTGGGCGTCACGAGCCTGGGCCTGTTCTACACCGCCTACGCGGGAGCGGCGATGCTGGTTCGCGTGTTCGGGGGGCAGCTCATCGACACCCGCGGCCGGCGCGCGGTGATCGTCCCCTCGATGTTCGTCCAGGTCGCGGCCACTTCCATTCTGGCCGCGGTGGGCGGTCTCGCGGGCGCTTACGCGACGGTGCCGGTGCTCCCCTTCCTCTTCCTCGCCGGTCTCATGGCGGGCGGGGCCCATGGCTTCCTCTACCCGGCCCTGGGCGCCCTCCTCATGGACGTGACGCCCGACAGCCAGAGGGCCAGCGTGATCGGGATCTTCAGCGCGATGTTCCTGGTCGGCAATGCCCTGGGGGCGATGGCCTTCGGCTACGTCGTCCACGCTCTGGGCTATCCGATGATGTGGAGCGCCTTGACCGTGGTGCTGGCGGCGGGGTTCCTCCTCAGCCTCCGGCTCCGCATCGGCTACGCGGTGCGGGCGCCGCGCCGATCGCTGCCCCGGGGACGGGGGGAGGAGGCTCACGTTGACTTGCCCGGACCCCCGGCCGATACTGCTTCCACGTCGGCGGGCCCTGGGGCGAAAGGCGGCTCGTGACGGGGAGGGTCGTGATGAGCATGCGAAGGCGGATCGGGGGCATGGTCGTCCTCTTGGCGGTCACCGCGGGCCTCGTGGCCGCCCGCGAGCGGAGCGAGCCGGCGCCGCCGAAGGGCTCGGGCCCGCAGGAGGTCGAGGTGATCGGCCTGTTCGTCGACCCCCACGGCGGCCAGCCCACGGTGGTGCTGGAGGGCAAGCGGGACAAGCGCCGGTTCGCCATGGCCATCGGTACGGCCGAGGCCACCGGGATCGCCTTCCCGCTCCAGAACGTGACTCCGCCCCGCCCGCTCACCCACGACCTGTTCCTCACGGTGCTGGGACGGCTCAGCGCGTCGATGACCAAGGCCGTCATCACCGATCTGAGGGACGACATCTACTACGCCACGGTCTTCCTGTCCTCGAACGGGACCGAGATCCGGCTCGACTCTCGTCCCTCCGACGCCATCGCGCTGGCCGTCCGCGCGCGGGCGCCCGTGCTCGTCGAGGATCGCGTGTTCGAGAAGGCGGGACGCCTGCCGTCCGGCCCGCCGGGGCCCAGGATCTAGCGCCGGGAGCGCGCCCATGGCGGCCGAGCTACCCCGGGACGCCGGCCTCACCCCGGCGCCTGCGGACATGGATGCCCAGCAGTGGGCGATCCAGCGCCGCATCGAGGACGTCTTCGCCAAGCTCGGCGAGAAGTTCGGGGATCTCACCGGGCGGGTCGAGGTGAAGATCAAGCCGGACAAGTCGTTCGACCAGATCGGGGGGCTGCGCGAGGCCAAGGCGGTGATCCAGGGCTTCGTGACCGCGCTGACGGTCCCCGAGCTGTACCGGCAGTGGGGCATCACGCCTCCCAAAGGTGTTCTCCTCTACGGACCACCCGGCACCGGCAAGTCGCTCCTGGCGCGGGCCCTGGCCACCGATGCGGGCGCCATCTTCTACCACCTCAAGCTGATGAACCTCACCTCCAAGTTCGGTCCCAACACCGGCGAGCTGCTCCAGGAGATCGTCGGGATCGCCAAGGCGGAGGGCAAGGCCGTCGTGTTCCTCGACGAGGCCAATGCCCTCTCGCTGGAGCACCTGCTCCCGCCGGGCCAGGCGCGCGAGGCCAGCACGCGGCTGGTGGCGGCGCTCTGCGAAAAGCTGGACGGGCTGGAGGACTTCTCGCCGCTCGTCGTGGTCGCCGCCACGAATCGTACCGACTCGGTGGATCCCTCCCTGGTGGCGCCCGGCCGGCTGGACCGCATCGTCGAGGTCCCGCTGCCCGACAGCGCCGCCCAGCAGGAGATCCTGCTGCTGTCCCGCGCCCGCGCCGAGGGCGCCGCCGGCCGCCCGCTCTTCGCCGAGCTGGACTACCGCTTGCTCCTGCCGCGCCTGGGGGGGATGAGCGGCGCCGAGATCTCCGAGGTGCTGCGCCGCGCCCTCGAGGAGAAGGTCCATGCCGCCGGCGAGGGGCGGGATGCGGGCTTCGTCACCACCCAGGACGTGCTGGAGCAGGCGGACGGCTACCGGCGCATCCGGGCGGTTGTCGACAAGATCCGTTACGGCCAGTACCTCTGAGGGGGCGCCGCCTCGCCGCTCGCTCGCATTATTCACGACCCCGCCCGGATGCCCGAGTTCACACCGGATCGGGGCCGGGTTCGTGCCCGCCGCGCGCTTCTTGTAGGAAAGCCGAGAGCTGTTCGGGTAGCCCGAACACACGCACCCGGTCGCCCGGACGGAGCCTTGCCTCCGCCGACGGGTGGAGCGTGGTTTCCCCGTCACTCCGGGTGATCGCGATCACGGTCACGCCGAATCGCTCCCGGATCCGCGCCTCCCGCAGCGACTGACCGGCCAGCCCGTCCTCGCCGACGCTGTACTCGTGGATCTCCGGGAGCGCTCCGCCGGACGGCGAGGCCGCCGCGGGCTGGGCCTCCATCGCTCCGCGAAACCGCTCGAGATAGGCCCGCACCTGGTCGCGCGGCAGCTCCAGCCGGCCGAGGGCGTGCCGGATGAGCGTGGAGGCCGCCTCCAGCTCCGGCTGGATCACCTCCGTCGCCCCGGCCTCGAGCAGGCGTTGCCGTCCGTCCGCATTGGGAGCTCGGGCCAGGACCGACAAGCCCGGGTTCAGGGCCTTGAGGTGCCTCACCGCGAGATGGCCTCGCTCGATCTCGGGGAGCGCGACCACGGCCAGGCCCGCCCGGGCCGCGCCGGCGACCTCCAGGATGCGCCGGTCCGAGGCATCCCCGAACAGGCAGCGGACACTCCGCGCCTTCAGACCCTTCACGATGTCGGGATCCGACTCGATCACCACGTACGGCGTCCCGAAGGTGGCCAGCGCCTCGCCCACTGCGCTCCCGACCCGGCCGAACCCGCAGAGGACCACGTGTCTCTCAAGGGGCTGGCCGTCCGCCGGGGCATCCACGGCCGCGCCCGCGCGGGCCAGCCGCGCCCGTCCTATCCACTGCGGGAGATACCGCACCATGAGGGCGTTGAGGAGGATCGAGAGGAGGGACGCGGCAAGCGTCGCGTTGTACACATCGTCCCCGACATGGCCCGCGCCGCGCGCGACCTGGATCAGGATGAACGAGAACTCGCCGATCTGCGTGAGCCCGATGCCGACGAGGAGGGCGGTCCAGATGGGATGCCCGAACGCCGCGACCACCACGGTCCAGATCACCAGCTTGCCGACCAGGATGAGCGCCAGCATCGTGCCCAGGAGCGGAAGGTTCTCGACCACGGCCCGCGGGTTGACGAGGGCTCCCACCGTGACGAAGAAGAAGGCGACGAAGACATCGCGCAGCGGCAGCAGTCGCGCCAGCGTCTCATGAGAGTACTCGGACTCGCTGACCACCAGGCCGGCCAGGAAGGCGCCCAGCGCCAGCGACAGGCCCGCCGCGTGGGTGATCGCCGCCGTCCCGACGCCCAGGGCCAGCGCCACGAGTAGGAACAGCTCCTGGCTGCGCGTCCGGGCCACGCGGGTCAGCAGCGGGGGGACCACCTTCGCCGCGACGTAGAAGAACGGAACGAGGATGGCGGCGGAGAGGGCGAGCGCGTGCCCGATGGCGAGCAGCCGACCCGGCTCGAGGGCGCCCAGCGCGGGGATGAGGACGATCAGGACGACCACCGCCAGGTCTTCGACCAGCGTGATCGCGATCATGACGCGGCCATGACGCGAGTGGAGCTCGCCCCGATCAAGGAGGAGGCGCGCGAGCACCATCGTGCTCGCGACGGAGACGACGATCCCCACGATGATGCCCTGGAGCACGGGCCAGCCGAGGAGGCTCCCGGCTCCCAGCCCGAGGGCGACTGACAGGAGTATGCCGAGCGGCCCTCCCAGGATGGCCACCCACTTCACCCGGAGCAGGTCCTGAAGGGAGAACTCGATGCCGATCGAGAACATGAGCAGAACCACCCCGATCTCGGCGAACAGCTCGAAGGTGTGGACGTCCGAGACGGCCGGCCCCGGCGTCAGCGGGCTGATCAGCATGCCGCCCACGACATAGCCGAGGATGAGGGGCTGCCGGCCGATCCGCGCCAGGCCGCCCCCGATGACGGCGGCGACGAAGACGTAGGCGAGATCGCGGAAGAAGAGGGGATCGGCGACCATCGCTTCTCCGATTGTCGCTAAGGTATCATGTGCCTCGCCGGGACGGCCACGGCGGATCGCGGGTTCCCCGCGGCTCGTCGCATTCCCGCGCGTCATTCTGGCGCCCGAGTGACATCGTGTCGGCGTGTCCGCTTCCCGGGCCGGGCCCGACGCCTGCCGGTATCGTGCCGGCCGGGTGGATCGTCGAAGGTGAATGGCCGGAGCGCGAGTGGTATCGACGATGCAACGTCCCCACCGCGCCCTCGATGCGAGTGGACTCATCCCGAGCCCGGAGGAGGTCAAAAGCACATGAATGCCCTGTACGCGGACATCATCTCCAGGATCCCCTGGCTGACGCTGCTCCAGCACGTTGGCCGGATCGCCATCATCCTGGCTCTGGTGGCGCTGGCCATCCGGCTCACCCGGGCCATCCTCGCGCGCTTCCGCGAGTTCCTCATCCGGAAAGACCCGGGCGGTGAGCAGGCCAAGCGGATCGCCACGCTCACGCGCATGGTCCGGAGCGTCGTCGCCGTCGTGCTCGCCAGCGTCGGCATCATGCTCGTCATGTCCGAGGTCGGCATCAACCTGGGGCCCCTCCTCGCGGCGGCCGGCATCGGCGGGCTGGCCATCGGCTTCGGCGCCCAGTCCCTCGTCAAGGACGTGATCAGCGGGTTCTTCCTGCTGCTCGAGAACCAGATCCGCGTCGGCGACGTGGTGGTCATCGACGGCACCGGCGGACTGGTCGAGGCGATCGACCTGCGGACCCTGACCCTGCGGGACCTGGCCGGGAGCGTGCACATCATCCCGACCGGCAGCATCGGAAAGGTCACGAACATGACGCGGGACTACTCCTGCTACGTCTTCGACGTCGGCGTGGCCTACCGCGAGGACCCGGATGAGGTCATGGCCGTGCTCGGCGAGCTGGGGGAGCAGATGCGCGCCGATCCCGATTTCGGTCCCGATATCCTGGAGCCGCTGGAGATCTTCGGCGTGGACAAGCTCGCCGATTCCGCCGTGATCATCAAGTGCCGGATCAAGACCAAGCCCATCAAGCAGTGGCGGGTGGGGCGGGAGTTCAACCGGCGCCTCAAGAAGGCCTTCGACGCCCGCGGCATCGAGATCCCCTTCCCCCACCGGACCATCTACATGGGAGAGCCGAAGGCGAGCCTGCCGGCGCCTCTGCGCGTGGTGGTGGATCAGGTCCCGGCCGGGAAGTCCGCCGCCGGCGCCTGACACTCGGCGCCCCGGGGCGGCCGCGGGTCCGGGGGCTTCTCCCCGAGGGCCCCGTTCGATGGTAGGATGGCGGGCGGTCCCATGCCGTCGGTCACGCACATCCGCGTCCGCTACAAGGACACCGACACGATGTCGGTCGTCTATTACGGCAACTACCTCACCTACTTCGAGGTGGGACGCGTGGAGTACCTCCGGGAGCGCGGCCTGCCTATGTCCCAGGTCGACAGGCGGATCCACATGCCCGTGGTGGAGGCGCACGTGCAGTTTGTCAAGCCCGCGCGGCTCGACGATCTCCTGGCGGTGACCTGCCGGGTCAGCGAGCGCAAGCGGGCCAGCTTCACGTTCTCGTACGAGATCCGGAACGAGACCAAGGACCTGGTGGTCAGCGGCTACACGCGCCACGCGTGCTGGGATCCCGGCACCAGCCGGATGGTTCCCATCCCCGAGTGGCTCAAGGAGATCATGCCGGATGCCGACCTCGACCCCGCCCCGCCGCCCCGCTGACGCCGCCCGTCCCATGGCCGACAGCGCCCGCGATCTCGGCCTCGCCGAGGCCGAGTGGGCGCCGTACGGCCGCACCAAGGCCAAGGGGTGGAGTTGACCCGATTTCGTGGCACCGTCCCGTCGAGGTGAGGAAGGCCTGGTGCGATGGCAGATCGCACTTGCGGTTCGACCCGTGGGCCTCACGCCGCGGCCCACCTGGGTATGCTGGGCCGCAGGGCCTTCGGCGAGCTGACCGTGATCCACCAGATCTGTTCGACGCGGTGATCGCCCGGCCGCGCAGGGTGCCGCGTGCACTTTCCGCTTGACAGCTTTGTCGAGCGGGAAGGCCCCGTGTCGGCCGCGCTCGTCGGATACCGGCTCAGCGGCCCGCACGGGCCCGGCGATGCGCGACCGCACGGGCAGGGGACCCACGTCCACCAGGACGAGGACGGCATGGTGGTGCTGCGGGGGCGGCTGGAGCCGGAGGTGGGGGCCCTGCTGCTGCGGGCGCTGGCGGCGGCACGCGAGACGCTGTACCAGCAGAGCCGGGGCGCGG
>Ga0302046_10000227_pt1 | contig 59650 bp, 50 predicted proteins | sample RVTome_11_FD_200261 | JGI IMG/M metagenome (GOLD analysis project Ga0302046, IMG submission 200261) | Soil microbial communities from uranium-contaminated site in the Upper Colorado River Basin, Wyoming, United States - RVT147D111 (version 2) ... | reverse complement strand
CGAGACCCGGGTACTCACGCCGTCCGGCGTCGCGACGCCGAAGACCGGCAAGCCGGCCGCCAACCAGGGCGATGAGCGGGAACAGCGACCCGTACAGGTAGTGCAGCCACACGAGGGCGTTGCCCACGACCCGGCGACCCACCACCAGCAGCACGATCCCGACCACGACCTGGACGATCAGGACGTTCTCGAGCCAGTGCTGCGCCCCCCAGAAGGCCACGGGTGCCTGCTGGCGCCCCGTGAGGCGCAGGACCAGCCCCCAGATCGCCAGCGCGAGCAGGGCGAGGACGATGGCGGCACCCAGCAGCCGATGAAAGCTCGTCACGAGGAGGAAGACCCGGCCTCGGTGGGCGCCTGGGCGGCAGCGCCACCGATACCCGGATCATCAGCGCCGCTGGGGGACGTGTTGTCGCCCTTCAGCCAGCGCGCCAACCGGTAGGCCATCCAGCCGAACATGACCGGCAGGACGAACACGAGCACCCGCAAGACGTTCGTGGTCGCCTGCAGCCCGATCGCCAGGTCGGACGCGATCACGTCGTTGGCACCCGCGACGAAGATCACGAGCAACAGGGTCACGCCGCCAACTCCGATGCCGGTTCGGACCGGCACGTCGCGGGGCCGCTGGGACAAGTGGTGCTCGCCGTCGTCCTTCGTGATCCAGCGCCGGTCGATCCATGGCCAGGCGAACACCGTCGTGAAGATGCCTCCCGGCACGAGCACCGCCGGGATGAACACCGATGGGATCGTGACGCCCAGGATCGTGAACTCCCATGCCGGCCACAGGCGCAGCAGGCCCTCCAGCCAGCCCATGTACCAGTCGGGCTGCGCCGGCGCGAAGACCTGGAAGGGCTCGTACGGGCCGTACAACCAGACCGGGTTGATCTCGAACAGCCCACCGACCAGCGACAGCACCGCGATGGTGAACAGGAACAGCGACAGGCTCACCATCGCCTGGTTGGGAAACAGCGGCTCGCCGACCACGTTGTCGTTGGTCGCCTTGGGTGACGGTTTCTGCGTGTGCTTCTGGCGGACGAGGATCGCCAGATGGAGGCCCACAAGGCCGACCAGCCCGGCCGGGATCAACATCACGTGCATGATGTGCAGACGCCCAAGCACGTCCGTGCCGGGAAACTCCCCACCCAGCGCGATGAACCCCATCAGCGGTCCGACGAACGGCGCGGACAGCAGTGCCGAGTAGCCGATGCGCAAGCCCGTGCCCGACAGCAGGTCGTCGGGCAGCGAGTAGCCCGTGAACCCGGCCCCGAACGCGAGCAGCAGCAACGCCACGCCGATCACCCAGTTCAGCTCGCGGGGGCGACGGAACGAACCGGTGAAGAAGACTCGGAGCATGTGCACGACGATTGCGACGACGAACACGAGCGCCGCCCAGTGGTGGATCTGGCGCATCAGCAGCCCGGCCCGCACCTCGAAGGACAGCCGCATCACCGAGTCGAACGCCGCCGAGATCTCGCGCCCCTGGAGCGGGGCGTATGGGCCGTCGTAGGCCACCAGTCGCGTGTCGGGGACGTAGAACAGCGCCAGGAAGGTCCCGGTGAACAGCAGCACGACCAGGCTGAACAGGGCCACCTCGCCGAACAGGAACGACCAGTGGGCCGGGAAGGCCTTGCGCAGGTAGACCCGACTGCCCTCGGCCAGACGCAGTCGATCGTCGAGCCACCGGGCCAATGCCTCCATCCGGGCGCCGTCGTCCGGCCGGGTCCTCGTCGTGTCGGGCGTGCTCATTCGTCCGCCACGTCCCTCGTCATGTTCCAGAAGCTTGGGCCGACGGGCTCGTTGAAGTCGCCGAGGGCAACGAGGAACCCCTCGTCGTCCACGGTGATGGGCAGCTGTGGCAACGGGCGGCCGGCAGGGCCGGACTTGACGGCCGCGCCACGGTTGACGTCGAACGTCGACTGGTGGCAGGGGCACAACAGCTCGCCGGCCTGCGCCCGGTACAGGCCCACCGGGCAGCCCGCATGCGTGCAGATCTTCGAGTAGCAGACGGTTCCCTGCGCCGTCGGCTCCTTGAGTTCGTCCAGGACGATCGCGTCAGGTCGCGTCCCGATGAGGAAGGCCTGCGAGTCCGCTGATCGGGGGGCGTCCTCGGGAAAGACCGTGACGGCCTGGTCGATCGCGACGTCGGCAAGTCGGATCGGGTTGCCGTCCTGGTCGACCAGCCGTGACCCAGGCCGCCATGCCGTCCGGAACAGCTCGGCCGCCGGTCCTGGCCCGAGCGAGCGCAGCGGGAACGCGACGGCCAGCCCGAGGGTCGCAGCCGCCGCACCGAGGAGCCGCAGCAGGACCCGTCGTCGGCCGCCGTCGACGACCTCGTCCACCGCGTCCTCGTAGACGGCTGAAAAGGCGCCTCGCTGCTGTTCGGTTGACGCCATGCGGTGGCGGGGCTCGATGACCTCGTCCGGTCCGATGACGAGGCGCACCCACAGGCCCAGCGCCAGCGCGACGCTGCCGAACGCCATGAAGATGAGGATGCCCTCGAGCTGGGTCTGCCCGCCCTGCACGTACAGGATCAGCAGCCCGATCCCGGACCCGATCGCGGCCAGCAGCGAGATCGCCGCCCAACGGGCGCCGCGACCGGCGCGTTCAGCGCGGGCCTGCCACTCGGCCTGCTGCCCGGAGATCGACATTCCGGCCGACGACGGCCGGCCGCGTTCGTCAGCCATCGTCGGACTCCTCGTCCGTCGCCTTGTCACCCAGCAGGTACATCACGATCGTGAGCAGCCCGAAGGCCACGATCCAGGCCACGAAGCCCTCCGTGACCGGCCCGGAACGACCGATCGACAGCCCGCCGGGTGCCTCCCGGTCGCGCAGGTCGAGCACCCAGGCCGTGATGGCCTCGATGTCGTCGTCACTGAGGACCTCTCCGCCGAACAGGGGCATGACCCCCGGGCCCGTGCGGATGGCCTCGGCGATCTCGATCGGCTCGGCGACGTCGAGCGTCGACGAGACGTCCTGCTGGCCCACCGCGACGCCCGCCGCCGTTGGGCCGTGACACGCTGCGCAGTTGGACGTGAACAGCTCGAGTCCATGGGCAAGGTCGGCCCCAGCGAGCCCGGAGACGTCGGGGATCTCGGGGCCATCACCCAGCGATGCGATGTAGGCGACCAACGCGTCACGGTCGGCGTCGTTGACCTGCTGCGCTCGCCGCTCCATCGGCGCGTCTGGCGACTCCAGCGGCATGCGGCCCGTCCGCAGCATGAAGTCCACGGATGCCGCCCCCACGCCGATCAGCGATGGCCCGTCAGGCCCGCCACGGCCGCCCTCGCCATGACACAGGGCACAGTTGGTGCCGAAGATCGTGGCCCCACGCGACGCGTCCGCCTGTGCGGTGACCGGCCCGGCCAGGAGCAACTGTGCCGAGCCCGCAAGGGCAAGCACCAACGGCAGCACCGCAGTCCGACGGGACCACCTGCCGCCGCGTCGCCTGCCGCTCACCGGGTTCCCACGTCAAGGGGGACCAACGATAGTGGTGCCCCCGAAGCCGGGTGCAGCGTTCAGGCCGCTAGGTTGCAGGACCGCCACGTCCGCCCTCCCGGAGCCCCCGATGGCCAGTTCGACGTCCGTCACTGCCCCGAGCGCGAACGGCCTTGCCGTCCGCGTCAACGGCGCGCACAAGATCTACGGGGCCGGGCCGGCAGCCGTCCGCGCACTCGACGGCGTGACGCTCGACGTCCCGCGCGGGCAGTTCGTGGCCGTCATGGGTCCCTCCGGCTCTGGCAAGTCGACGCTGCTGCACTGCATGGCTGGGCTCGATCGGCTCACCCAGGGCACGATCGAGCTCGACGGCCAGGATCTCGGCGGCCTCAACGATCGCGACCTCACCCACGTTCGCCGGAAGTCCGTGGGCTTCATCTTCCAGGCCTACAACCTCGTCCCGACGCTGACCGCACGCGAGAACGTCACGCTGCCGGCCGACCTCGGCGGCGGCGGGGTCGACCAGGCCTGGTTCGACCAGGTGGTCGACACGCTCGGGATCCGCGATCGCCTGACCCACAAGCCCAAGGAGCTCTCCGGTGGCCAGCAGCAGCGGGTGGCCGCCGCACGGGCGCTCGTGACCCGCCCGGCCGTGGTCTTCGCGGACGAGCCCACGGGTGCCCTCGACTCGAACAGCGGCGCCGAGTTGCTCGGCTTCCTCCAGAAGGTGGCTGCGGACTTCAACCAGACGATCGTGATGGTCACCCACGATCCGGCGGCGGCCAGCTACGCGGAGCGGCTCCTGTTCCTGGCTGACGGCCAGATCGTCAACGAGATGAGCGATCCCTCCGCCGAAGCGATCCTGGATCGGATGAAGCAGCTGGACACGGACGTGGCGGGCGCCTGATGCTGCGCGTTGCGCTCAAGGGCCTCCTGGGCCACAAGCTTCGGTTTGCCATGACCGCCGTCGCGGTCGTCCTCGGGGTCGGGTTCGTCTCGGGCACCTATGTGCTGACCGACTCCATGAACGATGCGTTCACCGGCCTGTTCGATGACATCTTTGCCGAGACCGACGTGATCGTCCGTGCGGAGAACCCGCTGGGCGACGACATCGCGGCCGGACCACAGCCGGGACTGGTCCCGCCCCTGCCCGAGTCGATCGTGGACGACGTCGGTGCGGTCGACGGCGTCAGCGTCGCAATCGGTGGGGTGAGCGGCTTCGCCCAGTTCCTCGACGCCGAGGGCGAACCGATTGGTGGGACGGGTCCTCCCACCTTCGGCCTCTCGTGGTCCGATGAGGACCGGACGGTCACCCTGCGGGAGGGTGAGGCGCCGGCCGGCCCCGGGCAGGTCGCGATGGATGCCGCCACCGCGGAGTCCAACGATTTCGACGTCGGCGACGACGTCAGGATCCTGCTGAACACGGGCATCCAGACCTTCGAGATCGCCGGAATCCTCGGCTTCGGGGAGGCCGACAACCTCCTGGGCGCGACCATCGCAGCGTTCGAGTTGCCCGTCGCCCAGGCGCTCTTCGACAAGGAGGGGGTCGTCGACGAGATCTCGGTGGTCGGCGATGCCGGCAGCGATCCGGTCGAGTTGCGCGATCGCATCGCGGAGGCACTGACGGGTCAGGACGTCGAGGTGACGACGGCCCAGGAGGAGGCCGACGAGCAGGCCGAGGGCATCGAGGCGTTCCTGGGGATCTTCAACACCATCCTGCTCGCCTTCGCGGGCGTGGCACTCTTCGTCGGCGCCTTCATCATCGCGAACACCTTCTCCATCGTCGTCGCCCAGCGGACGCGCGAGTTCGCGCTTCTTCGGGCCGTCGGCGCGAGCACCCGGCAGGTGCAGATCGCGGTGGTGACCGAGGCCGCGGTCCTGGGCGTCCTGGCGTCGGTCGTCGGCTTGCTGCTCGGGGTCGGAGTCGCCGCCGCGCTCAAGGGCGCCCTGGCAGCCTTCGGCCTGGACATCCCTGGTGGCGGCACGATCATCGCGCCGCGGACGATCGCGGTGTCCTTCACGATCGGCATCGGCGTCACGGTGCTCGCGTCCCTCTTCCCGTCCTTTCGGGCAGCGCGCGTCCCGCCGGTGGAGGCGATGCGAGGGACGGGCGATGCGGCCGAGAGCTCCCGCCGGCGCATCCTCGGCGGCACGATCGCGGTCGCCCTGGGGGTCCTGTCGCTCTCGCTCGGCCTGTTCACCGACCTCGGCAATGCGCTCCTGCTTGTCGGGGCCGGTGCGGCCCTGACGATGCTCGGCGTGGCCATGGCGTCGCCGCTCGTGGCCCTGCCGTACGTGCGGGGACTCCGACGCCCTCTCGATCGGTTCGGGCTGCCCGGCCGACTTGCCCAACGCAACGCGCTGCGCAGCCCGGGACGCACGGCCACGACCGCGTCCGCCCTGATGATCGGCTTGGCGCTCGTCACGCTCGTCACGATCCTCGCGTCGACCATCAACAACTCGCTGACGACCGCGCTCGATGAGCAGTTCCGCGCAGACTTCATCCTCTCCAACGAGGGCGCGCAGGGTTTCGGCCTGCTGCCGACCGGCATCGCGGCGGCGCTGACGGAGCTGGACGAGCTCGAAGCCGTCTCGCCGATGCGCTTCATGCCCATCGGCACCGAGGATCCGGAGGGGGAACCCGGCACGACCGGCGGCATGGCGGTCGACCCTGCGACGATCGAGTCGCTGCTCGACCTGGGGGTCACCGCGGGTGACCTCGGGCAGCTGGCGGTCGACGAGGTGTTCGTGTCCGACGACGAAGCCACCAACCTCGGTGTCTCGCCGGGGGACACCGTTCCGATCACGTTCCCCGACGGCAGGACGATCGACGTCCCGATCGCTGGGACCTACGCCAACGTCGACTTCGTCGGGACCAACCACGTCTTCTCGATCGCGACTGCGCAGGCCCGTGCTCCACAGGCACAGGACCTCAACGTGCTTGCGCGAGCCGGCGACGACGTCGAGGCCGCACGTGCGGCAATGGAAGCCGCGGTCGAGGAATTTCCGATCGTCGGCATCCAGGACCAGAGCGAGTTCCGGCAGACCACCGAGGACTCGATCAACCAGTTGCTGATGTTGATGCTCGTGCTGCTGCTGCTGGCGCTGTTCATCGCGCTGCTCGGGATTGCCAACACGCTGGCGCTGGCCGTCTTCGAGCGCACGCGGGAGATCGGGCTCCTGCGCGCCGTCGGGATGGACGGCCGGCAGACACGGCGAATGATCCTGTGGGAATCGGTGATCATCTCCGTCTTCGGCGCGTTGCTCGGCGTGGCCGTCGGCATCTTCTTCGGCTGGGCGCTGGTCCAGGCCCTGGGCGAGGAGGGCGGTCTCGAGGGCCTGACGATCCCGGGCCTCCAGTTGGTCATCTACGTGGTCGTGGCCGGCCTCGCCGGCGTCGTGGCGGCGATCTTTCCTGCCTGGCGGGCCACCAAGCTCGACGTGCTCGAGGCCGTCACGACCGAATAGACGGTCAGCGCGAGGCCTCGACGTGACGGTCGCCCACCCGTCCGGCACGCTTGACGACGTGCATCGTCCGCGACCCGGGAGCACATGATGATCCTCGCGTTCTCGATCACCCCACTCGGTGCCGGCGAGTCGGTCAGCCAGCCGGTCGCTGACTGCGTGCGCATCGTCCGTGACAGCGGGCTGCCCAACGAGACCAACGCGATGTTCACGAACATCGAAGGGGAGTGGGACCAGGTCATGGCCGTGCTGAAGGCGTGCGTTGACCACGTCGCGGCGGGCGCGCCGCGCGTCAGCGTCGTGTGCAAGATCGACCATCGCCCCGGCTCCGAGGGTGCACTGCGGGCGAAGGTCGACCGCGTCGAGTCACACCTGCGGGACTGACCCTCACGCCCCCGCGTGCGCACAGCGCACGTCGCGAGGGGCCATGGCGGCGGTCTTCGACGGCGATATTGCCGGTTTCGGGCGGATCCCGCTCTGCGTGACGATCGGACAGGCCCACCGCCTTGCAGCCGGGGGCGGATCCGGCCACCTTTGCGCTTGCAACAGTTAGCAATCGGATGTCGTGCAGGGCCAACCTGGCACCCCGCTGAGCCCTGCGGCCCGATCCTTGCTCACCATCCAGGAGACCCCTGATGAGCGCCAGCTTTGCCAGAATTCGCCTTCGAGACGTCGATCCGCCCGTCTCGGGCCGTCCCGACGGCCACCCGGCGGCCTCGACGAGGTCCCGACTCCGCAAGCGCACCCTCGTCGGATCGCTTGCAGTTGTTGCCACAGGAGCGGTCGTGGCGGCCCCCGTCGGCGCGTCCAGCGACACGCCGGTCACGATGACGGTCGAAGGAGGCGTGACGCCCGCGACGTTGGACGCCAGCCTCGCCCCTGAGCGTGATCTGCCCGTCGTCGTCGCCGCGGTGGCAGGGTTCGATCGAAGCACCCAGGTCACACCCGTCACGATCGACCCCGAGTCCGCCGAGGCGACCGCCGCTCCTGCCACCGAGCGAACCGTGTGGGACCGCTTGGCCGACTGCGAGTCGGGTGACCGGGACCGCAGCGGCAATCCCATCCTCGGCAGCGCCCGCTGGGACTACGGCCTGACGTTCTCGCACGGCGACATCTACGAGGGTGGCCCCAACTTCCATCCTCGCACGTGGGACACCTTCAAGGACGCGGACATGCCTGGCCACGCCGGCCAGGCGACCCGCGTCCAGCAGATCGCCGTCGCCGAGCGTGTCCTGGCCGCGCAGGGCTGGGGAGCCTGGCCCGTCTGCTCGCGGATGCTCGGACTGCGCTGACGTCGTCGCCCAAACCGATAGCGGCCGGCACGTGCAATAGGGTCCGCGCAACTCGTTGCCGAAGGACGCCTTGATGGGGGCCATGGTCGTCCTCGCCACGGAGTCCATCGACGACGTGGTCATCCCGGTCAGCGACGCCGGCATCTGGGTGGTCAACGCGTTCCTGGCACTGGTCGTCTTCGGCGTCGCCATCGACCTCGATCTCAACGAGCTGCGGGCGACGCTCCGCAGCCCGAAAGGTCCGGCCATCGGCATGGTCGGCCAGCTGCTCCTGCTGCCCGCAGCCACCCTGGGGCTGACGCTGGTGATCCAGCCGCCGCCGAGCGTCGCGCTCGGGATGATGATCGTCGCCGCCGCACCAGGCGGCGCGGTCTCGAACTTCATCACCCACCTGGGCAACGGCAACGCGTCACTGTCGATCGGGATGACGGGGTTGTCGACCATGGCGGCGATCGTGATGACGCCCCTGAACATCTCATTCTGGACGCAGCTCAACCCGGACACCAAGGCGCTCTTTTCCGAGGGAATCCGGGTCGATCCGCTCGAGATGGTCCTCTCGATCGTCGTGCTGCTCGGCCTGCCCGTCGGTCTTGGAGTGATGACGCAGGTCCGCCGTCCGGCGCTGGCCCGCCGTCTGCGCCGGCCCGCACGGATCCTGTCCATCGCCATCATCGTCGTGTTCATCGCGTTCGCAACCGCCGCCAACCTCGGCAAGGCGGAGGCGTTCTTTTCGGCGGTTGGCGCCATCGGCGCCGGGGTCGTGCTGCACAACGCGGTCGGCCTGTCAGTGGGCTACGGCCTCGCCCGTGCCACGCGCATGTCCATTCGGGACCGACGGGCCGTGTCGGTGGAGGTCGGCATGCAGAATGCCGCTCTCGCGCTCGGCCTCGTGCTGTCGTTCTTCGAGAACCTGGGGGGCGCCGCGGTCGTGTGCGCCATCTACGGGGTGTGGCACACCGTCAGTGGTCTCGGGCTTGCCGGCTTCTGGCGCTGGCGCGATGCTCGCCGAGTGGCTGCGGAGGTGACAGCGTGAGGACCGCGATCGCCGTGATGTGCGCGCTGCTCGTCGCCGCGCCGGCCGTGCCCAGACCCCACTCCGACGCGGCCGTCATTCGGCGACGCGCCGCGAACTGACCGGGCAGGGCGTCAGGCCAGGATGCTCCTGAGCATCCAGGCGGCCTTCTCGTGGACATCGATTCGGCGAGTCGCCAGGTCGGCGGTGGCCAGGTCGTCGGCCGGGCCGGCCGCGCGGGCAACGTCGGCCGCCGTGCGGGCCACGACGTCGTGGGCGTCCGCGAGCCGCTTGACCATGTCCAGCGCCTCCGGCAGGTCCTCCTCGTCACCAACCGACGACAGGCGTGAAAACTGGCTGTAGGTGCCGGGGGCCGGGGCGCCGACGGTGCGGATGCGCTCCGCGATCTCGTCCACGGCCGTGGCCAGCTCGAGGTACTGGGCCTCGAACAGAAGGTGGAGCGTGGTGAACATCGGGCCGGTCACGTTCCAGTGGTAGTTGTGGGTCTTCAGGTACAGCGTGTAGCTGTCGGCCAGCAGTCGTTCGAGGCTGGCCGTCAACTCGGGGGTTGCCTTCATCGTCATCATCCGTCGTTTCTCGTCAGCATCCTGCAACGCCACACGGACCGCGGTCAATCCGCCTTGGACCTGTCCGTCGGGGCCGAACGACCTCTCAGGCGGGAGGATCGAGAAACCCGGTGAGCCCGCGGGCGGGGTGGTCGCCCATGCTGATCGTCTCGACGATCCCGACGCCCTGCTCGTCGCCGGCCGTGACGGTGCAGACGTGCTGGACGTGGTTGGCGGTCAGGTCCATCGGGTCGAGGTCGGCAAACGTGATCGTGTCACGCGCGACGGACAGCTCGTCGTGCCAGGTCCCGTGGCCGCGCTCCGGATGGGAGTAGCCGAGGCCACGAAGGGCGAACGGGGAGATCGGCGTCATGGTGACGGGGAGGCCCCCGAACCGCATGTCGATCCGCTCGGGCCAGCGCCGGTCCGATCGCCACGTGACGTCGACCGCAAGGTCGTTGCCACGCTCCTTGGGCTCGACACCCCACGTCGGGGCGCTCGGCTCCAGGGCCGGCAGCACCACCCATGAACCCTGCGTGCGCACGCCGGCCGGGGTCTCCATCAGTCCCGCGTGCAGGCACCGGTCCTCGAGGTGGATCGGCGTCCACACCCAGAACACCTGCGGCAGCTGCCAGTTGGGGGCCTGGGGCACGTCGGCCGCCATCGGCCGGATGCCCCAGGACCGGTCACGCGTTCCGGGCGTGTCCGCGTCCTCGAACGTGAAGGTCGTCCCGTCGACCGTGACGCTCCCGGACCAGGTGCCGAACTGGGTGAGTCGCGACGAGTCGAGGATCAGCCGGCCCTGCTGGAACAACGTCTGGCGGTCCTCCTCGTGGGCGGCCGTCCGGGCCGTGAAGGTCAGTTCGGCCACGAGGCCCTCGTCGCCGCCGTCGCAGGTGATCCGCAGCGTCCTCATGGGCTCGAGGATCTCGATCCGGATCGGCCCGATGTTCGTTTCCCGCCGGTCCAGCGGCAGGCGCCCGGACGCGAAGATCGAGTGCTGCCTGCCGTTGGCCGCGATCGTGACGGCCGCGTCAATGATGTTGCGGTTGGGGTAGATCCCCATGGCGGCACCGATCACGGCCGAGCCGTCGCGCCGGTACCCGTGGAAGAAGAAGCGGTCGTAGGCGTTGGGGTCGCCGGTCGCCGGCGTGACCAGCGGGGTCGCAGCCTGGTGGATCGGGTAGTCATCGAGCGGCGTGATCGGCATGGCGTGTCCTGGCGGTGTCAGGTAGGTGGTCAGGCGAGTGGTCCTGGCTCCCCAGGTCCCTCGATGTCGAGGACCTCGGCAAGCGCCCGGACACCCAGGTTGTTGTGCATGAGGTTGGGGTCGAGGTCGTACTGCTCGACCATCCGCCGGGCAATCCGCATCATGACGACCGCGAACCGCATGGCGGCGTAGCCCTCGTACCAGCGAAGGTTCGTGAGCGTGCGGCCGGTGCGGGCCTCGTAGTGCGCGACGATGTCATCGAGGTCCAGGAAGCCCGGGAGTCTCCCCGAGTCGGTGGCCGACTCCATCGTCCGGTCGATGTGTCGGTACCAGACGACGTCCGCGGCCGGCGGCGCCAGCTCGGCCATCTCCCAGTCGATGATCGCGGCCGGCTCGAAGTCCTGCCAGATGATGTTCGAGATCCGCGAGTCGCCCCACGACAGCCGCAGGTCGTGCGCGGACGCGTCGTCGGGCTGGTGCTCGCGCAGCCACGCCATGCCGTGGTCGATGATGGTCAACGGTTCATCGGCACGGCCCCAGGCAAGCATGTCCTCCCACTGGCCAAGCATCTGGTCGGGGCCGGGATCCCCGAAGTGGGGGCGGTCGAGAAACCCGAAGACCTGGGGGTCGATGGCGTGCAGGTCCGCGACCGCGTCCAGCCCGGAGGTGTGCAGGCGTCGTTGATCAGCCTCGGAGGCCTCGAAGATCCAACCGCCGGTCGAGAACGGGGGATTGTCGGGAGGGACCCGGCCGTCCACGGCCTGCATGACGTAGAACGGCGCACCCAGCACGGAGGGGTCCGTCTCGAGCCCGACGATCGGCGGGATGGGCACCTTGGAGTTGTCGGCGACCGCCTGCATGGCCCGGACCTGCCGCGCGACGCTCGTGTCCTTGAAGATCGTGACGCCCGTCGGCTCACGCTTGAGGACCTGTCCCTGCTCGTGCGGCTGGCCACCGGCGGTCCAGGTGGCCGTGTAGATCGTCGTCTCGGACGAAAAGCCGGCCTCTTCGTTCTGGGCGCCGACCTCGATGGCCACCGAGTCATCGGCGCCGAGCACGCCGGCCAGCCAGGTGCCGAGCTGGTCGGCATGGTCCATCGCGCTCCCTTCCGTGGGCAGGCAACTCTACGAGGGGCGGTCATGCGGGCGTAGCCTGCGGCGGTTTGCACGAGGGCGGGATGGTGAACGTCGATGCTGGAGCGGCATGGGCCGCGCTGCGCGGCCTGCCCGCCATGGGCTTGCCACGCCGGCTGTCACCACTCACGGCGATCCGCGTCCCGGATGACCTCGACGCGGTCACGTCCGTCGCGCCCGACGAGGTCGATCCGGCTGAGGTCGGGATGGAGTCCGGCAGCGCCGACCAGATCTGGGACGGCGTTCGGCGGCTCTACGGCACCGCCATGAACCAGTCGATCGCCCTGTGCGTCCGCCGCGATGGCCAGGTCATTCTCGACCGGGCGATCGGGCACGTCACGGGCAACGAGCCGGACGCCGATCCCGACGCGGAGATGATCCCCGTCCACCACACCACCCCCCACCTCATCGCGTCGGCGTCCAAGGCCGTGACCGCGATGCTCATCCACCTGCTCGACCAGCGCGGTCAGCTGCACATCGACGACCGCGTCGCCGACTACATCCCCGAGTTTGCCCGGCACGGCAAGGACACGATCACCATTGGTCACGTGTTGTCGCACAAGGCTGGCGTGCCGAACATCCCGCCCGAGGCGCTCGACCTCGACCTGCTCGACGACGAAAACCACGCGCTCGAGATCATGATCGATGCGAAGCCGTTCCACCAGCCGGGTCGGCTCGTGGCCTACCACGCCATCAGCGGGGGCTTCGTGCTGGCGGAGATCGTCAAGCGCGTCACGGGCTCGCCGATCAAGGACTTCCTGGAGGCCGAGATCCTCAAGCCGCTCGGCTTCGAACGGATGACGTTCGGGACGCCGGCGGCGGACGTGCCGTTGGTCGCCAAGGGGCATTCTGCCGGCCTGCCGGTGCTGCCCCCGATGTCCCAGTTCTTCGAACGGGCGCTCGGCAAGCCGCTGCCCGAGCTCAACGAGCTGCTCAACGACCCGCGCGTGTTCGCCGGCGTCATCCCGTCAGGCAACATCGTGGGCAGCGCCCGCGAGGTCAGCCGGTTCTTCGAGCTGCTGCGCGTCGGCGGGACGCTGGACCGCGTCGAGATCTTCGAGCCGCGCACGATCCGCCGCGCCATCACCGAGCAGTCGTACATGCAGATCGACTTCGCGCTCGGGTTCCCGTTCCGGTACGCGTACGGCTTCATGCTGGGCGCCAAGGTGTTCAGCCTGTATGGGCCCGAGACGCACTGGGCATTCGGGCACCTCGGTTACGTGAACACGATTTGCTGGGCCGATCCCGAGCGGCGCGTCTCGGGGGCGTTCCTGCTGGCCGGCAAGCCCATCATCGGCCCGCACCTGTACCCGCTGTGGAACGTGATGCGCACGATCACCCAGGTTGCCCCCCGCGATGGGCTCGCGGACTCCCCGCTGATCACCGAGGCGTAGTCCCGCTCGCCGGCCGGCACCGGTCAGGGGACGGCCTCGGTGGCGCGCCAGAGGTACCAGGCGGCCACGGAGCGCAGGGGGCGGAAGGCTTCGCCGTGACCCTCGAGCTGCGCGGGGGAGGGCAGCTCTCCGCCGTAGGCGTTCTGCCAGCCCTTGCGGACGCCATAGTCGCCGGTCGGCCACACGTCTGGTCGGCGCAGCTGGAACAGCAGGAACATGTGGGCAGTCCAGGGTCCGATGCCGCGGACGGCGACCAGCCGCTCCAGCACGTCGTCGTCGCTGCGGCGCGCGAGCCCGCGCAGCGACAGGTCCCCGCGGTCGACGTGCATGGCCAGGTCGAGGATCGAGGCTGCCTTGTTGCCGGACAGCCCCGCTTCGCGCAACCGGTCGGCGTGGGTGAGGATCGCGTCCGCGGCGACATTGCCTCCGACCAGGTCGGTCAGTTTGTGCCACGTGGCTTCGGCCGACTTGCCGGACACCTGCTGGTAAATGATCGACCGAGCCAGGGACTGGAAGTGGGAGCGGACGCGTGCGCCCAATGGTGGCGGGCCGTGCAGCCCGACCAGGCCGCGCATCACGGGATCCCGCCGGGCCAGGGTGCGTGCGGCGCGGGCGTAGTCGTCGCGTTGAAGTGGCTTCATGCGGTCAGTTTCCGTACCGGTGTGACAGCGCGGTGGCGCGGGCACGGAGTATGGCCTCCCGCTCGGCCGACGTGACGCGCGGCGTGTCTGCCGGCAGCTCCTCCTCGAGCTGCTCGCGCCTCACTGTTCGCAGCGTCACGGTCGGGGTGCTGTCGGCCAGCAGGCAACGGACCGCGAGCGTCCCGTCCGTGCAGCCGCAGGGGTCGAGCCAGTTCGCCACCCCGGGATCGCCGTGACAGAGCACACCGATGAACCGGCCGTCGTTGGTCAGCGTGGCCTGGTGGGAGTTGAGCGAGGACTGGCGCGTGCCGAACTCCAGTGACTGCCAGAACCGGTCAGCCAACGACAGCGACCACATCCGTGCGTCAGGCGGCACGAACTCGATGACGATGGCCTCGTCACGGGTGCACGTGAACCGACCCATCCCGTAGGCCTGCCCGGTCAGCCCGGCGGCCTCGTCGGGCACGGCGAACGGCGTGACGTCTCCGACGTCGAGGCCGGCGATCACGTCGGCCATCCGTCGCCACCCGTCGAGACCCGCCGTCAGCCACTGCTGGAGCCGGGTCAGCCTCGCGGCCATCGTGTCGTCATCGAGGTCGGGGTCGCTGGCCGATCCCTCGAGCCGTTCGATGTGCAGCTGGGCGGGAGTCTCGCCCGCCCAGTCGTTGAAGTACTGGCGAACCAGCAGGAACCCGGCGTTGTCCCCGGTCGGCAGGTGGTTGAGCGGGCCGGGCTCGCCGCCGACGATGATCTCGGCCGTCCCGTCCGGGTCGGCGTCGAGTTGGTCGCGCGACAGCGACCCCGACGATTGCCAGCGGCCGACGTTGCCGTCACCGAAGTGACCGCTGTTGACCTGGAGCTCCAGTGCGGTGGCCGTTCCGAGCCTCCCACTGACGCGGTAGATCGCGCCGGCTCGGATCGGTGCCCACGAGTAGTTGCAGTCCGGGTTGTCCAGCCCCCAGCTGGCCCGGTTGTCGATCAGCCGACCGATCGCCGGGTGGTCCGAATCGTCGTGCTCGATGCAGATGCGGATGCCGGCGTTGAGGTACCGCAGCAGGTAGCGCCAGCCCTCGGCGCGCAGGTCGTCGTGGATGTCGGGGTCCTCGACGACGCGACGCATGTCGGCCACGAGCCCGGCGAACCTCGTCCAGGCGGCCCCGCCGCGTACGTCATCGGACGTGAACGACGCCAGCGGAGCCGCGTCGGTCCGAGCGCCTCCCGAGGCAACGAAGTCGCCCAGCTTGTCGCTGCTCGTCGGGTCGTTCATCGGATCGGGATCTCGAACGCGTCGATGTAGTCGGCGAACCGGTCGAGGACGACGCGCTCCTCGATGCCGTGGTCGGCCAGGTCGTGGCGGTACGCACCCCACATGCCGTGCGGCCGGTTGGCAAGCCGGTCTCGCATTGCGGCCTCTGCCTCGGGCGTCAGCTCGTCGCCGAAGTGGTCGTACATCCGACGGATCTCGCCGACGGGGTCTTCGACGAACCGGTCATAGAGGATGTCGAAGAACTGGCCGTCTCCATGTTTGCGACGGTGCTCGAGCAGCCGGCGGGCGCTCTCGTACTGGAGGTCGAACCACACCTGCCCGGCTCGAGGGGCGTCGTCATGGGACAGGAAACGCCAGACGTCGGTGATCATGTGGGCGCACGAGCCGACGCTGCTGCGCGGATCGCGGTGGGTGACCACGAACCGGGCGTCGGGATACGCCTGGCGCAGGCCGTCGATGCCGAGCAGGTGGCCGGGCGCCTTGAGGTTCCACACGCCCGACGTCTGTGACCCCAGTACCTGGAGGGTCAGCCGGTGCCACGCGTGTCGGGACGACAGGTCGTCGGCCAGGAGGAACTCGGTGTACGACGGGATGTGCGCGTAGCCGGGGAATTCCAGGCTGCGGAAGTCCTGGGCGAACACGAATGTGCACTCGGTCGGCCCGTCGCCCGGCTCCCAGTGCTGCGCCTTCAGGTGCGGCACCGCCTCGAAGGTCGCGTTCGTCCTCTCGACGCAGGCGGCGATCCGCGGGTCCGTACCGAACGTCTTGTCGGTTGGCGGCGGGATCGAGTCGAGGACCTCCCATTTCATCAGCGAGCGGTTGGCGGGGTCGGCGTCCAGCAGCGCGTTGAGCAGCGTGCTGCCGGTGCGGGCCATGCCCATCACGATGAGCGGCCTGCCGATCGTGACCTTGGCAACCTGCGGGTGCTTGACCGCCCAGTCGACGATCCGGAGCCGGTTGACCAGCCGTTCGGCGATCAGCAACTCGACGGCAAGCTGGCCCATGTCGTTGAGGTTCGCCTCGGAGGCCAGCGAGTCCAGCAGCACCCGAAGCGCCGGCTCCCAGCCGTCCTCGCCGAGGTCTTCGAGCCCCGTCGCGGCGGCCGCCTCCTCGACGTGTTGGTCGAGCGACTTCACCGCGCGGCCCCGACGACGGTCAGATCGCGCCGGCCGCCTCGAGCTTGGCCTTCATGGCCTCCGCCACGGCCATGAGCCCCGACATCGGCCGGATCATCACCGTCAGGTCGCTGATCATCCCGTCCTTGACGGTCACGAGGTCGATCCCGGTGACCTGCTTGTCGCCAACCCGAGCCTCGAACACGAAGATGGCGCGATCCCACGAGGTCAGCTCGTCGATGTAGCGGAAGTCCTCCAGGACATCGGCCACCGCGTGCAGGATGGCGCTGATCGCGGTTCGGTCGTCGTACGGCTTGAAGACGACGGGGGAGTGGAAGGTCGCGTTGTCGGCGAACAGCTCCAGCGCCGCGTCGATGTCCTTGGCCTCGACGGCCGTCCGGAACCTGCGTGTCGCGCTCATCCGACGCTCCTTGTTTCAGGCAGGACGGTAGTTCATGCCGCGTTGGGATCCGGCCCCGGGTTGCCGCCGGTGGCGACGATCGCGAGCCGGGACAGGTACTGCCGCCAGCCCATGGTGTGGTGCTCGCAGGATTCGGGCGTCGGCAGGTCATGGTGTCGAAGCCGCACGAGGGTGCCGTCGCCCTCGGGCTCGAGGGTGACCTCGACCCGGGTGCTGCCCGGCGTCACGAGCGGATCGTGATCCCACCCCCAGGTGAAGACCAGTCGACGAGGCGGGTCGAGCTCGACGAACTCGCCCGACGACCGCAGGCCCTCCTTCATCCAGGCGCTGTAGACCCCTCCGGGCCGAGCGTCGAGCTCGACCCTGGTACCCATCCAGCGGGCATGCAGCTGCGGCTCGGTGAGGTATGGCCAGATGGCCTCGGGTGGGGCAGCGATGTGCTCGGTGACCTCGATGAACTCGCTCATGGTGTCTCCTTGTCGGACTGGACGAGGGTCTTGAGCCGCGCCAACCCGGTCCGCCAGTGCGACTCGATGATCGCTCGCAGCTCACCCAGGGCCTCGGGATTCGCGCGGTAGTACAGCGTCGTGCCGTCGCGGCGCTGGGTCACGTACCCGGCCTCGCGGAGAATCCTGAGGTGCTGGGAGATCGCGGGCCACGACACGTCGAAGTGGCCGGCGATGTCGCCGGCCGTGCGTTCGCAATCCCAGACCAGCTCCAGGATGCGCCGCCGGCGTTCGGCGGCGATCACCTTGAGCGGGTCCATGCGGCAAGCCTTCCCGTCGGCCTTGACAGCCCGCGTGTTGATACTTAAGGTATGTCTTAAATATCTGAATGGCAACGACCCGGTGCGGGGGGAGCGGCCATCCGCAGACTGCACGAGTGCAAGGAGAACGACGATGAGCATCATCCTGTCCACCGACATCGACGCCACGCCCGAGGAGCTCTTCGAGATCCTCACCACCACCAAGGGCCAAGCATCGTTCTGGACCAGTGATTGCGACGTGGACCCGGCCAAGGCCCGCTTCGGTTTCGCGGCGGCGCCGGTCGACCTCGAATGCTCGGTGACCTCGGAAACCGGCCGGCTGGCCGCGTTCACGATCGACAGCGGGTTCCCCTTCTGGAACGGGTCCCGGTTCAGCTGGGAACTCGGACCCGCTGCCCGCCAGGAGACCGGCACGAACGTGCTGTTCCGCCACGAGGGCTTCGAAGACCGCTATGCCGACCAGGACGTCGGGTTCACCGCCTTCACGTGGGCTCTCGTCCTCAACGCCCTGAAGGCCCACGCCGAGACGGGTGAGGTCGCCCCCGCCCTTGGCTGAGACCGTCAGGCGTCATCCCAGTTCCTGGTCCTGAGAGCGCCGGGCTCGAAGGTTCCACGCGACGTCACGACCGTCGTGACGAGATCGGGTGGCGTCACGTCGAAGGCCGGGTACCAGCCCTTGGCGAGCCTCGAGGCCGTCCGGGTGCCGAGCACCTGCAGGACTTCGTCGCCGTCTCGTTCCTCGATCGGCACGTCGGCGGCCGTCGGCGCCTCCAGGTCAGGACCGTGCACGAGGGCGTGGTAGGGAATCCCGTGGTGGCGCGCGGCGATCGCCAGCTGGAGCGTGCCGATCTTGTTCACGACGTGGCCGTCGAGGGTCACCCGGTCGGCGGCCGTCACGAACCTCGTGACGCGCCCTTGCGCCATGGCCCAGGCGCCCATGTTGTCGGTGATGACCGTCACCTCGACCCCGATCTCGCCGAGTGACTCGGCGGTCAGCCGGGCGCCCTGGAGGTAGGGCCGAGTCTCGGTCACCATCGCCGTCACGCTCTTGCCGTCGCGGATGGCGGCAGCGAACGCCTCGGTGAGGTAGGACTCCCCCCAGCAGTGGGTGAGGATGGCGTCGCCGTGCTCGAACAGCGCGGCCGCGTGGCGTCCGAGTTGGCGGCTGCGCTCCAGGTACTCGTCGCCGGCCTGCCGGGCCGCAGCTTCGATCGCGACCGCAACAGACGCGTCGTCGCCGATCGCGTGGGCCGCGGCAAGCATCCGGTCGGTGGCCTGGCGGACCAGGTTGTTGGTCGGCCGAGTGGCGACCAGCCGGGCCGCTGCCAGCTCGAGGTGGCCGACACGATCCGACGAAGGGGCGGCCTGCCGCGCGGCCAGGACCATGCCGGCAGCCGCCGCGAAGAAGGGCCCACTGGACTGCGTGACCATGTCCTCGATCGCGACCGCGACGTCCTCGACCGTGGCGCAATGCACCCAGCGCCGCTCGAGCGGGAAGACGCGCCGGTCGAGGATGTCGACGCCCTCGTCGGTCAGCCGCACGCTGTCGGCGACCAGCGTGGGCACCAGGGACTTGGACGGGTCGTTCACGGTGCCTCGTGCGCTCGTCTCGGCAACCTACCGATCCGGTGCCTGCCTGCCGATCGCGTACTGTCACCAGCTCGACAGGGGGTCGAGCATGGCACGTCGATCGCTGGCAGAGCGGGCGGTCCGCGGGGCCTGGTTTGCGGCCGGCAGGCTCCGCGTCAACCCGATGCAGCGGCTCCGTGACGTCCCGGGCCTGCGCCCCCCGAGCCTGGAGGACCGCGTCCGAGGCAAGGTCGTGCTGGTGACCGGTGCCTCCTCGGGCATTGGCCAGGCCACTGCCCTGCGCGCCGGTCGGGCGGGCGCAACGGTCATCCTTGTCGCACGCAACGCCGATGCACTGGACGAGGTCCGCAAGCGCGTCGAGTCCGACGGCGGCACGGCCGTGACGATGCCGACCGACCTGACCGACTCGAAGGCCGTCCAGGACACCGTGGCCAGGATCGTCGGCCAGCACGGGGGCGTCGACGTGCTCCTCAACAACGCCGGCATGTCGATCCGGCGTTCGCTGGTCCGGTCCGTCGAGCGCGTGGACACCTACGAGCGCACGATGGAGCTCAACTACATGGCGGCCGTCCGGCTCGTGCTGGCGCTGCTGCCCTCGATGCGGGAACGGGGCGGTGGCCACGTCGTCAACGTCACCACGATCGCGGTCCAGGTCAGCGCGCCACGTTTCTCGGCGTACGTCGCCTCCAAGGCGGCTCTGGAGGCCTTCACGCGGGTGGCCCGCACCGAGACGCTGAGCAACAACATCAAGTTCACCAACATCCGCATGCCGCTGGTACGCACGCCGATGAGCGAGGCGTCGCCGATCTGGGATGCCTTCCCGGCGCTCACGGCCGAGGACGCGGCCGACATGGTCGTCGACGCGATCCGCCGGCAACCGCGCGAGATCAACACGCCGTTCGGGTCGATGGTGGAGCTCGGAATCCGCATGACGCCGGGCGTGGCCGAACAGCTGCTGCACCGCTTCCACCGGCTGTTCCCCGAGGAGGGGATGGACAGCTTCGAGCCGACGCGCCTCCAGAAGCAGGTCGCGAAGGCCGTCGGGCCTCGCCGCTGAGGGTGGTCAGTCCCGTCGAGGCCTGACCGCGGCGCCGACCCACCGCCGAGGCCGTACCGTCCGCGGTGCGGCCGTTCGGTCGCAGCTCACGGAGAGGTGTTGGCGTGGCCGCGCGTTCTGATCTTCGCAACGTCGCCATCATCGCGCACGTTGACCACGGCAAGACCACGCTCGTCGACGCGATGCTGTGGCAGTCCGGTGTCTTCGGCGCCCACCAGGACGTCGCCGATCGCGTCATGGACTCGGGCGACCTGGAACGCGAGAAGGGCATCACGATCCTTGCCAAGAACACCGCCGTGCGGCGAGGGGACGTGACGATCAACGTCGTCGACACGCCCGGCCATGCGGACTTCGGCGGCGAGGTCGAGCGCGCACTCGCGATGGTCGACGGCGCGCTGCTGCTCGTCGATGCCTCCGAGGGGCCCCTGCCGCAGACCCGATTCGTGCTGCGCAAGGCGCTCGAGGCGAGACTGCCGCTGCTGCTCGTCGTCAACAAGATCGATCGGCCTGACGCACGCATCCCCGAGGTCGTCGACGAGGTGTTCGACCTGCTGATCGACCTGGACGCGGACGACGACCAGATCGAGGTGCCGGTCCTGTACACGAACGCGCGGGCCGGCACGGCGACCCGTGACCCGGCATCGCCGGGATCGAACCTGGACGTGCTCTTCGATGCGCTGCTCGAACACATCCCCCCACCGCAGCACCAGCCAGGCCATCCGTTCCAGGCGCTCGTCACCAATCTCGATGCCTCCAGCTACCTGGGTCGCATCGCGATGTGCCGCGTGCACCACGGCTACGTCCACAAGGGCGAACAGGTTGCCTGGCATCGCGCGGATGGCAGCGTCGAGCACGTCAAGGTCGCCGAGCTGCTGCTGACCGACGGGCTCGATCGGGTACCGGCAACCGAGGCCGGGCCCGGGGACCTGATCGCCATCGCCGGCATCGAGGACGTCATGATCGGCGACACCCTGTCCGACCTCGAGGCCGACCATGCCCTGCCCCGGTTGACCGTCGATGAGCCCAGCCTGGGCATGACCCTCGGTGTCAACACCTCGCCGCTGGCCGGCCACGGCAGGAAGCTGACGGCGCGCCTGATCGAGAACCGGCTGGCCGCCGAGATCGTGGGCAACGTGTCCCTGCGCGTGCTGCCGACGGTCCGCCCGGACACCTGGGAGGTCCAGGGTCGCGGCGAGCTCCAGCTGGCGGTCCTCGTCGAGACGATGCGCCGCGAGGGCTTCGAGCTGACCGTCGGCAAGCCGCGGGTCGTCATCCGGGAGATCGGCGGCGTCCGGCACGAGCCGTTCGAGCACCTGTCCATCGACGTGCCCGACGACTACGTCGGCGTGGTCAGCCAGATGCTCGGCCTGCGCAAGGGCCGGATGGAGCAGCTGGTCACCCACGGCACCGGCTGGACCCGCCTCGAGTATCGCGTCCCGGCTCGTGGGCTCATCGGCTTTCGCACCGAGTTCCTCACGGAGACGCGTGGCACGGGGATCCTTCACCACGTTGCCGACGGGTGGGAGCCGTGGCAGGGCGAGATCCGGACGCGGCCGAACGGCTCGTTGGTGGCCGACCGGCTCGGCGCGGCGACGAGCCACGCCCTGCTGAACCTGCAGGCCCGCGGTGCCCTCTTCATCGAGCCGGGAGCCGAGGTCTACGAGGGGATGATCGTTGGCGAAAACGCGCGATCCGAGGACATGGACGTGAACCCCGCGAAGGAGAAGAAGTTGACCAACGTGCGCTCGGCTGCCGGCGAGGAGCTCGTCCGGCTCGCGCCGGCGCGGCAGCTGTCGCTGGAGCAGGCGCTGGAGTTCATTCGGGAGGACGAGGCCGTCGAGGTCACGCCCGCATCCGTCCGGCTGCGCAAGGCCGAGCTGGACGCGACAATTCGCGGCCGACAGGCCAAGCGCGCGAAGCAGGATGGCTGACGCGTGCCGTTGGCAGCCAGTGCGCTGGCGTCACGGCCCCCGCCTCTGACCCGTCGAGTGTGCGAATCTGTGCGCCGCTGACCGGAACCAAACTCGATGACAAGGAACTGCGATGCCCGAGCCCGTCACCGTCGACCGCGACGGCCATGTCCTGCTGATCGGCGTCAACCGGCCCGACAAGCGCAACGCCTGGAACCTCGACGTGATCGACGGCGTTGCGGCCGCCTACGAGCAGCTGTCAACCGGCGACGAGATCCGCGCCGGGGTCGTGTACGGGCACGGCGACCACTTCTCGGCCGGTCTCGACCTGGCCGAGGTCGGCCCGGTCGTCGGCGACAAGGGCCCCGAGGCGTTGGGTGGCTCGGGCACCTACGACCCGTTCGGCCTGTGGGGCAGGCCACCGACCAAGCCGGTGGTGATGGCGGTCCAGGGCATCGCGTTCACCCTGTCGATCGAGCTCTCGCTGGCTGCCGACATCGTCATCGCGGCCAACGACGTCCGGTTCAACCAGCTCGAGATCGGCCGGGGGATCATCCCGTTCGGCGGTGCGACGATCCGGGCGGCCGACCAGCTCGGCTGGGGCAATGCCATGCGCTTCCTGCTCACGGCCGAAGAGTTCGGTGCCGACGAGGCGCTGCGAATCGGGCTCGTCCAGGAGATCGTCGAACCCGGCCAACAGCTGGCACGCGCCACCGAGATCGCCCAGCGCATCGCCCGGCAGGCCCCGCTGGGGGTCCAGGGGACCCTGGCCAACGCCCGCATTGCCCGCGAACAGGGTGTCGCGGCGGCCCGCGAACACCTGAAGGGGCTGTTGCCGGCGATCATGAACAGCGAGGACGCGGCCGAAGGCATCCGCTCGTTCCTCGAACGGCGCGAGGGCAACTTCGTCGGACGCTGAGGTCCCGTCGACATTTCCTTCCTTCGCTGGTGCCAGACGACTACGGTCCGTGCATGATCTGCTGCTGCCAGCGGCAGCAGCGTGTCGCCTGAGAGGGGAGGGCATGCGCCTGCTCGTCGCCGTGGCGTCGAGGAGCCGAGGGACATCCCATCTCGCGGAGGTGCTCGGCGACCAGCTGTCCAGCCGAGGCGCTGACGTTGATGTCCTGCGCCCATCGGCGATCGACGGCTTTGACCAGTACGACGCGGTGGTCGTCGGAGCAGCCCTGTCCGGTGGGCGCTGGCGTTGGAACGCCAGGCACTTCGTGCGCACCCACGCCGAGGCCCTGACTGACCGGCCCGTGTGGCTCTACTCGAGCGCAACGCGCGATGACGACGACAGCCCCGAGCACGTCATCGACATCGACCTTGGCGCGATCATCCGTGCCATCGGTGTCCACGAACACCGCGTGTTCGACGTCCCCAGCCGGCGTGCCCTGCGCAAGCTCGAGGACGCCGACGAGACCCGGTCGTCGCGCGGAGGCCGGGCGCGCTGGGACGCCGTGGAGGACTGGGCCCAACAGATCCTCGACGAGCTGTCCACGCAGCGGGCATGGATGAGCGGCGAGGTGGCCAGGGGCGGCTACCTGCCCGCAGAGCCACCTGCCTGATCCCAGGGGCGTCGCGCCGGCGGCAGGGCTTGGTCGACCCGGCGGCGTGCCGCGTTTCTTGCAGGGGGTCGTTCGGACGTTGGTGAGCTGTCCTTCGCCCCTGTGTTGTCAACTCGCGCTCACGCACGATGGGGGCCCGCAGAAGAAGGGCCCACGATGCGCGTTCTCGTTGCGGTTGCGTCCAAGCACGGCTCGACACGCGAACTCGCCATGTCGCTGGGCCGGTACCTGGCGCATCATGGGCTCGACGTCGACGTGCGGGACATCCCGGCGATCCACGCCATCGACGAGTACGACGCCGTCGTGATCGGCAGCGCCGTCTACGCCGGCCACTGGCGCAGGGAGGCCCGGCATTTCGTCAAGCGGCACGCGGGCGAGCTGATCAACCGTCCCGTCTGGCTGTTCTCGTCCGGGCCGCTCGGCGACCCCAGCGAGGACGAGGACGGCGGCGTCCGGCTCGAGTCCATCCTCAAGGCCATCGGCGCGCACGAGCACCGCGTGTTCGACGGCGCGCTCGACCGCAGCAGGCTCAACCCGGTGGAGCGCGGGATCGTGCACATGGTGGGCGCGCCCCAGGGAGACTTTCGCAACTGGGCCGACGTGGCGGACTGGGCCGTCCGCATCTCCGATGAGCTCGACATCCATCGGGCCTGGCTCGCGGGCGGCCTTGCCAGGGGTGGCTACGTCTCGACCGAGCCGCCGGCCTGAGCTGACGCCGGGCGGCCGCCGAGCGGCGGCGAGGCCTCCAACACCCCTACAGTGGCGTCCTTGCCCGGAGGCGTTGCTCATGGAATCTGCAGGACCGTCCGAATCGCTGGCACCGGGTGGCATGACCGGTGCTGGTCCGTGGGCCGTCGGCCGTACCCAGGACGGCAAGTTGTTCGCCGTGTCCCGCAAGTGCCGGCACTTGCGCGCCGACCTCGCCGAGGGGCACGTCGACGAGGACGGGTGCGTCGTCTGCCCGTGGCACCAGTCCCGCTACGAGCCCGAGAGCGGCCGCATGGTGACCGGCCCGCAGGGGGTGTTCCGTTACATCCCGGGGCTGGGTGCGTTCTTCAAGACGCTGACGAAGGTCGTGCCGCTCAAGACGGCCACGGTGACGGACGAGGACGGCGAGCTGCACGTGGTCGGCTGATGGCCAATCCTGTCCTGGACGACCGCGAGATCGACTTCCTCCTTCACGACGTCCTCGACGTCGAGCAGCTGACCAAGCTCGATCACTTCGCCGACCACTCGCGCGAGACGTACGACGCCGTCGTCGAGGCGGCCCGTCGCGTTGCCCGCGACGTCCTGTTCCCCGGTTACCGCAGCCTCGACGAGCAGCCACCGGTGTTTTCGGAAGGCCGTATCCGAGTCGCCGACGAGTTGCGGCCGATGTGGGAACGGCTCGTGGAACTGGGCATGATCAGCGCGGCGCGCCCGTACGAGGTCGGCGGCCAGCAGGTGCCGCTGAGCGTCCTGGTGGCAGCAAAGGCCTGGCTGATGGCGGCCAACGCCGCTGCGTACGGCTACGTCGGGTTGACCTCCGGTGCCGCCCACCTGATCGAGGAGTTCGGGTCCGACGAGCTGCGGGAGCAGTTCATGAGCCGTATGTACTCGGGGGAGTGGACCGGGACGATGGCGCTGACCGAGCCGCACGCCGGCTCGAGCCTGGGTGACCTGGCGAGCTCGGCCAGCCCCCGCGACGACGGCACGTACTCGATCCACGGCAGCAAGATCTTCATCTCCGCCGGCGACCACGACCTGACCGACAACATCGTGCACCTCGCGCTGGCCAGGATCGACGGTGCCCCGGCCGGCACCCGCGGCATCTCCCTGTTTGCCGTGCCCAAGCGACGGCCCGGTCCCGACGGCGAGCTGGTCGACAACGACGTGAGCGTCACGGGCATGATCCACAAGATCGGGTGGAAGGGCCTGCCGTCGCTGGCCCTGTCGTTCGGAGAACGCGACGACTGTGTCGGCTGGCTGGTCGGCGAGCCCAACCGGGGGCTCGCGTACATGTTCCAGATGATGAACGAGGCGCGCTTGATGGTGGGCCTCAACGGGGTCGCGACCGCCGCAGTCGCCTACCAGGAGTCGCTGGCGTACGCCCGCGAGCGGCCGCAGGGCCGGTCGCTGACGGACCGGGATCCTGACAGCCCACAGGTCCCCATCATTGAGCACACCGACGTCCGTCGGATGCTGCTGCGCCAGAAGGCCATCGTGGATGGTGGGCTGACGCTGGTGCTGACGGCGGCGATGCAGGCCGACCTCGCGGCGCACGGTGCGACCGATCAGGAACGGTCGCGTGCCCAGCGGCTGCTGGACGTGCTCACGCCGGTCGTCAAGTCGTTTCCGGCCGAGGCGGGCTTCGAGTCCAACGTCCTGGCGGTGCAGGTTTTCGGTGGCTACGGGTACTCGAGCGAGTACCTGCCCGAGGCGTGGCTTCGCGACCAGAAGCTCAACTCGATTCACGAGGGCACGACCGGCATCCAGTCGATCGATCTGCTCGGCCGGCGCGCCATGGCCGGCGAGGGCGCCGGGCTCGCGACCCTGTCCGAGGCGATCGCCGGGACGGTGCAGCGAGCGGCCGAGGCCGGCGTCGACCTCGAGATGTGCAGTCGGATGACGTCGGCCGTCCAGGAGCTTGTCGGTCTGACCGCGGACCTGGGCGTCATCGGCGCGGCTGGCGAGGCCGACCGCATGCTGCGCCACAGCGTCGACTACCTCGACCTGTTCTCGGTGGTCGTGATCGCGTGGCAGCACCTGCTGCGGGCCGCCGCTGCGGCGGAGTCCACTTCGATCGACGACGCATTCCGCGACGGCGTGCAGCGCGCGACGCGTTACTGGTTCGCCACGGAGGTCCCGCGCGTCACGTTGTTGGCGGAGCGAATACGCAGCGGCGAGGACTCGTTCGCGACGATGGACCCGTCCTCGTTCTGAACCCGGTGTGAACCACCCGGGCCCGTAGCTCAACCGGTAAGAGCAGCGGACTCATAATCCGTTGGTTCCAGGTTCGATCCCTGGCGGGCCCACGCAAAGCCCCTGTTCAGCGCCTCTCGCGATCGGCGACGTCACGACTGCACCGGGGCAGGTTCCTCGCGAACAACCCCCAAGCACCCCATGGGGACGCGGTGGTATGGCGGCGGGTCTTGGAATCCCAGTGACTGCCTCTCAGGGCGTTCTCAGGGCCGTCGCGTTGGCTTCGCGCGATCGCCCTGGAGAGTCCCGACGTGTTCTTCCTTCGCTACCTGCGCCGTGAGCTGACCCGGCGTCGTGGCCGGACGCTTCTGACGACGTTGGGGCTGGCAGTCGGCGTCGCGCTGGTCGCGTCAGTCTCGGCCCTGTCGGCCGGTCTTGACGAGGCCCAGCAGGGTGTGCTTGATCCGCTGGCCAGTGTCGGGACGGACCTGGTGGTTTCCCGTGGCCAGTCGCAGCCAGAGCAAGCAGGGTTTGGCCCCGGCGGTGCAGGTCCCGGAGGTGGGGGTGTGATCGGCGGGCAGGGCGGCGGCAGCGTGGCCGAGGAAACGCAGTCGGTTGTGACCGATCTGTCGAAGCTCGGTGAGCCCGGCGACCAGTTCGACCACTCGTTCTTTCTTCCGTCCACGCAGCTGTCGTTCGATGAGACCGAGGCTGACGCGATCGCCGAGCTCGACGGGGTCGACGAGGTCGCAGCGGGGCTGACTGTCCAGGTCAGCCACCAAGCGGGCACCGTCCCCGAGATCGTCGCCGAGATCGAGACCGGCGGCGAGACGATCGAGCAGGAGATCGAAATCGAGCCGCTCACCGCCGAGGAGCAGGCGGAGGTCGAGGACTGTCTGGCTGACCTTCAGCCCGAGGAGGGCGCGACGGACGGTGGGGGCGACCCGAATTCGGGGGCGGCCGAGCCGAGTGTGGAGCCCGCGCAAGCCGGTCCTCCCGGTGGCGGCCCCGGGCTTCGGTTCGGTCCCGGCTTCCAGGAGTGCCTGCCCGAGCGATTCCAGCGCCAGATCGCCAGGATCACCATCCCACAGCAGACCCTCCAACAGGTCATCGACCCACCCGAGACAGACATCACCACCGAGTCCTGGGTGGCCGCTGGCGTCGATGCCTCCAAGCCGACGCTCGGGCTGATCACTCCGGCGCAGATCGTCGATGGCGAGTTCCTCACCTCGGGTGGCAGCGGCGAGGTCGTGGTCGCCTCGGGGCATGCCGTCCAGCAAGGCTGGGCCGTCGGGGACACCATCACCGTCAACGAGCGCGATTTTGAGATCGTCGGGCTCGCCAAGGCCCCCCTTGGCGGCCAGTCCGCCGACGTCTACTTCCACCTCGACGAGCTTCAGGAGCTCTCCGACCGTCAGGGCCGGGTCAATGTGGTGCTCGTGCGAGCTGCCGACGCCGGATCGGTCACCGCGCTCGGCGACGAGATCGGCGAGGTCTTCGACAGCGCCGAGGTGACCAGCGCCGCCCAGCTCGCCGACCAGGTGTCCGGGTCGCTTGTCGACGCAGCGAACCTCGTCGAGGGCGTCGGCGTGATCTTCGGGATTGTCGTGCTGGTCGTGGTCGTGGCGCTCGCCTCCCTGCTGACCCTGACCTCGATCGCCAAGCGCACACGAGAGATCGGGACGCTCAAGGCCATTGGTTGGGGCCAGGGTCGCGTGATCCGACAGGTTCTTGGCGAGTCGCTTGTGCAGGGCCTGCTCGGCGGTCTGCTCGGGGCTGCCCTCGGACTCGGTGCCATCTGGTCCATCCAAACGCTCGCCCCTGGGCTGACGGCCACCGCTCCGGCCGCCAGCGGTCCGTCCGACGGCCTGTTCGGACTCGGGCAGGTCGAGGCGGCCGGGCAGGAGTCGGCGACGATCGAGCTCGACGCGCCGATCGACGTCACGAATCTCGCGACGGCGATCGCGCTCGCCATCGGCGGCGGGCTGGTCGCAGGCGCCGCTGGCGCCTGGCGGGCCTCACGGCTGCGCCCGGCCGACGCCCTCCGGGAGGTCTGACATGTACGAGCTGCGCGAAGTCTCAAGAACCTTCCAGCAGGGTGACGTCGTGGTCCGTGCGGTCGACGACGTGAGCCTGACCATCGATGACGGCGAGTTCGTCGTCGTCGAGGGTCCGAGCGGGTCGGGCAAGACGACGATGCTCCAGCTTCTGGGTGGCCTCGACCGGCCCAGCGAAGGCGTGGCCCTGTGGAACGGCGACGACCTGGGACGCATGAGCGAGCGCCAGCTGGCAGACCGCAGGCTGCACGACTTCGGGTTCGTGTTCCAGCAGTTCAATCTGATCCCCACGCTCACCGCCGCCGAGAACGTCGAAGCCGCCCTGGCCCCTGCCGGCATGTCGGGCACGGAGCGGGCCGAACGCACCTCGAGCCTGCTGGACCGGGTCGGGCTGGCGGATCGCGCTGGCCACTTGCCCACCCAGCTGTCGGGTGGACAGCAGCAACGCGTCGCCATGGCCCGCGCGCTGGCCAACGACCCCAAGGTCATCCTCGCGGACGAGCCCACCGGCAACCTCGACTCGACTACCAGCACGGAAATCGTCACGATGTTGGCACGGCTCGCAGACGATGGCCGCACGGTCATCATCATCACCCACGACCGCGACGTTGCCGCCGCGGCCCCCCGCGTCCTGCACATCCGCGATGGCCGCGTCCACGACAACGGGTCAGGATCCGCTGGTTCCCGGATCGATCCCTGGCCGGCCGACTGACCGTCGCCTCTCGCGCGTCAACTGCCTCGTGCGTATTCGGATGGGGCCTTGAGCCGCGTCACGTCGGGCGACGACCTTCGGACAACCTTTCATGTCGCTGGTGCATTGTGTTGTCGACTGGACGGAGGGCCGGGTGACGGAGGATGAAGAGCTGCGCTCGTTCTGCGCGGCCGTTCGCATCACGGGATCCCCGGCAGCCGGCTGGCGCTTCAGCGGCTCAGGCTGTTTGCGTCCTGAGTATACTCAGTATGATGCTTGGTATATGAGGAGGTCCTCATGAGTGTCCGCCACGCGCTGTTGGCCTTGCTGTCCGAGGGTCCGAGCTTCGGACTACGGCTGCAGCAGGCGTTCGAGGCACGGACGGGTGAGGTGTGGCCGTTGAACGTGGGACAGGTCTACATGACCCTGCAGCGCCTCGAGCGCGACGGCTTGGTGGAGAGTGACGAACTGGCCGGTGACGGCCCGCAGAAGGCCTACAGGATCACGGCGGCGGGATCGAGTGAACTGGACGCGTGGATGCGGACTCCGCCGTCGTCAGAGCCGCCCCCGCGCGATGAGCTCGTGATCAAGGTGCTCGTGGCCGTGCAGGTTCCGGGCGTGGACGTTCACGAGGTCATCCAGGCGCACCGCCGCCAATGTCTCGAGGCGATGCAGGGCTTCACGCGGCTCAAGGCCGGTGCCGCGCCCGACGAGATCAGCCTGCCCTTGGTGGTCGACGCCGAGCTGTTCCGGCTGGAGGGGGTCGTGCGTTGGCTGGATGCTGCGGATGCGCGCCTGCGACAGCATCCGAACCTGCCGAACGACGATCGCCCGCGGGAGGAGACCGCAACGTCCCGTCGTGTGCGGGTGGGCAGGCCATGACGGTGATGCTCGAGTTGCGCGCAGTCTCGAAGACGTACGGAACCGGACCCACCGAGGTGCACGCGCTGCGCGAGGCGGACCTGTCGGTTGAGGCGGGTGAGCTCGTGGCGATCATGGGACCAAGCGGGTCGGGCAAGAGCACGCTGCTGACCATCGCCGGGAGTCTCGAGGAACCGACCACCGGCGACGTGCGGGTGGGAGGCGCCGTCGTGTCCGAGATGTCGTCCGCTGACAGGGCCCGCCTGCGACGACGGTCGATCGGCTACGTCTTCCAGGACTTCAACCTCCTGTCGGGGCTGACCGCGCTCGAGAACGTGGCGATGCCGCTGGAGCTGGACGGCGTCGGGCTGCGGCATGCCCGTGCCACTGCCCAGCAGGGGTTGGAGGAGCTGGGGATGGGCGAGCTGGCGGGACGCTTTCCCGATGACCTCTCAGGCGGTGAGCGTCAGCGGGTCGCGATCGCCCGGGCCGTCGTCGGGGACCGCCGACTGCTGCTGGCCGACGAGCCCACGGGAGCGCTCGACTCGGTCAGCGGCGAAGCCGTGATGCGCCGGGTTCGTGCCGCATGCCAAGGTGGGGTGGCCGGCGTGATGGTGACCCACGATGCCCAGCTCGCGTCCTGGGCCGACCGCGTCGTGTTCCTGCGCGACGGGTCCATCGTCGACCAGACAGCTCCGCCACCGGGTCCGGAGTCGCTGCTCACGCCCGGGTCCGGTCGATGAGCGTTGCCGAGACCGACCCGGCCCTTCCCGTCGAGGGGTCGGCGACGGCACGCCGCGCCCTGATCCGGTGGGCGGTGCGGCTGTTCCGTCGCGAGTGGCGCCAGCAGCTCGTCGTGACCCTGTTGCTGGCACTGGCGGTCGCGGCGGCGACGTGGATCGGCACGCTCGGGTTCAACGCGACACCCGCGACCGCAAACGCCGAGTTCGGGACGGCCAACCATTACGTGGAATTCCAGTCCGTCGACCGGGAAGAGCTGGCGGCCGACGTCGCTGCGGCCCGGGAGTGGTTCGGCCTCGTCGAGGTCATCGGACGCCGTCTCGTGTCCGTGCCGGGCCGCTTCGCCCCGCTCGAGTACCGGACGCAGGATCCCAATGGGCCGTACGGCGGCCCGATGCTGGCCGTCACCAGTGGTCGGCTCCCAACAGGGGCGCCGGAGGTGGCCCTCACCGACGGAGTCGCCGCCGAGTTCGACCTCGAGCTCGACCGCCTGCTGGACCTCGACGGCACGACGCGAACGGTGGTGGGCATCGTCGAGAACCCGAACGATCTGACCGACGAGTTCGCTCTTCTTGCTCCAACCGAAGACACCGAGATCGAGGTGGCGACCGTCCTGCTGGACGCATCCGAGGACCAGGTGACCCGGTTCCGCCCGCCAAGCGAAGGCGGACGCCTCTACGCCTCACGAGGCGACGTCAACGAGCAGGTCGCAGTCACCGTCGCGATCCTGGGCGTGACCACGATCTCGCTCGTCCTCGTAGCCCTGCTGGCGTCAGCCGGCTTCATGGTCATGGCCCAGCGCCGCCGCCGCCAGCTCGGCATGCTCGCGGCGATCGGGGCGACCGAGCGTCACGTCCGGCTCGCCCTGATCGCCAACGGATCAGCGCTGGGGCTGGCCGCGTCCCTCGCCGGAGCCACGGTCGGCATCGGCGCCTGGGTCGCGGCGCAACCCTCGCTCGAGGCTGCCATCGGGTTTCGCATGGGGCGCCTGGACCTGCCATGGTGGCTGATCGCCACCATCGTCGTGCTGGGAACCGCGGCCGCGACCGCGGCCGCATGGTGGCCCGCACGGCTGGCATCCCGCGTCTCGACCATCGATGCGCTGTCGGGGCGTCCGGACCGACCGCGACGTGTCCACCGGTCGGCCGGTCTGGCCGTGCTCCTGGTGGCCGGCGGTGTGGGCGCGATGTCCCTGGCCGGGCCGGTCGTCGACGAGTCTGGCTTCGAGTCGACCTTCTCCTTGACCAACGCGGGACTCCTCGTCGGCGGCACCGTCGCCGTGGTGGTCGGCATGCTCCTGGCCGCTCCGCTGGTCGTGCGGCTGCTGGAACGGCCTGCCGCGGCCCTGCCCGTCGCCCCGCGGATGGCGCTGCGGGACCTGGCCCGCTACCAGTCGCGTTCGGGCGCTGCCCTCGCGGCACTGACGATGGTGCTGGGCCTACCCGCCGCGATCGTGCTCAGCGCGTCCTCGGCGCAGACAACCGCCGCCGCCGGGAACCTCGCGGAGCGGCAGCTCCTGATCCGCCCGGCCGAGCTCGACGGTCCGTTCGTACCCACACCCGCGGAGTTCACCATGCTCCAACAGACGGTGGGCGACATCATCGAGTCCCTCGACGGCGCGACGACCACGCCCCTCGAAGTCGCGTTCGACCCGGCGGTCGAGACCGACGAGAACTTCGACGGCCTCAACGCCCCGAGCCTTGCACGCCGGATCGAGGACGGCTGGGCCGACCTGTCCCTGCTCTACGTCGCGACCCCAGGGCTGCTCAGCCGGCTCGGATACGCCAACTCCGATCCCACGGAGGCCGACATCCTCACCACCGAGACGGGCGAGCTCGCCGTCATCGGAGGACGACCCGCCGGGGGAGACAGGGGTAGGGAGCTGCTCCCCGACCAGGCACCGCTCACCGCGACCTACACGTCGCTTCCCAGCACATTCATCAGCCCCACAGCCCTGGCGCCCCGCGGCCTCGAGGTGACCGGGTCGGGCCGCTGGCTGATCGAGACCGACGAGCCAATCTCCCGCGACCAGCTCTCCGACGCCCGGCAGCTCGCGGCAGGAGGTGGGCTCACCATCGAGGCTCGCGACCAGCAGGTCGGCCTGATCCGGCTGCGCTGGGTCGCCGTCGCGGCGGGCATCCTGCTCGCCCTCGGCGTGCTCGCGATGACGGTCGGGCTGATCCGAGGCGAGAGCGCCACCGACCTGCGCACCCTGGCCGCGACCGGGGCCTCGAGCACCACCCGCCGCGCCATCATGGCCACAACTGCCGCGGCACTCGCACTTGTCGGATCGGTGCTCGGCGCAGCCGGGGCCGTGGCGGTCCTTGCGGCGGGGTACCTCGACGTCGCCGACGCCGCGTCACGCGTACCCATCGGCCAGGCGGTCCTGCTCGTGGTCGGCGCCCCCGTGATCGCGGGGATCGGAGCCTGGTTGCTCGCGGGACGCGAACCACCAGCGGTCACCCGGCAGCCGCTCGCCTGACCGTCCTCCAGTTTCAACAAGCATCGTGCCCCCAAGCCTCGCCGTCCACGGCGGCGATCGACACCATGGGCCCAGTATCCAGTTCACGGAATCCCCGCCACCCTGCGAAGGGGTCACCATTCGGGGAGCTGTCGATGAAGGTGGCGAGCACGTCAGGCAGCCGGCTTCCCCAGCGGCTTCGCGGACCCGACGACCGATCCATTCCCATGAGGAGACGTGACGCGGCCGTGAATTCAGTGCGCGAGGCCCTCGGCCCTCGAAGTGACCCGACAGTTGTTGCATCCCTCCTGCCCGGCGATCCGGTGCGTGGTGACTGGACGGGGCCGCACGGGGTCACGGGTCACGTCTTGGCGTGCCGTAAGGTCAATTGGGAAGGCCGTCGCCCGTGCTGCGTTGATCACAAGGAGCGTCAATGGAAGTCCAGCTGTCAGAGCTTCTCCAGCTCGTCACACTCGTCGCGCTCGTGATCGGACTTGTCTTCGGGTTCCTCGAGGTGCGCCGTGGTCGCCGTGCACGCGGAGAAAAGGGAGCACTGGACGTTCTGAGCATCGCCGTCAGGCCAGATCACATCCAAGCCAGCTTCTCGATCCTGGAGGTTCCGGAGGACGCACCGCCGGAGACGTTTCTCGCGTCTCCTGAACTACGCAGTTCCGCGAACACCCTGATGGTCCTCTACGAATTCCTGGGCAACCTCGTGTACCAGCGAATGGTGCCCCTCGAAACCCTGGACCTGCTGGTCGGAGGCATCATTCGCGCCAGCTGGACGCGCCTGAACGTCTACGTCGAACAGCAACGAGTCGAGCGCGATCTGCCGAACATCGCCGAGTGGTTCCAGTGGCTCGTCGAGCGTCTGGAAGAGCGCGGGAGGCCGGAGAAGGCCGCGGGCACCCATGTCGCGTTCAGGGACTGGCAACCCTGACACGCCCGTCGGTCGCCGCTCTTCTCCCCGTTTTGAGACGCAGGACAGCCCGAATCGGGCCACCGATTCGCGAGCCGGCCCCGCCCCTACCTGAACCGTCAGGGACTCCGACATGGGTCGAATGGATTCGGCTCCACCGCTCGCGGTCCGAGGTATGGCATTCCCCACTGGCGGCCATGTCAGCCGAGGATGGAAAGCTCCTCGACGAGGATCAGCCCGGTCTTCTCCATGTCCAGGAAGCGTTGGGCGTCCTCGACGGCCGCAGCCATCTCGGGCGAGTTCAGCGCCGTCTCCATCTCCGCGTCGGTGTCGAACCAGAGTTCACCGATCCCATCGCAGACCGGCTCACCCGGCGCAGAGGTGACGTGGTTCTGGGTCCATTTCCTCAGCCCCGGCAGCTTGCCCACGATCGAGACGTGGGGCTCTCCCGCCCACGCGCGCAGGCACTGCTCCCGCGTCACGTCAGGGCGCCGCTGCACCACAAAGATCATCTTGGCCATCGCTCATCTTCTCCTGTTGGCGCGGGCCATGACCCGTGCCAATCAAAAGCTAAGGAGAGACCAGGCCGACGACTTCGACCAACCGAGCCATCTGGGTCCGTGGGAGCGATGGCTCACCTGAGCCATTCACCCTCACAACAGCTCGTGGCGCGTGGCGAGGGCCGCCGCAGCTGCGCGCGACGGCACCCGAAGCTTCTTGAGAATGTTGGCGACGTGGCGCCGGACGGTGTGCTCGCTGATCACGAGCGCGTCGGCGATCCGCCTGTTGCTGAGACCCTCCGCAATCAGCGCCAGTACCTCGAGCTCGCGAGCCGACAGCCCGAACCTCGACTCGGCTCGCATGCGACGACCGGGCGGCTCTCCGAGTTGCTCGAGCAGAGCAGCAGCCCGGCCCGCCTCCCCCGTCGCACCCATCGCCATGAAGGACTCATGAGCCTTGCGCGTCTCCTGGGCGGCTCGGTCGTGGCGACCGACCTCCGCGAGTACGCGCGCGAGCACCAGGCGAACCTGTGCCGCCTCGAACGGGACACGGGTGCGTTCGAACACTTCGAGCGCGTCCTCGAGGGCATCGACGCTGCCCTGATGATCGCCCGCGGCGGCCGCGAGCACACCGCGAGCGACTGCCGCAGACGCGGTGACGGGATCCGTGGCGACCGCATCGGCGATCTGCTGCAGCTCCGCTGCCGCCCTCCGACCACGATCGGTCCGACCCGCGGCCGCATCCGCGAGGACGGCGAGCTCCAGCGCCGCTGCACGGTCGGTCCGGTTGTCAACGGGGATCCGCCTCAGGGCACGGTCGACGAGGCCGCGTGCCTCGGCCGGCTGACCACGGTCGAGCGCAACGGCCGCCAGCGCGAGCAGGGCATGCGGATCGAATTCGACCTGGGCGAGCAGCTGTACCGCCTCGTCGGGCCGGCCCTGTCGCCGCCGTAGCTCGGCGAGCCGGATGAGCCCATGCACCACGTCACCGGGACGTGTCGCCTCGAGCGCCCGCGTGGCCTCGATGAGCTCGGCCTCCGCCTCCGCCCAGGCACCCTGCCACAACAGAACCGACGCATGGTGCGTGCGGCAGGTGGCGAACAGCGACGCCCAGCCCACCTCGCGGCAGAACTTTTGCACGCGGTTGCACCACTGAACGGCCCGGTCATAGTCGCGCACGCGCTCGCAGGCATAGATCAGGTAGCAGCACGTAGCGCCGATCGCGTTGGGGATGCTCATCTCCCCCCCGATCGCCGCCGTCGTCGCCTCGTCGAGCCGCGCCATGCCAGCCGACGTCTCACCCTGGGTCACCAGCGCGAGGCCCTCCAGGCCGAGACCGGTCATCTCAAGATCCACCAGGTCCAACGCCCTGCCCAGCTCGGCCGCTCGGGCTCCCAGCCCGCCGGCGGTTGCGGGATCGTTGCCGACGAGCAGCGTGATCTGGCCCTCCCAGACCCACAGCCAGCCGTGCTCGGGCACGGGAGGCAGCCCGTCAAGGAGCCGGTGGGCCCGCCGGAACCAGCCGTTGCCCACCGCGCCCTCGCCGCGGAACTGGTGGTAGTCGATTCCGAGCAGGGTCGCCAGACGCCCCGCCGAACGACGATCACCCTGCTCGCGGTAGAGACGGAAGGCACGTTCACGTGCCTCGAACATGATGGCGGCATCGTCCTGCCACCATGCCGCCAGACTCAGCCCCTCCAAACCCTCCGCGCTGGGCTGGCGGGCGACGGCTTGCTCGAAACACACCCTTGCGTCCGGCCAGTCCAGTCGATCCAACGCGTCCCGGCCGGCTGAGACCAGCTGCTCAACTGCGGGCTCCAAGTGGTCCATCCACCCCGTTTTACCACTGAGCGTGTGAGGGCGTCTTCGACGGCGGGAGCGCGACACAGGGCCGCGAGTCCCGCCCCCCGGCGCCGGCCATCGGCGAGACTGATCACAGCCCTCTGAAAGAGAACTCATGGAGCAGCGGCTGAGCCTGGTGACCCTTGGTGTCGCCGACATCGATCGCGCTCGCAGGTTCTACGAGCGACTTGGGTGGCGGGGACAGGAGGTTGAGGAGACCGTCTTCTTCCAGGCGGGAAGCATCGGGGTCGTCCTGTGGGGCCGCGACAAGCTCGCCCAGGACTCTGGCGTGGACAACAGCGGTACTGACGGCTTCGGAGGCATCGCCCTTGCCCACAACGTGCGGTCGCCGGCTGAGGTCGACGCCACCGTCGCCGCCGCCGTCGACGCGGGAGGCGCGGTCACACGGCCGCCAAGCGAGACCTTCTACGGGGGCTACGCGGGCTGCTTCACGGATCCCGATGGGCACGTGTGGGAGATCGCCCACAACCCCGGGTTCCCCCTGGACGGCGAGGGGGCCATCACCATCCCCGACTTCGGCGCCGACGCCTGACGGCCGGAGGCCGACGCCTGACCGCCGAAGGTCTCAGCTGGCGTTGCGCCTGGACCTCCGTCGGGTCGGTCATCATCGATTGGAACGTTGCTGGATCCGGTGCTCCGAGTATGCGCCTGCTGGTGCCAGGGCGTACCGTCGACCGCCCACGTCAGGAATGCCCTCGCGCGTCCTTCAGATTGCTCCGCCGTGGTTCGCCGTCCCGCCGTCCGGGTACGGCGGCATCGAGTGGATCGTGGCCTCACTGGCCGACGGGCTCGTTCAGGCGGGTCACGACGTGACCCTGCACGCGGCCGGTGGGAGCGTGACGAAGGCGATGCTGCAGACCGTGTTCGACACGGCCCCGTCCCTGCACATCGGTGACCCCTGGTACGAGGCCACGCATGCGGTGGCGGCCTACATCGATCCGAACCGGTTCGACATCATCCACGATCACACGGGCGCGATCGGTCCTGCCATCGCGGCCGTGATCACCGATCGGCCCCCGGTGGTCAACACCCTCCACGGGGCCTGGACCGACGCGAACGAGCGGCTGTATCGCGCGATCAGCGACCGCCTGGCGTTGGTGGCGATCAGCCACGACCAGGCGTCCCGCACGCCTCAAGGCGTGCGCGTCACCGAGGTCGTGCACAACGGGATCGCCCTCGAGCGGTACCCGTTCCAGGCCAGCAAGGAAGACTTCCTGCTGTTCGTTGGCCGTGCATCGGCGGACAAGGGACCCGAGGTGGCCGTGGAGGTCGCCAGGCAGGTCGGGCTTCCGCTGGTCATGGCGATCAAGGTCAACGAGCCGCTCGAGATCGAGTACTTCAAGACGATGATCGCGCCGGCGATGCACGGTGCTGACGTCGACGTCAGGACGGGCGTCGAACACGACGAGAAGGTCGACCTGATGGGCCGGGCACGCGCGGTCCTTGTCCCGATCCGATGGGACGAACCGTTTGGGCTGGTGATGGCGGAGGCGATGGCCTGCGGCACCCCGGTGGTGGCGTACCGGCGGGGTGCCGCGCCCGAGATCGTCGTCGACGGGCTGACCGGCTACCTGATCGAGCCCGGGGACCTCGGGGCCTTCGCGCGAGCCACCAGGGCGGTGGACACGATCGATCCCGCGGCCTGCCGCAGGCAGGTGGAGGACGAACTGTCCGCCGAGCGGATGGTCGAACGCTACGTGGCGCTGTACGAACGTCTCCTCAGCTGACCCTCCACGATCAGGAACGCCCTTGTCCGAGCTCGGACCCCTCAGCGAGATCGTCTGCGTGCGCGGGGAATCGTTCGTCATCTCCGGGCCGAACGGTGACATCTCCCCCGGTGGCGACCACGGCCTGTACGTACGCGACACCCGGTTCATCAGCCGTCTCGAGCTCCACGTGGACGGTGAGCGACCCGTCCATCTTTCGGGAGTTTCGGTTGGTGGCAACCGAGCAGTGTTCCATGCCTACCTGCCGCCCTCGCGTGACACCGCGCTCGATCCGAGGGTCTCGGTCACCCGGCGGCGCGTGGTCGACGGCGGGCTGCGCGAGGAGATCGAACTGCAGAACACCGGAACGGAGACCCTGGACCTGTCCGTGAGCCTGAGGGTCGGGGCCGACTTCGCGTACATCTTCGACGTCAAGCACGGCCGCACACTGGACGAGGTCGGGCCCGAGTCGGACGGTGACTCCATCGTGTTCCGGCGCGCTGACGGCGACGAGCGGGCGAGGGTCACCCTGCGAGGCGCGGTGGCCGACGCAGATCGACTGACCTCGCGCGTGCGGGTGCCGCCCGGCGGGACCGGGACCGTCGTCGTCGAGGTGTCCGCCCACGACCTCCACGGTGAGACCACACCGCCCGCAGACGAGCGTGGGGCTGTGACCGGCCTGGCACCCGGCATCGGACCGGTGCGGCCGGGTCCGACGCTCAGCTGCTCGGACCGGCGGTTCAGTCGGCTCGTGGTGCGCTCCATCGTGGACCTGGCCTCCCTCGAGCTGCGTGATCCCGAGGCCCCAGGGGACCGGTTCGCCGCCGCCGGGAGCCCGTGGTTCCTGACGCTGTTCGGACGTGACTCGATCTGGGCCGCCTTCATGGCGCTGCCATACGACCTGGATCTTGCGCGGGGGACGCTGCGTGTGCTCGCACGGCGCCAGGGCACACGGGTCGACCACGACACCGAGGAGGAACCCGGCAAGATCCTCCACGAGGTCCGTCGCGGTGCGCTCGCCGAGCGGGGGGATCTCCCACCCTTCTACTACGGATCCGTGGACGCCACGCCCCTGTTCGTGATACTGGCCCACGAAGCGTGGTGCTGGGGCCTGCCGGACGAGGACCTGGGACCGCTGCTCCCCAACATCGAGGCTGCGCTTGCGTGGATGCGCCAGCACGGCGATCCCGACGGCGACGGGTTCATCGAGTACGTGCAGCACGGCGCCCGTGGCCTGGCGAACCAGGGTTGGAAGGACTCGCGCGACGGGGTCCGGTTCGCGGACGGGACGATCGCGACCGCACCGCTCGCGTTGAGCGAGGTCCAGGGATACGCCCACGACGCGGCTGTTCGCGGGGCGGAGCTCCTTGATCACTTCGGCCGCCCGGGAGCCGATGCATGGCGCGCCTGGGCCAGTGACATGCGGCAGCGCTTCCGGGCCGCGTTCTGGGTCGAGGACGCGGCCGGGCCATACCCGGCCATGGCGCTCGACCACGACAAGCGGCCGGTCGACGGCGTCGCCTCGAACATGGGCCACCTGCTCACGAGCGGGCTTCTCGAGGGCGACGAGCCTGCCCGGATCGCGGCGCGGCTCGGCAGCTCCGGCATGACGTCGGGCTGGGGACTGCGCACGCTGTCGTCCGAGTCCGGCGGCTACAACCCCCTGTCGTACCACTGCGGCGCCGTCTGGCCCCACGACACGGCAATCGCCGCATGGGGCCTGGCACGCACGGGCAACGCCGAAGCAGCAACCGCCCTGCTGCGTGGTCTTGTCCGAGCGGCCCCAACGTTCAACTACCGGCTGCCGGAGCTGTTCTCGGGGTTCTCGTCCGAGGCCGCCCCGCAGCCGGTGCCGTATCCAACCGCCTGTCGACCACAGGCATGGTCGGCCGGCGGCGCGCTGTTGCTGGTCCGCGCGCTGCTCGGCGTCGACATGCATGTCCCCCAAGGGCGCATGACCCTCCGGCCGTTGTCGCCTGCGCCCTTCGAACGCCTCGAACTCTCCGAGATGCCGCTCGCGGGCGGCACGGTCGACATCAGCCTGCTGGACGGTGCCGTGACGGTGGAAGTGCATGGCACCGAGCTCGATGTGATCATCGAGCACGCCTGACTGCCGCCGCATGTCACGCGGGGGGATTGCGAGGTCAAACGGCGAACGTCTGCGTCCTCCCACGAGCACGCGGCAACCTCCAGACCCGGTGATCGAGGTCCACTCGGTGGCACAAGATGGCCTCGGGCTACGGTCCTTGCATGCGCCCGGAGACGCGGTACGCCAAGAGCGGGGGCGTGAACATCGCCTACCAGGTTCTTGGCGACGGCACGCTCGACCTGGTCCTGTTTCCGGGTTTCGTCTCTCACGTGGAGGCTGCTTGGGAGCAGCCGAAGCTGGCCCACTTTCTGACGCGGCTGGCGGCGTTCTCGCGCCTGATCCTGTTCGACAAGCGCGGCACAGGAATGTCCGATCCCACGTCCGTCGCTCCCACCATGGAGGAGCGGATGGACGACATTCGGGCCGTGATGGATGCCGTCGGGTCGGAGCGGGCGGCGGTGATGGGGGTGTCGGAGGGCGGGACGTTGAGCCTGCTGTTCGCGCACACGTATCCCGACCGAACCCAGGCCTTGGTCCTGTATGGGTCGTGGGCTCGTCGGCTCGCCGCCCCGGACTATCCCTGGGGTGTCGACCCGGCTGCGCTCGAGGGCCATCTTGCCGTCATGGAGAGCGCCTGGGCGACGGGGGAGTGGTGGGCCAAGGACCACCCCAGCCCCGAGGATGATCCGGCACACCAGGCATGGTGGGCCCGGTACCTGCGCATGGCAGCCAGTCCCGCCATGGCAAAGAACGTCATCCGCATGAACTGCGAAATCGACCTTCGCGACCTGCTCCCGAAGATCACGACACCCACCCTGGTGCTGCACCGCGCCCAGGACAATTGGTTGGACGTCCGGCACGGGCGGTACCTGGCCGAGCACATCCCGTCCGCGCGGTACGTCGAACTCGAGGGCATCGACCATCGGCTGTGGCTGGGCGACGCCGAATCGATCCTCACCGAGGTCGAGGTGTTCCTGACCGACCGCAAGCACCGGTCCCGCAGTCGAATCGACATGGGTCCCAACTCGTTGAGTCGCCGGCAACGTGAGGTCGCCGTGCTCGCAGTACGAGGCCAGACCGCCGCAGAGATCGCCGGCCACCTGGTCATCAGCCCCCGAACCGTGGAAAGCCATCTCGCCGACATCTACACCAAGCTCGGGGTGGCCAACAAGACCGAACTCATCCGCCGTGCCGACGAGCTCGGCCTCTGAGCGCCATTTTCCCGTAGGACTACGGAGGTAGCGGTCCAAGGGCGTGCGTACGGTCGACTCATGACAATCAATGAAGGACGGATGAGTACGGCAACGATGACCGCAACGTGGTCGACGTGGCGTGAGGTCGGCCATGTTCTGGCCCGACGGCAGCACCTGCGCCGTGCCGCGACCGTCTCCGTCCTCGTCGGCACCGTGTTCTTCGTGATGAACCAGCTCGGTGTGCTCCTCGCTGGTGGCACCACCCCGATGTGGTGGCTCAAGGCGGCGCTGACCTACGTCACGCCACTCGTGGTGTCCAGCATCGGGGTCCTTTCCGCAACCCACCGCCCCACGACAACGGAGTGACCACCATGCAGCACACGAAGACCATCCTGGCCGCCACGGCGGCGCTTGCCCTGTGCGTGGGAGTACCGGCACTGGCCGACTCGACAACCGCAACCGTCCACCGGTTCGCCGATGGGACCCAGGTCGAAGAGGCCTGGTCGCAGCTGGGAACCGGCCACGAGGGTGCGCACTTCACCCTGCACACCTCGGACCTGGAGCCGGGCCACACGGTCACGGTCTGGTATGTCATCTTCAACAACCCGACCGAGTGCTCCCATCCGGAAGGGCCGCTGCGCTGCGGGCCTGGCGATCTCCCTCCGTTCGGCGGGGACGACACCGCCGAGACCTCGGTCGTGTATGCCGCCGGCCACCAGGTCGGCACGTCCGGCCCGACCATCTTTGCAGGAAGCCTGCGGACCGGAGACACCGACGGTGCGCTGTGGGGTCCCGGGCTTGCGAATCCCCTCGGAGCCGACGTCCATCTCGTCGTGCGCGACCACGGGCGACTGGCACCACAGCAGCGTGCAGCCGGCATCCACGACTTCGAAACCTGCGGCCCCGACTGCGTCGACGTTCAATTCTCCGCCCACGAACCCACCCGCCAGTAGCCGGAGTCCGTACCTCGGCGGCGTCGTTGCACCGACTCCAACCTTCCTCCATCCCGGCCGCATACTCCCGGTTGACATCCTGGACCGCGCGACGGAGCATCCATGCATCTCCTGTTCGCCCAAGGGACTCATGCCGCGAGACCTGTTTGATTTCCCACTCCTCGACGCGTTGGCGGGACGCCGGGCACGCCGCTTCGGGCTCGGGATGCAGATCCCGTCTGGCCCCCTCGCCTACACCTCTCCGGCCGAGCCGATGCCTCTGTCAGAGCTCGAACGATCGATCCTCATCGCGGCCGGGACCGGGGTGACCGGCTGGAGCGCCGGTGTTCCCTTCGGCCCTGACCGTCCCACCGAGCACGCCCACTACACGCAGCGGTACACCGGACGCACCGCGCCGACCGCCGCCGGAATCGGCACCCCGGTGCTGTTCACGACGGACGACTCCGGCACCTGGTTCACCAACACCCGCGACCGGCTCCCGGAGACCGCCAGCGAGGCCGATGGGGATGGTGCCGATCTCCTCGACCGGCTCGTGGAGACGAGCCGGGCACAGACCGTGCAGCTCTCCGAGCGCCGACTGGACCTCCCGGCCGCCGCACCGCACATGCTCGAACCCAACATCTGGATGGCGAACGCACCGGGCTCGACCCTGTTCATGCCCGTCGGCGACGCGAGCGAGCAGGTCCTGGGACTCATGGCCATGGCCATCGCGAACGGGGCCGTGCTCGTCGACGACATCGCCGGGCGCCCGGCCGGGGACCCGGCACCGTTCATCCGCATTGGGCTTCTCGACGAGGACAAGCGTGTCCCGTTGACCGTTCTGCAGCAGATGGCCTACGAGGGCAACGTGGCAGAGCTTGCGATGATGGGGCACAACATGATGCTCACGATGCAGGCGATGGGCCTGGGCGGTTTGTACTTCAACGGGCTCAACCGGTGGAGCGTCCTCGGTGCCTTCGGCGACAGCGGGATCGAGGGGCTCGAGTTCCGGTTCGTTCACGACGACCGCTGGCTCATGCCAAACCCGGTCGGACTGGACGGCCACATCGAGGGGCTCTGCCCGCCGTATGTGTCCGACATGCGAGAGGCCGTCGAGATCTTCGTGGCGCGGAAGTTCGGTCCGGAGGGCGCCTACGACCCAATGACTCCGGGGCCCTGGCGGGACACGAAGGCCATCAAGCAGGGCGTCACGCCGTACTCCGAGGAGTTCGTTGCCTGCCTCGCCGACGTTGCCCAGCACGTCCACGACACGTATGGCAAGTTCCCGAACACGTTCACGACGATGGTCCTCACCGGGTATGTCCAGGCGGTGCACCTGGACACTGACTTCTACGACGCCCACTACCAGCCCGGCGCCTACCTCGACACGCACGCCCACCACATGCAACGCTGGCACCACGACATGCACGGCTGACGACCCGACGACATCGGCTGGCCGCCCCAAACGTCCTTCGGGCGTCAAGGCCGGCCGGACCCTCCTCGACGACGCGAGCCCGTCAGGACGTGGGCGGTGTGGATCTGCCAGCCGCCTTGCAGGCGGCCGGCAGCGCGAGGCATGCAGCGAAGAGCCGCGCAGGACTTCATCTGGGGTTCGTCGAAATCCTCCCATCACGGGGCGACCTCAGGTGGCATGTCGCCCGAGTTCACGGAGCTGGGCAATGCGCAACTAAACGCTGACCAGGGCGTGTCGAAAACTCGACCGACCTCGGCCCTCGCTGCCCTGTGCTTGCTGGCTCCGCTGGCGACCGTCGTGCCCGCAGCCACCGCCCAGGCCGCGCCGTCGCTGGAAGGCCTCCAGTGCCTTGGCGAGGACAACGGCGTGCCGTCCGACTTCGTGCCCGAGACCCCCGCGACCAGCCCCGACCCGTGCAGCCACAACTCCTACGACGAGCCGCTGATCACGACGCAGGCACTCCTTGGCCAGTCGGGCGTCCCCGTCGAGCGACTGCGCGGCTACCGCTGGACGGGCACCGACTTCGTGCAGATTCCCGGGCGCCGGGCGTCATGGGGACATGTTCACGGCTGGCCCAGCGATCGGGGCACTGCACGCCGATCACACCTATCCTCGATGGGTCGGGTGCGCCTGAGGTTGCGATCGAGAACGATGCGGGGGTCGGGCGGCGAGTCCAGCCGCTCGCTGCCGAGCAGCCCGAGAGGGATCCCAGATGACGTGCTCGGCCTGCGGATCCGAGAACCCGGACACGAGCCACTTCTGCGGCAAGTGCGGATCTGCACTGGCGGTGACCTGTCCGTCGTGCGGCGCGACGGTCGCAGCGGGCAATGCCTTCTGCGGCCAGTGCGGCACTGCGGTCGGCGAAGCCGTGGCGCCCTCGGTTGCCCCCCCGGCGGCGTCGGGGACCGGCACACCAGTGGGGCCTGAGACCGAACGTCGGCTGGTTTCGGTGCTGTTCGTCGACCTCGTTGGGTTCACGACCCTGTCCGAGGCTCGTGACCCGGAGGCGGTGCGTGAACTGCTGTCGGCGTACTTCGACCAGGCCCGCACGATCGTCGGCCGGTACGGGGGCGCCATAGAGAAGTTCATCGGAGACGCCGTCATGGCCGTCTGGGGGACCCCGATTTCTCGCGAGGACGACGCCGAGCGCGCCGTGCGTGCAGGGCTGGAGCTGGTCGATGCCGTTGCCGTGATCGGGGAGGAATCAGGGCTGGATGGCTTGCAGGCGCGGGCTGGGGTGGTCACCGGGGAGGCGGCCGTGAACCTCGGTGCGATCGGGCAGGGGATGGTCGCCGGGGACGTCGTCAACACGGCCGCGCGGGTCCAGTCGGCAGCTGAACCCGGATCGGTGCTGGTGGACGAGGTCACCTGCGACGCGTCATCACGGGCCATCGGGTACAGCTCAGCCGGTGAGCACGAGCTGAAGGGCAAGGCCGAGCCCATCCGGCTGTTCACCGCTGGCCAGATCCTCGCCGGTGGGGGTGGGGCGCAGCGGTTCGACGGCCTCGAGGCGCCGTTCCTGGGTCGGGATCGTGAGCTTCGCCTGGTCAAGGAGCTGTTCCACGACAGCGCCGAGCAGAATCGTGCGCGCCTCGTGCTTGTCTCGGGGATGGCCGGGGTGGGCAAGTCGCGCCTGGGGTGGGAGTTCTTCAAGTATCTCGACGGCCTGTCCCTCGAGACGCTCTGGCACGTCGGGCGCTGCCTGTCGTACGGCGAGGGAGTCGCCTACTGGGCCCTGGCCGAGACCGTTCGCATGCGCCTGCGGGCCCTGGAGGGTGACAGCGACGACGTCGTCGTGGACAAGCTGAAGGCCGCCCTCGAGCGCTACATCGCCGACGACGAGGAACGCTCGTGGCTGCTGCCACGACTCGCCGTGCTGCTGGGCGTTGCCGATCGCATCGAGGTCCGGCCGGGTGAGCTGGAGCGGGAGTCGCTGTTTGCCGGGTGGAGGCTGTTCATCGAGCGGCTGTCCGAGGACAGCCCGGTGGTGCTGGTCCTCGAGGACTTCCAGTATGCCGACGCGGGGTTGCTGGACTTCGTCGATCACCTGTTGGACTGGTCTGCGGAGAAGCCCATCTTCGTCCTGGGGCTGACGCGTCCCGAGCTGAGCCACCGACGTCCGGAGTGGGGCACCCATCGGCGCAACGTGACCGAGCTGCACCTGGAGCCGGTCAGCGACGAGGTCGTGGGACGGATGGTCGACGAGCTGGTGCACGGGCTTCCCGAGAGCATCCGCTCGGCGCTGGCCACGCGTGCCGAGGGGATCCCGCTGTTTGCGATCGAGACGGTCCGCATGCTCATCGACCGCGACCTGGTCATCCCGCAGGGCGGCGTGTACGTCCTGGCGGAGCCGGCGGCGGATCTTGGCGAGCTCGATCTGCCGCCAACCCTGCATGCCCTGGTCGCTGCAAGGCTGGACAACCTTCCCGAGCAGGAGCGGCGCCTGGTCAAGGACGCGTCGGTGCTGGGGCTGTCGTTCACGCCTGCCGCGGTGGCCAGCATCGTGTCGGCGGTCGGGTCGCTGCCCACCGATGCCGTGGACGAGCTGTTGTCGAGCCTGGCGCGCAAGCAGATCCTGTCGATCCAGCCCGACGCCCGCTCGCCCGAGGCGGGCCAGTACCGGTTCGTGCAGAAGGTGATGCGCGGCGTCGCCTACGAGACCCTGTCGCGGCGTGATCGCAAGGCCCTCCACCTGGCCGCAGCGAGCTGGTACGAGGCGTCCGGTGAAGCCGAGGATCTTGCCGGCGTCATCGCCAGCCACTATCTCGATGCGGCAGAGGCTGTCCCGGAGGACGTCGACGCGCCCGAACTGCAAACGGCCGCCGTTGGCCACCTCGAGCGGGCGGGCGACCGGGCCCGATCCCTGGCGGCTCCCGAAGAGGCGCAGCGCTACTACGAGCGGGCGCTGGTGCTGACCGGCTCCGAGCCGGACCGGGCGCGGCTGGCCGAGCAGGCGGGCGCGGTTGCAGCCCTGGCGTTGGACTACGAGCGGGCGATCGAGCACTTCACCACCGCACGCTCCCTGCTCGAGGCCGCGGGGGACGTGCGCGGGGCCGCACGCGTGGCGTCCCACGAAGGAGACGTCCTCGCCTTCGGGGATCGAAACCGGGAGGCGATCGAGCTGCTCCAAGCGGCCTACCACGGCCTGTCCGGCGAGGGACACGACCTCGACGTGGCGCGCATCGCCAACACCCTGGCGACCGCCCACATGGGCATGGCCGACCGGGACGCAGCCGACCAGTGGCTCGAGATCGCCATCGAGACCGCCGAGGCAGCAGGAGCCTGGGACATCCTTGCCCGGGCGCTCAACATCAAGGGCCTGCGCCTGCTGCAGATCGGTCGTCCGATCGAAGGGCAGGCGCTCGTGACCGGGGCTCTGGCACTCGCGCGCGAGCATGGGTTGACCCGTCGGGCGGTCATCGAGACCAGCAACCTCGCAAACCTCGTGTCACGGCATGACCTCGGCCATGCTCGCGCCTTCGCCGACGAGTCCATCGAACTTTCCCGCCGCATCGGGGACCGCAGTATGGAGCTGTTTTCGCTCGCAGTCGCAGCGCAGGTTGACTTCCACCGTGGCGAGTGGAGCGGAATCCGGGCCGAGGACTTCCTGGCGCGAATCACCGGGCTGGGCCCCGGCCTCGAGCAGATCGACCTCAGCCTCCCGGCCGCCGCCGTCGCAGCCTGGTCCGGCTCGCGGGGGCCCGAGCTGGTCCTCGATCTCGGGGAGGAGAAGGAGGATGTCCTTCGGCTCGGCGCGCAGCTGACGGTCCGGGCCCTCCTGGCCCAGGCCCACGGGGAACACGAAGCAGGTCTCGTCGCTGCGTCCAGGGCCGTGGAGATCGGCCGGGGTGTCGCACTGCAAACAGAGGAGCTCCTGTTCGCGTGGCCGACCGCGATTGACTGCGCGCTCTCGCTTGGTCGCGTTGAGGAGGCAGTCGGCCTGATCGAAGGGGTGGCAAGCAGTCCGCCCGGCCTGCTCCAACCGCTTCTGCAAGGGCAGCTGGACTGGTTGCAGGGTCGCGTCGCCGTCCTCGGGGGGCAGGCCGACCCCGGGACCCTGTTCACCGCGGCCGAGCGAGTCCTTCGGGACCTCGGCGCGCGGCCCTGGCTCGCCCGGGCGCTGCTCGACCACGCCGAATGGCTGGCCGCGGAGGGCGATCAGCAGGCTGCGGCACTGGCGGGCGAGGCGCTGGCGATCTTCGAGCATCTCGGCGCCGACCCCTTCACCGCTCGGGCACAACAGCTGGTTCCTGCCGACCAGTCGGATCAGCTGGTCTCGCTGACCGACTGACCACGAACGCCGGAGGGGCTGTGGCCAACGGGACGAACACCAAACGGGGATTTCGGCACGCGTTGGCAGTTCGCGACTTCCGGTGGCTGTCGTTGGGGCTTGCCGTCTCGATGATTGGCAGTTGGGCCTACAACGTCGCGCTCTACGTCTACGTCTTCGAGGTCACCAATTCGGCGGCCTGGGCGGCCGGGACGACGCTCGGTCGTTTCATCCCGTCGCTGATCCTCAGCACCTACGGCGGCGTCGTCGCCGAACGGTTCGAACGGCGACGCCTGCTGATCGCCCTCGACGTGGTCTCGACCTTCCTGATGGTGGCGCTCACGGTGGTGTCGGGCACGGATCTCGGCGCCCTGCCGGCGATCCTGCTGGCGGCAGCAACCTCGATTCTCGGCACCGTCTACTACCCGGCCACCTCCGCGATGACCCCCCAGATCGTCGGCGAGGAGGACCTCGCCGCCGCCAACTCGCTCAACAGCCTCATCGAGAACCTGGCCGTCGTCGCAGGTCCGGCAATCGGCGCGGGTGTGCTCGCGATCTCGAACGTCGAAACGGCGTTCCTCTTCAACGCCGCCACGTTCTTGTTCTCCGCGTGGGCGTCCAGCCGCATACGGACGCGGAGCGTGCCGACCGACGTGACCGAGGGCGGCGACGCCGGCGTGCTCACACAGATCGCCGTTGGATTCAGGGCGGTCACCTCGTCGTCGACGGCCATGGTCCTGGTCTCTGCCAGCGTCCTCGCCTCTTTCTTCTACGGCACCGACACCGTCCTGTTTGTCGTCTACTCGGAACAACGGCTCGGCATCGGACCGAACGGCTTCGGGGTCCTGTTGGCTGGCCTGGGCGTTGGCGGAGTCCTGATGGCCCCGGTCGTCAATCGCCTCGCCGGGTACCCACGACTTTCGTCGGTCATCTCGGCCGGGCTGATCCTGTACACCCTTCCGACGGTGGCGCTCGTCTGGATCGAGGAGCCCGCGGTTGCCTTCGCGATCCAGGTCCTGCGCGGTGCCGGGACGCTCGTCGTCGACGTGCTCGCTGTCACGGCCCTCCAGCGATCGCTGGCCTCCGACCTCATCGCGCGCGTGTTCGGTGTGTTCATGACGCTGGTCCTGGCAGCCATCTCCCTGGGGGCGCTGGTCACCCCGCTGCTGCTCGACGTCGCCGGGCTGGACGGGACCCTGGTCGGGTTCTCCGTGGTCATCTCGGGCCTCGTCGTGCTCGCCTACCCGATCACCCGGCTGGTCGACCGCGAGACGGCTGCCCGCCTCGCCGAGCTGGCACCGCGAATCGCTGCCCTGGAAGGCCTGGGGATCTTCGCTGCCGCCAGCCGCACGGCGCTCGAACGCCTGGCCGGTGCCGCCCAGGAGGAAACCGTCCCGGCGCGCACGAGGATCGTCCGGGAGGGCAACGAGGCAGAGGATTTCTTCGTCATCACCGACGGGCAGGTACGCGTGTCGGCTGTCGGCGAGGCGACGAGCGAGATGGAGCGCATGCGAACTCCCGAGGAACGTTTCCTGCGCACGATGGGTCCCGGCGAGTACTTCGGCGAGATCGGGCTCCTGGAACGGGTTCGGCGCACGGCCAGCGTCGACGCGGAAACGGACGTGACGCTCTACCGGATCCCGGGTGACGTGTTCCTCGCGGCACTGACCGAGAACATGGCCTCCGCCGCCTTCCTCGAGGGCGCACGGATGCGCCTGTCGCAGACGCACCCGTCACGGCAGCTGACGGCCAGGGCCCTGAGCGAGCCCGACGAAACGTGACGGTTGCCGCGCGCATGAGCTCCCTGTTCGCTGAGCTCGGTCGGGCCGACACGCCGGCTGGGCCGATCAGCCTGCGGCGCCGAAGGGACTCGCGGCTGGACATCGATGTCTACGAGGTCAAGCTTGGCGACGAGTTCCTGATGTCGAGCCTTTTCACTGTTGCCGAGATCGAGCTCGCGCGGCTCGGGTTGGCAGCAACGAAGGGAAGCACGCTCGACGTGGTGGTCGGCGGGCTCGGGCTGGGCTACACGGCTCGTGCCGTGCTCGACGACCCGCGTGTCGGACGGCTCGTGGTCGTCGAGAAGCTCGAGGAGGTCATCGACTGGCACCGGCGCGACGTGTTGCCCGACAGCGATCGGCTCACCGACTCCCGGGTCCGCCTGGTGGCGGGTGACTTCTTTTCCATGGTCATTGCCGACGCTGGCTTCGACCCCGGTCTCGATGGCAAGGTCGACGCGATCCTGGTCGACATCGACCACTCGCCGCGGCATCTCCTCGATCCCAGCCATGCCGCCCTCTACACGGCCGACGGCCTGGGCAGGCTCGTGCACCACCTGCGCCCCGGTGGCGTCTTCGCCTTGTGGTCGGACGATCCACCCGACGACGACTTCGTCGCCGTGCTCCGCAACGTGTTCGCCAGCACGCAGGCTCACGTCGTCCGTTTTCCAAACCCGCTGACCGGCGGGGAATCCGCGAACACCGTGTATGTCGCGAGTGGCTCGCGTGGTTGACATCATGTGTCCGGCGTGCGGCAGTGACGACCTGCGCGGCACGGGTCGAGCGACGAGATCGTCGTCACCTGCCCCGGCGTGTGGCCACCGCTGGTCACGCGATCTGGCGGTCACCTGTCGTCCCTGCGGGTCCACGGACCTCGTCGCCGTGAGGACCTCCACTCTCGAGAAGGCCGGGCGGGGCGAGCAGCGCCCGCCTTCGGGCCTCCGCGAGATCCACCACTGCGTGATGGGCAGCGCCATCCGGGAACACCACGACAACCTTGTCGAAGCGCTCATGCGACGTGCAGAAGCAAGCGCTGCCTCGGATTCATCTTGACGACGAACTTGGCCTACCGATCAGCGGGGGCGGTGGCCGTCGCGACGGTGCTTTTCTGCTGTGGGGGATGGGGGCGGTCGGAATTCTCGGAGTCGAGGGTGATCCGGCTGATCGGATGTACTTCAGCGTCCTCGCCGTCGGCGCCGTCGGGGCTGTCGTCTCGCGGTTCCACCCGAAGGGAATGGCGTGGACGATGTTCGCGTCGGCCGCCGCGACGGTCGTTGTCGGCCTGATCGCGCTCCTGCTCGGCAGGCACGAGGCGGCCTACAGCTCGGTTCTCGAGATCATGGGCCTCACGGGCATGTTCGCCGCGCTGTTCACCTGGTCGGCGCTTCTGTTCCGAAAGGCCGCTCCTGAAGAACGTGCTTCCGATCGCGAGGTTGAGGACTGAGTGCTGGCCCTGGTGGCTACTCGTTGCCGTCCGCCGGAACCTCGGTCGAGCCGGGCTCGGGCGTCGTGAACACCGAGTCATCGACGTCGGTGTCGATCGACGTGATCTCGAGGCCGACCCCGGGTTCCGTCGCCAAGCGCAGCGGGACCCCGTCCTCGCGGTAGCAGACCTCCGCACCGAGCTCACTCGGGTCGCTGAAACAGGTGGCGGCGTTCTCGCCGATTGTCGTTTCCCTGGCGACCGGTCCGGACGGCGCCATCAGCGCGGCGGCCGCCAGGAAGAGGTCGTTGTCGGTGTCGGTCTGTTGCTCCGTGCAGCCCCACACGCCCCCCGTCGACAGGACACACAACGTGACGACGCCGTCCGGGTTGCGCACCGCCTGGGTGCGCATCGTCCCGTCTTGACTCTCGGCCGTCGTGTCCTGGCGCGTCCAGCCCTCGCTGCGCCACAACTCGACTCGCGAAAAGCCGATGGCGTCAACCGTCTCCGCGCTCGTGGCCTCGTAGACGGCATGGAAGGAGACCGACCGGCCGGACTCCGACAAGTCGATGAGCACGGACGACTCGACCGGCTGACCGGTCGACCCGTCATCGGGCGACGCCGACGCGTTGGCCGCGGGGTCGCCGGGGGAGTCATCCCCGGGTCGCGTGACCACCCACACGACCAGCGCGACGATGGCCACCGCGACGACCGCGACGAGCCAGCGCGTGCGATTGGCAGAGCCGGACGGTGTGCTGGGCGGCATCGAGGTCCTCGCCGGGTCGGAAAAGTCGCGGCGTGCACGCGGACCTCGCAAGCGGCCCACCCCCGCGAACCGTGTCGATGCTAACCACGAGCCGAGCCGTTTCGTCGGCCCCACCAGCGTCGCGGCCAACGGTTGCTAGCGTCGGCGTCGCCCGAGGGGAGAGGCCACGGTGACCGGACGACAGGTCGGCGCAGCCCTGGGCTTTGCCGCGCTCGGCGCGGTCGTGGCCCTGGCCGTGAACGCGGTCGCCACGGACGACGGAGGTACGCCAGCTGACGGCGGCAGTCCGTCGCCAGCCGCCAACCCGACCTTCGAACGTCCCGACGAAGCAACCAACCCCGAGGCTGCCGAGTTCTACGACCTCGTGACCGCCTTCCAGGATCTCACGCTCCACGCGACGTATCGCGTGACCGCCACGGCCGAGACCACGCCCTCGATCATCGAGATCTGGCAGAAGGACGGGCAGTTCCGGCAGGAGACCACGGTCGCGACCGAGGCCGGTCAGGCGGGCAGGATCCTCGTGCTGCACCTGACCGACCGCACTGTGCTGTGCCAGCAGCCGCCGGACGGCGACTACGCGTGCACCCTGTTGCCGGAGTCCCAGGAGTCCGCGTTCTCCTCGCTGCGGACCGGGCTGCTCGCCGGGCTGGGGGACCAGGAAGTGACCGTGCGTGACGACGTCATCGGTGACTTCACGGTCCGCTGCTTCTCCATCGAGATCACCGAGCCGAGCACCGGATCGACCGGTCCGAGCGATGCCCCAAGCGAAGAGAACGAGCTGTGCGCGACCGACGAGGGCGTGATCGTGACCATCACCGGAGCCGAGGGCACCTTCGAGCTGCTCGACCTCCAGCGGACGGTCGACGACGACGTTTTCGTCCCACCGGCCACCCCGGGGGTGTGACGCTCAGTGGCCACAGAGCGCCGGAGCCGGGACGCCCAAGCGCCTGACTCTGACACGCGTGTCAGGTTTCTGGGGCTCCAATACTGACGCGGACGTCATGTTCCGTTTGGATACTTGAAGGAATTTGGGTGTTGACATGGTCACACTGAGTCACTAGAACATGCGCTGACCGGACGAGAATCCGTCGGGCTGGCTGGAGGGGCCGCGCTCGACATCCACGTCGCATCGGCTCCTCCTTGGCCTTCATGGCCGCCATCCTGATGGGCGGAGGGGGGTGGCGGTGGCCAGCCGATGGCGGGCACCGTTGACGGCGGCAGTTGCTGTCGCCGTGATGGCCCTGGGCGGCGGTGTGAGCGCCCAGGGAGTTGGCCTCGGCACGCCACAGCAACTCCAGGCCGAGGTCGGCGGCTCACACGGCACCGGCCGGATCGACCCGGGCCTGTCCTGCGCCGAGGGCGGCAAGGGCGGCTACTGGCACTACGACTACGACGCCGATCTTCCCGCGGGCGTCATCACGGCCGACGACAACCCGCTGCCCGGCAAGCTGCGCATGAACCTCGACGTGCACAGCGAGGAGCACACGATCCGGGCGACCCCCGGGGAGCCCATCCCCGGATCAGCGTGGCTCCAGGGCACCGAGTCGGCCGTGACGCTCGTCAACCAGCGCGGCACCGTCACGCTGGAGCTGCAGTCGGACGACAGCGGTGACTGTGCCCTCCCGCACGGGCTGACGTTCGATGGTCTGACCGCCAGCGGTGCCGGCACGTGGCAGATCACCGACTCGACCGGCTCCTATCGCGACGCGGTCGGCAGCGGCATCGCCGGCTTCAACGCCGACGTGTCGCCCGGCGCCGACAACCCGTTCAGCGTCTCGCTCGACGGCGACATCGCCGTCCTCCAGCCCGACCTCCAGCTCGAGGTCGTCGACACGTACTGGGCGTTCCTCGGTGTCCACTACCTGACCCGCGTCGTGACGGTCATCTTCCGCGTCACGAACACCGGACCGGGCGACGCCTACAACGTCTGGCTCACCGGCGCGGACTCGCCGACCGAGGGGGTCGTGCTCATCGGGCCCCTCCCGCTGATCGGCACCATCCCGGGCAACCCTGACCCCGAGGCACTCGGTCCCGTCCCGCAGTACCTGGCCGACCTGCCCTCGGGTGACAGCACGATCGTTCGACTCCGGTTCCAGCTGCCGCTGCCGTCGGGCGACCCGCCCTGCGAGACCATCATCCTCGGGTGCGAGTTCGACGCCACGTTGACGTTCGACATGCCCGACACCCTTGACGTGGTCGAGGCGCCCAAGTCCGCCACGGTCCACGCCAGGGCACCCGACTTCCCGCCACCGGTGGTCGACTGATGGTGATGGCGCTGCGCCTGGCACGTTGGCTCCGCGAGCTGCCGAGGTTGGCCCTTGCGGCGATCGTCGTGGCGGCGCTCGCTGCCGCCGTTTCGGTCACGCGAATGACGACGTCGCCGGCGGCCATCCCGTTCCCGGTGCCCATCTACGACATCGAGGCCACGTCCGGCAACTGCAACGCGTCCATCCTGAACCTGGGCATCGGCTATGTCGGCTCGTTGGAGGCGCCCATCCCCGTCGACGTCAACTGCGACCTGCTCCCGGACGTCCTGGTGGCCGTCAACCTGGTGGACATCGAAGGACCGATCAACGACCCGCTGGCAACCGACTCCACGACGTACGAGGAGTTCATTGCCGACCGACTCGCACGGACCATTGCACCCAACGTCGAGATCAACCGCTATCCGCTGGACCTGCTCAGCACGATTCTCAACCGGCCTTCGCCACCGCTTGACATCAGCATCGTCCTCACGATCACCGACCTCGAGGGCGAGGAACCCGACACCGAGTTGCGGTTCGGCTATGACACCGGCCAGGGCGGCTCGATCCCGACCCACTTCAAGGCCCTTGTGCGCGGCCTCGACACGTTCTTCAACCCGCTCGAGGCCGTCGTCGACACCAAGGGCCTGACGCAGGGCGCCGACACCGTCCCGGCCTACTACGAGGGCCCCCTCACCCTGACCGGTGGGATCACCACGGACGAGGGCCTGTTCGACGCGCAGTTCGCCATGGAGTACTCGCCCTGGCCCGACGTGGTCCGGGTCGGGTACGCCTCGGACGACCTCGGTCACCACATCGACTACGAGCACGGCGTCGGTGAGCAGATCCTGCTCACGTACGGCACCGTCCTCAACGACGGGACCTTCGAGCACTACGTCCCGGGCCTGCTCCCCGAGATCGACACGGTCACGACCCTCGACGTGTTCGACCATGGTGACGAACTGGACGTGAGCGCGGCGCTGGACCGGATGCCTCGCCAGATGGGCGTCGACCTCAACATGGGCGACACGACGGGGCGCCTGGACTTCGACGCCACGACCGATGGGCGCCTGCCGGACGTGCGGGTCGACGTGGTCGGCAAGTCGCAGGGCGTGGTGACGACCCGTGCCGAGGCGTTGATCGAAGAACTGCCCCCGGAGCTGCACGCGCTGTGGGAGCTGGACGGCGACGACATCTCCGCCCTGTTCGCCACGACGGATCCCGACGATCCCGAGTTCGACCTTGGGGAGGGACGGGGCATCGGCGCGATCGAGGTGCTGTACTCGAACGTCGCAGAAACAGCGTTCGCGCCCCACGTCCCGACCGAGCAGCAGTTCGCGAACTACCAGGCCATCGGCGGCGAACAGCTCATGACCGCGCGCATCGAGCGCATCCGCGGGCTGCGGTTCGAGAGCGACAAGGACGGCTACGACATCAACGCGCGCATCGGCGACGGTGCGCTGCCGCTCGAGACGAACGTCGCCATCGACGACCTCGGGCCAACCCACCAGATCCTCGACGCGACCGCCACCATCGCGCCGCTGCCCAGCTCGATCGACGTCAGCGTGTTCACCGGCGACGAAGACATGGGCGAGCCGTTCCAGGTCACCTACGACTCCAGCCACACCGTCGACGTCGACGGCCACGTCGAGCTGCGCGAGCAGGCGGCAGCAGACGCCATCTGCGGCGAGCCGGACACGTTGTGCGCAAACCTCGGGATCCGGCATCTCCCGGCGCACATCGCGATGACGATCGAGGAGACCGGCGAGGAGGGCGTCGGCTCCACGACCGACGTCGCCGTCGACCTGGTCCCGCGTGACGGCGCGCCCAAGCCGGACGTGTTCGTCGACGCGATCATGGGCAAGCTGGACTCGAACGATGATCCTGATGCGGTCGAGGCGGCCGGGCCGGTCCTGCTGGAGGCTGAGGCCGCGATCCGGGGCATCCCCGAAAACGTCCGTCTCCGGTTCGTCGAGGGTGCAGACGAGACGCTCGGCGAGCTCGACGTGTCGACCTGCGACCTCCAGGCCGTTGCGACCTGCGCGGGCGTCAGTGACTCGATCGACAGCCTCGAGGTGCTGGTTCGCAACTTCCGCCAGGAGGAGCGTGCGGCCGCCGGCGTGCCGCACCCGACCTCGGTGGCGCCGCAGTTCGCGACGGTGACGGCCCGCGGCCTCGACGACCCGGACAAGGAAGCCGACCCGGTCGTCCGGTTCGAGGCAGCCGGTCGCGTCCTCGACATCCGAGAGATCCGCTACGCGAACGTGACGGGCCTGTTCGGCGTCCGCTCTGTGATCGGTGACGACCGGGACCTCGAAGTCGTCCTCGACGTCGAGAACGTCATCTTCGGGGACGCGGATCCCGAGCAGGGGCCGCTGGACATCCTCGCCAACGTGCTGGTCAGCCCGCTGCCGGGCGAGATCAACGTCTGCATGCGCGAAGCCGGCCACCCGCTGACCCTGTCACACGACGCCGCGTTCACCGACCTGTGCGAGGCCACCGACCCGTTCGAGGACGGGATCGCGACCGAGTCGCCCATGACGTTCGCCTACGACGCGAACACGCCCTTCGACCTGCTGGCCACCGCCGACTTCACCGCCCATGGCCTGCTGCCCGGTGACGAGGACAACCACGACATCCACGGGGCCCTGGACGTCACGGCCCTGCCCGAGACCCTCACGGCACACGTCCAGCTGCCGCCCGAGGTGGAGGAGGGCGAGCAGACGCCGGACACCGAGCGGATGCGCATCCGCTCGATCGCGCCGGGCGCGACCAACACCCACGTCGACTTCGGGTTCCAGGACCGGCTGGCCGGCGCCCTGTGCGCCGACCCCCAGCCGGCCGGCGACATCACCTGCATCGACGGGACCATCAGCAACCTGTCCGACTGGTTCAGCGTCCTGGTCGACACCGGGCCCGGCGAAAAGGACCTTGCTGCCAGCGCGTTCGCCTGTGACCTCGACATCGTCGCTGGAGACTGCCGTGACGGCACCGACGGCGTCATCAACGAGATCACCGCACGGGCCCGCATGGTCAAGGGCGACCCGGTCGAGGAGGGTGACCTCATCCCGTTCGTCTTCGAGGAGCAGCCGTACTCGGACGGCTACACCCCCGGCACCGCGCACCTGCTGGCACTGCGGTTGGACCAGGACGACAGCGACAACATGGAGCTGCGTGCCGAGGCCCGCCTCGCCGACTTCCGCTCGATCACCTTCGCCCAGGCCGAGGACGGCTTCGACGTCGTCACGGACCTCGGAGACGGCATCCAGCCGCTGCTCGCCAGCGTCGGCATGGACACCCGCTTCCCGGCCTCCGCCGTCCCACCCGAGGACTGCGTCGACGACGAGGAAACCGAAGAGGACGAGTGTGCACAGCCCGAGGACGGGCAGCTGATCTTCGCCGACGCCCGGGTGCTGCCGTTGCCCGAGGTGATCACGATCGGCATCAACGGGCTCGGCGCCGACGAGCTCGACGTGGACTTCAGCTACGAGTCGCCGGAAGCCGTCGACGTCGACGCGATCGCTCAGATCTTCGGCCAGGTCGCCGGTCCGCTGTGCGGCGACCACGGCACGCTGTGCGCAACCCTCGACCTGGACCGGCTGCCCAGCGAGATCACCGTCGACATGACCCAGGAGGACGTGAGCCTGGGCGGTGCCGACGTCCGGCGCGTCATGGACGTCGACGTCGACGCGATCCCGTTCGACGGCGCTGCCGCCCCCGACCTGCTGATCGACGCCATGATCGGCCCGGCGCCGGACACCACCGAGCCCATCAACCACGACGACACACCGCTGATTGCGCACGCCGACATCAACGGACTGACCCAGCAGGCGTTCCTGCGGATGGCCCAGGTCGGCGAGCTCCAGGACGACGAGTCGCTCAAGGACGCCGAGCTCCAGGAGGTCCTGTTCCTGACCTGCGACGTCGTGGCTGACAGCCAGCCCGTGGAGTGTGTCGACGGCACCGAATCCGACATCCGCGAGGTCGGCATCTCCGTTCGCAACTTCCACGAGCGTCCCACCGACTTCCCCGTGCCCACGCGTACCGCGACGCCGTCCGAGGACCCCGACGACTGCGCCACCGCCGACGTGTCGCCCGATCCGTCCGACAGCGACCTGATGTATGCCGAGGCCGTGATGCGCGCCGACGACTTCGAGGCCCACGCCGGCTTCACGTGCATCCGCGAGTTCCGGTTCTCCAGCGTGGACGACATCCTCGGCGTGACCGTCCTGGCCGGCGACGGCCAGGGTCTCGAGGCCCACGGGGACATCGCCGGGATGGGCATCGGCGAGGACACCGCGCTCAAGACCGCCGACAAGGAGTTCCTCGGCCTCTGCGTCGACGACGACGAGACGGAGGATGACGAGTGCGAGAGTGTCGCCGCGTTCGAGCGCAAGACGCTGAACCTCGACGCACTGGTGACCTTCAGCAACGTGCCCACCGTGCTCTCGTTCTGCATGCGCTCCGACGGCGCGCCCATCAAGCCCCTCAGTGGCCAGGACTTCACGGCGCCGTGCGAGGAGGCAAACCCCTTCTCGGACCCGTTCTTCGAAGCGGCCCCGCCGGAGGACGGCCCGATGTCGATCGCCTATCGGGCCAACGACAAGATCGACACGATCGACACGGTTGCCACGGCCCGCATCGACCGCCAGGTGCTCGTGCCGGTCGTCATCCTGGGGCAGGAGTTCCTCTTCCCGATCGGTTCCCTGCCCTCGATGAACGTCGTCGGCGACGTGACGATCGAAAAGCTCCCCGAGCACCTGACCGTCCACTTCGAGACGCCGGTGGACAACGAGGACGACGAGGCACCTGCCGAGGAAGGCGGGCCAATCCGTGCCCTGTTCTACTACGACGACTCGCCAACGTTCAGTGCCGGCACCGACCTGGTGAACATCGAGTTCGACGCCTCCTACACGCTCGGTGACGCGGTCTGCAAGGACCTG